>VTLG01003014.1_pt1 | contig 14010 bp, 19 predicted proteins | sample 4694571 | NCBI WGS metagenome assembly VTLG01 (sample SAMN12604809, study PRJNA352737) | marine metagenome | biome: ENVO:00000447; feature: ENVO:00000209|ENVO:00000569|ENVO:01000036; material: ENVO:00002151; isolation source: viral sequences binned using virsorter ...
TCTTGCCCACACATCTTTCCCCCCATATGTTTTGGTACGAATTTTTAATTCTTTCATACCATTTAAAGTCATAGGTATTCTAAATTCATAGGATAATCCGTCAATCCAAGTGTAATGTGGCAACAATTTATTTGTCATACATACCTCCTAGTACTAATTCATAAATGTATTTGGCAACCCCTCGTGGATTTTCCTCACACAAATCTTCAAGTTCTTCCATATCACGATAACAAACATCTTCCCATTCTAAATGTTTTCCATTCCACATATTATCTAGGTACATATCTCTTTGTTCCCTACTTTCCATGCATTTTTTGTTGCCATTTAAAACATGATTTTTATCGTCTTTAGTTTTATCTTTCATATCTGGGTCGATTTGGGTATAAGGTACAAGTTCTTTACCTTTGCCTATGTTTGTTGGTTCATAAGTGGTATGAGAATATTTACCTCCATCATCATAATGTGTCGTAGCTGTATAATCATTATCAATTACTCTACCATACACATCTGATTGGTTTTCTTTACGGATAACTTCCTCATTAATTTTATGGTTGCTATCAACTTTATTATACCATGATGAAGTTTTGTGTGGGGTTTTATACACACCAGAATAGCCACCATATCCCCAATCATCATCATCATAAATCCAATTATTTTTCTTCTTCATGGTGTTAGTTTCGAAATCATATTCATAATTTCTTGGCGAAGAAAAACTTGGTTGTATAGAATAGGTATTGGATAGCCAACCTATATTTTCTATATCTTTTCCCTCATCTTCATTATAGATAACAAACTCTTTAGTTTTGCCATCTAAAAATAGAAGTTTATCAGTACCAATAAGTTCTTCAATCATTTCTTGCCATTCTGCATTGTATAATAATTTAGGATTGGCAGATAATTGTGGTCTTAATACCCACTTAACAAATTGGTGAGTATCAGATTTATTGTCCTCAATCATAGGTGTTGGTAATTGAGGTCCGTTATGCATAACCCACATATCTCTACTATCGCCTTTGGCTTTAGATAGAATTTGAAATGGGTGGCTCATGGCTCTAACAGTATCGCCATTAGTATTAAATCTAAAATGTAATCCCATAGGCACATCTAAATCTTTATACTTTGACCATAACTTTTCAATATCTTTAAAAGTTTTTGGTACAATTTTTTGAGTATGCAACTTACCTTTGTTGCAAAACATAACTCCGAAGCCGTCTGAATTATTGTTGTAAGCAGTTTCCAATAAATTCAAACTTAACTTGTTGGGGTTGTCAGTTTTAATAATTAAACACATAATTAACCTCCCTAGTTAGCTGTGTCAGATTGTCTTTCCCCTTGCCAACTTACTTGGCGAGAGGGTTTTCCATTGATATAACCTTTTCTAATTAGCCATGCAGATAGATTAGGATATTGAGCTTTTATATCTTGGTTGCTCATAAATCGCAGGAAAGTTTTATAGTGCAGACTTACACCAGATAATCCTGTGTAATTTTTAGTAAAATGTACAAGAGCATCTGTAAATTCTAGCACTCTATAAAATCCATGTTTAGAAACATTACTTCTAAATATTCTTAATTCAATAGTAGCACTATGGCTTGTATTAACAGCCTCATATTTCTCGCTACTACCTCGCATATCAGTAATTTTCTTTGGGGATTTTTTTGCCCACTGGTCTGATGACCTACCAGCAATTTCATTAATGAATTTATCATTATCATTTGCATTTATAAACACCAGAATTTTACCAATTTCTGATGGTTTTAAAGCAGAACGACTTATGTGAATATGCAATCCAGCAGTATCAGTTGACCACCCTTTAAGATAATCCATACATTGTTTATCTTTAAAGAATTTTTCCCATACCTCTTTTTGTTTTCCATAAGTCATAGGTGCTGTACAAATTTCAAAACCATTTTCAAGTGAGCCGTCAGATTTACACTGAGCATATCCACATAAAACATTGTCTTGAATATGATAAGCAATAGCACTTGGACAATTTCTTCTTTTCTCTACCTCCAATTCAATTCCATAATATAAAGTATCTCTATTATGTTTTTCATGAGGTAAAGTATGAAAATCCAAATCGTCTTCAACTCGATGGCAATAATCATATACTCCGTCTTGTCTTTGACCACCCTCATCTTCATCATAGTCCTCATAATGTACATAAGTTCCACGATAATCTGAATAAGAATAATTATCATCACAACAATTTTGACAGACATGAAAATCGCCCTCATAACAACTTATTTGGTCATCATAAAAATCATACTCTCCACAATCATTACAAGTTGAAATGTCATATGCAGACCAAAGGTCATTTGCTAAATCATCTATTTTAGATTGTCCAAATTCATGTAAAGCATTACAAAAATTCTTTACACTTAATGCACTACTATGCAAACTCATGGGCAATATTCTATTGTTCAACATTTTACGAATATCATTACTTGTAAAACTATATGTTTGTTTAAGCATTTTTAATAAAGTCATAAAAAATTAACTCCATTTATTTGTAGGTGGTGATAGTTAATTCTATATTAAAAAGTCATAAGTCATATCGAAAGTACATTCACAAAGTTTGGAATTTTGTTTTTCCGTTCCAATATCATTTTAAATTTGAATTAAACTACCCACCCAAATTAAAGCGATTTACAACCACGCAAATTCGCTGTTCAAATATTTCAAGAATAATAAACTGAATACTAAAAAGTATTAGCGACATATTTATCAATATTTAAATATTCCCTAATGATAGGGAATACTTAAAGATTGTCAATAATTAATTTAATAAGTTATCCACAACCTATCAAAAAGTTGTGGATAAGTTTATCAGTATGTAAATCGTAAAAGCCATAATGATTATAGAATTACTCATCTTTTATACCAAAATCAGATTTTAATTCATTAGTTATATTTTGAAATTCATCACTATCCATAAAATCAAAATCGCTAGAAATTCCAATTCTTAAACTTTCATCATTATTTAAACAGCTATTACCTTTGATTTTTAAATACTCATCTACATTAAACAAAGGGTTAAAGCCGTTAAAAGACTTTTTAAATTTCTTACTATATTTTTTCATAAATTCCTTATGGTTAAAGATTAAAAAAAAAGCGGAATTATTCCGCTTTTTTAATTTGAACGATTTTAGAACCAAATTTCTTGAATAGCATTTTTTCCCATTCATTAAATTTGCGTTTTTTCAAGCCGTGCAATTTATCTTGACTAATTTCAAGAATTAAATTGAGCCATAATTTTTTGAGTTCACGATTATAGTTATTATCGTAAGATTCAAAATTTTCAATTCTGCTTAAAGACTTTGTTGAATAAACCTTTGGTGTAGATTTTTTAGGTGGGTTTACCCATTCCCCATCAAAATACATTTTACCAGCCCACTGAATAGGCGTAGATTTATTTTCACAAACTCTAAAAGTAGAAGTAGATTTTTTATACATACTACCACCTTTAAAAAAAGTTATACCCCCATTCTAGTCATTTGAAAAGCATTGTCAACAGCTAATTTTAAATACTTATCCACAGCCTGTGGATAACTTTTTAGAACAAACATAGAACAAAACTTGCGTTTGGGGGAAGGTATCACTAGGTATCTACCCCCTGTTGATACTCTACACACCCCCCAAACCTTCCCCTAACTGTTCGCTATTTGTTCCTATTGACACTCATTAAGAGAACAAAACCAGAACATGCAAAAATATGGGTTATACGGGGGTGGGGGGTAGGTCTGATTGAGGTAGGGGGAGGGAAGAAAAATGGCGTGGGATACTACACACATATCCACCTCAAAAAATTTTAGCAAAATTTAGACCTAGTTTTGGATTCGCGGAGTGCCCCCTTTGATTTGCGTGTCAATTATGGAAAATGAAGGGGGAAGGTGAGCACTTTATAGGTGGTATGTATGTGTGTGATTGTGCTTTAAGTACCTTCCCCTCTTACAGGAGACGCATAGCGCGGGGCTATGCAATTTTTATTATACATGAAACAGACTTGTATTACAATGCCTTTTGCGATATAATCTTATTATGGCAAAAGGCGATAAATTAACTGCACAACAAGAACAGTTCTGCTTAGAGTTCATTAAAGATCTCAACGCAGTTCGCGCTGCCATACGTGCGGGATATGGAGAGCAACATGCAAAGAAGAATGCTTGGCAAATCATACGGAATCCTGCTGTGGCCGAGAGAATCTCAGAACTCAAGGCCGATCAAACAAAGCGTACTAAAATTGAAGCGGATGATATATTGCGCCGCCTAGTACGTATCGCTGAAAAGACTGAGCAGGAGGGCGATTATCAAGCGGCTATCCGCTCCCTTGAACTTTTAGGTAAGCATCAGGCTATGTGGACTGATAAGAATCTTACTGAAATGGAAGTAAAGAATGCTTTCGCTACAGGAAATTCTGAGGAAGATATTGCGCGTGATGTTGAGCGTCTTAAAAAGATTGCTACGCCGCATTTAAAAATTGTTAAAAAAGAAAGTGTACACTAATGGCTATCAAACAAGTTAAATCACATCCTGTGAATGGACCATATGAGTCTGAAGTTTATACTTCCAGTGCGAAACAAGGAAAGAATAATACTTTTACTTGGACTACTAAAACTAAAAAAGTAGCTCGCAACTTTGGAGGATATAATACTAATCTGCCTCTTGGATATACCCATCCAGGTCTTAAAGAAGTTAAAAAATCATAGGAGATAATATGTATAAAAATATGCCGAAGGCTATTAAGAAGTCTGTTAAGAAAGCTCAGAAAAAAGCTAAGAAGAAAAATAAAAAGAAAAAGTAATGGCTAAAGTTAAAAAGCCTAAAAAACTTAAAGCTAAGAAGAAATCAACAAAGAAGGTTAAGATGGATAAGTCTAAGCCTGCGTGGATGAGGAATAGATAATGACTGAAATAAATTTAAACTTTTATGATGAAGCTGTAAAAGAATATAAAAGATTATTAGCTAATAAAGACAAATTGGTTAAACAGGAATCAGCTGATGGTCGTAATCAATTTCAAATTAAAATAAATGAATTAAAGAAATCTATTAAAGGCCAGGACTTTAAATTTAAAGATGTCATGAATGACACTTTAAAACAAGAACGTGAAGGTAAGTTTGATAGAGGTGCTGAAGGTAAAAAGAAAAATAAACTTCGTAAGAAAATGGTTGGAAAACCTAAAAAAGAATTTACTAAAGGCAGACATAAAGATTCAGATGTTGATAAAGTATTTGATAAAGATTTAAAACCTATGGATAGAGATGTTATGGTATCAGAGATTGTAGCAATGACAGGAACTAAAAAGAAACCTAAAACAGGTCCAAAGGCTGGAAGTAGATAATGTCAAAGTTTAAGAAAGAATACAGCAATCCACAAGATGCAGCCAAAGATCTATTAACAATAGGTGGAGCAGCAATTGTGAATAAAGCAACAAGTGGTATTCAAAATAAAACTGGTGAATGGATAGAAGCTACACCAGGAGTTAGTCAAGTTTTTAAAAAAGCAAAAGATTTAAAAGATAAAGGGTGGTCAGCTAGTATTGATCCCAAAGGGAAATTTACTATAGGATTTAAAAAAGAGTGGTAAGAGTAAACTTAACAGGAGATATAAGTATGGTATTACATCCAATGTTAGACTTATACGATCCAAGCAAACCAATTGAAGATATTTATCGTCAGTTAGTTGTTTGGGGAGATCAAGCATATGTCTGCTACCTTAACAAGTGAAGATAGAAACGCCGCCACTAGATTAGCAATACAATCAGCGCGCAAAGATTTGTTAGCATTTATAATGTTAATGAATCCTTCATTTAGTGTAGGTCCACATCACAGAGTACTATGTGACCAATTAATGAAAATAGAATCTGGTGAAACAGATAGACTTATGGTCTTTGTAGCACCACGTTCTAGTAAATCATTAATCACATCTACATATTTTCCCGCATGGGCTTTAGGTAAAAATCCTTTTTGGCAAGAAATTGCAGTATCACATAGTGATGATTTGGCTACAAGATTTGGTAGAGCTATTCGTGATATAATTAATACAGAACAATTTCGAACTATATTTCCACAAATAAATATTCGTAAAGATAATCGTTCAGCTAATAGCTGGGGTCTTCAGCATAAAGGAAAAGAAGCAGGTTCTTTCTTAGCAGCTGGTTCAGGATCAGGTATTGCTGGTTTTGGTGCCCATCTTGCTATTATTGATGATCCAATATCAGAGCAAGATGCCTATTCTAAAGCACGAAGGGAGGCACTCAATGAGTGGTATTCTTCTGGTTTGCGCACAAGATTAATGCCTGGTGGAAAAGTAGTGCTAGTTATGACAAGATGGCATGAAAATGACCTGGCAGGGCACTTATTATCTTTAGAAGATGATAGTCCTATGGCAGACGAGTGGGAAGTAGTACGTATTCCTGCCTTAAATACTACAGAATCTTTAAATAAATTAGAAAAAGCTAGAGAATCTCTCATATCTCAAGGTTATTTGTCCCAAGATTATACTAAATTAAAGCTAGGAAGTTCATTTTGGCCTGCATCAGACCATAAAGATGGGTTTCATTGGTCTACAGAAGAGATAATTCGTACAAAAAACAACACACCTTCCTTTAAATTTGACGCTTTGTATGGACAAGCACCTACAAATGAGGAAGGAAACATAATAAAACTAGAATGGTGGCAGAATTGGGACAATACTGCACCGCCTGAATGTGATTATATTATACAATCATGGGATACTGCGTTTTCAACTAAGACATCGGCGGATTATTCTGCAGTTACTACGTGGGGTGTCTTTAAATCAGGACTTGATATGCCTAATTTGGTACTATTGGGGGCAGAAAGAGGTAGATGGGACTATCCTACTCTCAGAACTAAAGCAGTTAGTAAATATGAAGAACATAAACCTGACTCAATTCTTATTGAGAAGAAGGCATCGGGTCAATCTTTGATACAAGACTTACGTATGACTGGATTACCTATATTTGAGTTTCAACCTGACAGAGATAAAATAGCAAGAGCTTATGCTATTACATCATTATTTCATAATGGCAGAATATATGCCCCATTTAAGAAAGATTGGGCTATGGATGTCATAGATGAAGCTAGAACTTTTCCTACAGGTAGTCATGATGACTATATGGATACTGTATCACAAGCTTTATTATGGATGAGAAACGGTGGATATGTTAGTCATGGAGCAGATACATGGCTTGACAAAAGAGAAAAAGAGATTTATAATAAGGAGAGTAGTAGACGTTATTATATTTAAAGGGGATATATGGCAATTGAAAAACAAATAGATTTATTCGAAGAAGAAATATCTACACCTATTCCAACAGGCGAAGATATCGCACAAATGGAAGATGGTGGGGTAGAAGTTACATTAACTGATCAGCAGCAAATTGATGAAGCAGAAGCTATGGGTCTTTTTGATGAAGAAAACTTAGTAGACACAGGAGCATTTGATGCAAACTTAGCAGAATTGATGAGTGAAGAAGATTTACAATCTGTTGCTAATGATTTAGACGAAGGATTTCAACGCGACAAAGATTCACGTTCAGAATATGATGAAATTGCAGAAGATGGAATTACATTATTAGGATTACAATATGATGATTCAGCAGGAGCTTTTCCTGGATCAGCTGGAGTTACACATCCAGTACTTGCACAAGCGGTAGTAAAGTTTCAAGCAAAAGCATATAAAGAATTATTTCCAACCGAAGGTCCTGTACGTACCAGAATTATGGGTGTACAGACTCAACAAAAAATAGAACAAGCAAATCGTGTAAGACAATTTTTAAATTGGCAAACACAATTTCAAATGCCAGAATTTGGGCCTGAATTAGATAAGTTATTATTTAATGTTGCATTATATGGAACATCATTTAAAAAAACTTTTTGGGACCCATCATTACAAAGACCAGTTACAGAATTTATTAAATCATCCGATTTCTTTGTAGACTATTATGCAACTAATTTAGAAAGTGCAGAACGTTATACACATAAATATTTATTATCTAAAAATGAAATTAAGAAAATGCAATTGATAGGAATGTTTAGAGATATAGATATTGATACAGATTATGACTTAGAGGAATCAGGAGCTAAAGAATTAGAAAACGAAATTGTAGGAGTAAGTAAACCTACAGATAACGATGAATACGTAAGCATTTTAGAAATGCACGTCAATATAGATTTACCAGGCTTTGAAGATCAAGACGGATTAAAACTTCCATACATTGTTCACATGACTGAAGATGGTCAAAAAGTTTTATGTATAAGAAGAAACTGGGATCAACAAGATGCTATGAAGAAAAAGAAAATGTTCTTCACACATTTTACAATGATACCAGGTTTAGGTTTTTATGGTTATGGTTATATACATTTAATCGGTGGATTAACAAAAACAGCTACCTCCTCTATGCGTCAATTATTAGATGCAGGTACCTTTGCGAACTTGCCAGGTGGTTTCAAGGCACACGGTCTTCGTGTCCTTGCACCTGACGAGCCAATTGCACCAGGAGAGTTTAGAGAAGTTAATGCACCTGCTGGAGATTTAAGCAAGTCATTACAAATACTTCCGTTTAAAGAACCATCGTCTACACTATTCAACTTGATGGATTACGCATCAAAGCTTGCATCTCAATTTGCAGATTCTACTGACAATGTAGTAGATAATGCAACAAACTATGGGCCAGTCGGAACGACTATGGCTCTACTCGAGCAGTCTTCAAAACTGTTCAATGCTGTGCATAAGCGTCTACACTCAGCACAAACTAAAGACCTGCGAATACTCACTCGTTTAGATAGTGAGTACCTTCCAGATATGTATCCCTATGAAGTCGCAGGTGGAGCACAGCAAGTATTCAGGCAAGATTTCAATCTAAAAAGTATTGACGTCATACCTGTATCCGATCCTAACATGCCAACAGAAGCGCATAGAATAGCTAAAATAAATGCTATCATGTCCATCGCTCAACAGAATCCTGCTGCTTACAATATGGAAGCGATAGGATTAGAACTGTTTGCTGCGATGGGCGTGGAGGATCCACAACGTTATTTAAAACAACAACAACAACCTATAAGTGCAGATCCTATTCTAGAGAATATGGCTTCACTAAGAGGGGCACCTTTACAGGCACAACCACAACAGAATCATGATGCACATATTATTGTTCATGGTAAATTTATGGAAGATCCTGCGTATCAAAGTCCAGCAGTACAACAACTTTTAATATCACATATACAAGAACACTTGGCTATGAAGTATCAAATAGAAATGGCACAGATGGTACAAGATCCGCAAGCTCAACAAGTAATTATGTCAGCGCCACAGCAGCAACAACAAATGCCTATGCAAATGCAAAACGATATTGCACTAGCAGCAGCTAATGCAGCTGATAAAGTATTAAAGCTTGATGAAGAAAAAGCTAAAATAATGTCAGGTGAAACTGAAGATCCTCAACAAGAACAAATTGAAATTCAAAAACAAGATCTAGCATTACGTGCTAAGAAACAAATGGATATAGTAAAAATGCATAAAGATAAAATGGATCTTGAAGAGTCTAAATTAATTATTGATGATGAAAACAAAGATGAAGATCGTAAACTTAAAGAAGCACAACTTGCAGTTAAGGCAACTAACGATGCAATGAAAGATGCTGAAAAAATGATATATGCAACAAGGATGAAATAATGAGCGGAAAATCAGGACCAGGAGTCCCTAAAAATTTAAAAAAAGTTAAGCCAGGGTATGATCAGGCGTTTACATTACCTAAAGGTACATCAGCAGCTCCTATTAAACAGGTAGCTAAAGGCTCATCATCAGTTTGGTCTAAAGTGAAGATGAAAGATGCAAAAAAATTTATTTTAAAGCCTGCTAAAAAAGCTACTAAAAAGCAAGTTAAAAAGAATTTGCAACCTATTAAAGATTTAGGAACAGGAACTGCTATAGGAACAGTAGTAGCAAGTCATATACAAGGTAATAGAAATAATAAAAGACCATAATGCCAATTAATAAAGATAAATATTTTACTGATAAATACACTAAAGGTGGCAGATTTAAAGGTTCATCGGGTCACATGAGTGGTAAAAGGTTATCAGAAATTATTAGAGAAGTTTCTGCAGATAATAAAAAATATAAAAACATGCGTGGCATTAAACAATTAGATCTTTTTAAAAAGGATTAAACAATGCCATTAACTAAAAAAGGAAAAAAGGTTATGAGTTCCATGAAGAAAAAGTATGGAGCCAAAAAAGGAAAGAAAGTGTTTTATGCATCCCGTAATAAGGGACGTATAAAGGGCGTAGAGCGGGGCAAACATTAATGCTAACAAAGGAGGATATCATGGATATTTGGAATAAACTTAGCAAGAAAGGTAAAATAGCTTCAGCAATAGCTGCTGTGGTTGTTATATACCTAGCTTGTAATTGGATTGGCTGGATATAACAGCCTTGCATTAATAGAGAGAATGTGATATATTTATTATAGGTTGCCGTAAGGAGCCTAAATAAATCTTGCTTTCAAAGGAGGTTAATATGAATAAAGCATTATCTATTTTTAATCAACTCAGACCAATTTCAATAGGATTCGATGATGTATTCGATCATTTTGAAAAGATGTTTGATAGTGATTTCTCTGCAGTAAATTACCCACCATACAATATAGTAAAAACTGGACCTGAAAAGTATGACATTGAAGTTGCACTTGCAGGTTACAGCAAAGATGATATTCGTGTGGATTACTCAGAAAATCAGCTGACTATAAAATCTGTTAAAGAAGATAAGAAAGGAGAAGAAGACGGTGTACTTCATAAAGGTATTGCCAAAAGATTTTTCTCTAGAACTTTCACTATAGCAGAGGATGTAGAAGTTAAAGATGCCGAGTTAAAAGACGGCCTATTAAAAGTTTCTTTAAAAAGGATTGTTCCTGAAGGTAAAGAAGCTAGACAAATAAGCATTAAATAAACTAATGGGGGCATGTAAAAGTGCCCCTTTTTTACAGGAGATAGTATGGACGCAAAAATATATAAAGCGAATTTATTAAAAGTATTAGAGGAAGCTTTGCAAGCCAATGCAGAGCAAATGACTATAGGTGCAGGTGCAGACGATTTTCCTAGTTATAAATATATGCTAGGAATATCTCATACTTTAGCTGATATGAAAGCTAGAGTTAATGAAGAATACAAGAAATTATTTAAAGAGGAGACATATGAGTAATTTACCACAACCTACAGGTTATAGGCTTATAATAAAGCCAAGAGAATTAGAAAATAAAACAGCAGGTGGAATTATACTAACTGATGAATCTAAAGAAGCTGCTAAATTTAAATGTGTAGTTTCTAAAGTTATATCATTAGGACCTGAATGTTATAAGAATTTAGAGAAATCTAGCACTGTTTGGTGCAAAGAAGGAGATTGGGTGCTTACAGGAAAATATGTAGGACTCAAATTTAGATATGATGGTGAGGAGTATTCGTTAATAAATGATGACGAAGTACTGGCTTTAATACCAGACCCTACCAAAATATCCGCTAAGTAGACTTGTAATAAGCCTATATTTAGTGTATTATATTATATCAGCGTATAACGCGGATCGCAACCGAAGGAGGTCTAGATGATAGACGAAGAAAAGCAAGAAGAACAAATTGACGAATCCGAAGAGGAAATAGTCGTTGAACTTCCTGAAGAAGAAAAATCTGAAGGCACACCGCCTGAAGAGCCAGTTACCGAGGCTCCAGTTGTAGCGGAAGAAACTGCAGAACCTGAAGACGAAGAAGAGGTGGAAGAGAAATCCGAAACCGATGATGAAGAAGAAGAGGAAGTAGAAAAATCTGAAGATACAGAATCTAAGGATAAGAAGGTATTTGGCAAGCGCGCCGAAAAACGTATAAAGCGTCTTGTTAAAGAGAAAAAGGAATTAGAGTCCAAGCTTAAAGAACTCTCAGTAAGAGAGCAGCAATGGACTTCTGAAAGAGATGAATTAGAATCTCGGTCCAAAGATTCAGAATTACATGCAATAAATCAATATATTGATAGATTGAAAAGTCAGGAGAAACAATCTCTTAGTGCTTTAAAAACTGCAAAAGAATCTGGTGATGTAGATGCTGAAATAAAAGCACAAGATGCTTTAGCATCTGTTAAAGCAGAATCTTTAGTAGCTCAACAATATAAGATGAGAGCAGAATCCGATTCTGACAAGCGTAAAAGTAAAGCTAAACCAAAAGCTAAAGAAGTTTCTGGTTCGCCAGCTCCAGACCGCAAGGCTCTAGAATGGCAAAAAAGAAATGAATGGTTTGGTAGTACTTCTACTAAAGATAGAATCATGACTCAAGCAGCTATGGTAATTCATAAAGAACTTGTTGATGAAGGTATCCTTCCCAATAATAGTCCTGATGAATACTATAACGAACTTGATTCTAGGATTAGAGAGGAATTTCCTGAACGGTTCAAAACTAGAAGAACTAAAAAAATTCCTACAGTTATTAGTGGAACGCGTGCCACTACAGGCAAAAACCAAGTCAAGTTAACTAAAACTGAAGTTGACATGGCAAATAGATTGGGAGTAAGTCTACAAGATTATGCGCGACAAAAAGTGCGCCAACAGGCGGGAGGTTAGAAATGACACAAGCAACAAAAAGCAGCCGTAAAACTCGGGCTTCGGCAACTCGAAAACAAAAGCCTTGGGAACCAACGAAACGTTTAGACGTTCCAGAGGAACTTAAGCAAGAGGGCATGGAATATATTTGGGTTAGACACGAATTGTTGAATAATCCAGATGATTCAAATGTTCACGAAAGACTGCGCGAAGGCTATGAACCAGTCAAACCCGATGAACTCGGAATAGACTATCATGCTGACGTAATGACTTCTGGTAAGCACGCAGGTACGGTGCGAGCAGGCGATTTAATCCTCATGAAAAATACTGAGGAATTTGTGGCTGAGAAGCAAGCGTACTACGATAAACAAACCGAGAGAATGGGTCAAGCATATTCGAAAGAATATCAAAATGCTGGCTCTTCGGCAATGCCAACCCAAGATGAGTCTACTTCTACTGTAATTAGAGGAGGAGGAAAACCATCACCAAAGTTCGAGGAATAAGTTTTAACTAACTGGTTCTAAGAGTTTTTTGGTATAAATTAACAACTTGCAATAAGGAGATTATTATGGCAGGATACGGATTAGACCCAGTTAGAAATGCTGACGGGGGCACAGTTCGTGCTAATAACTTCAGTGACGGAAACGGTTACAGAATTGCAGCGACTGCGCCTACGGCTTATTTCGAAGGCGATTTATGCACACTATCAGCAGGACTATTAGTCACTGATATGGCTGGTGCATCTCCAGGACCTGTAATTGGTGTATTCTACGGAGCTGAATATGTTGATAATTCTTCAGGTGATGTTAAATTTGTGCGCTCTATTGCTAACGGAACAGTGGCAAAAGAGAAATATAAAGCTTATGTTTATGATGACCCATACTGCCTGTTTAAAATTCAGGGAGATCAAGTTGCAACAGCAATCGATGCAACTAAAGTTGGACACAACGTACAAATTGTAGCAGGACCTTCGGGATCAGCAACAACTCACAAAAGCGGTCTGGTAGCAGACTCTAGCACAGCAGCAACAGGAAACGCAGGTTTCCCACTTACCATTTTAGGTAGTGCGGAAGCACCTGACGGAGCTTACACTGCAGCTGGAACTACTATGGACGTTCTAGTGAAAATTAACACCCATCAATTTGGTATTGCCACAGGCAATGCTGGGGTATAATTAAGAGAGGAAATTAAGTTATGGCTATTTCAAGAGCACAACTCCTTAAAGAATTAGTACCTGGCTTGCATGCCATTTTTGGAACTGAATATAACAGATACGAAAATGAGGCAGCAGTACTTTTCGATGAGGAAAAATCAAATAGAGCCTTCGAAGAAGAAGTTTTATTTCCAGGTTTTGGAGAAGCTTCTGTAAAATTTGAAGGTGCACCAGTTAACTACGAAGATACTGGTGAAGG
>VTLG01004772.1_pt1 | contig 14008 bp, 12 predicted proteins | sample 4694571 | NCBI WGS metagenome assembly VTLG01 (sample SAMN12604809, study PRJNA352737) | marine metagenome | biome: ENVO:00000447; feature: ENVO:00000209|ENVO:00000569|ENVO:01000036; material: ENVO:00002151; isolation source: viral sequences binned using virsorter ...
TAAATGAAGGGGCTTGAGTCTTTTCTGTACGATCATAATGTAGCTTTAATTTATCAAAGACTTGTGCTATACTTCTTGCCGCCCAAATTTGGACATCTATATTAGTTGCCTTCTTCACTCTTTGTAACAACTTATTTTCTTTTTCTACTAAATCTTTTTTATGTTTGTGAGCTAACTCTTCATCAACTCTTACACCTTTATGTCTCATCGCAACCAGGCAAGGAAATAAATCTGTTTCTAGTTTAAAGATGGCTTCTAAATCTTGGTTTTGTATTTCTTGTTTTAAATAATTCCATAACTCTAATGTAATTTCTGCATCTTTCTCTGCGTAAGAACCTACATACATGGCAGGAAGTTTATACATCTCTGCTTTAGGATCGACTCCCCATTCTTTAGCTGTTGCATAAAGAACTCCTTCGTCTTTTCCTTTACCTATATACTCTCTTGTGCATGAATTAAGATCATATCTTCTTCTGTTTTCATCCACTAATGCCGTAGCAATCATAGTATCCACGATCGTTCCATTAATTTCTGGAATGCCTAGCGTTATAATCCATGACATATCATACATAGCGTTGTGAAAAATTTTAAGGGCTTTAGTTCTCATCACATCTCTGAACCAGGAAAGGACTCTATCTCTGTCCATATTTCCGCCGCCTTCATGAGCAATCGGATAATAACCTGACCACCCTTCTACTGCGACAGCAATACCCGTAACATGACCATTACCTGTAACAGAACCTGACCCCATTTTAATAAGGTCGGGATCTTTTGTTTCCAAGTCGATGGAAATTTCCTTGTACGTTGACAAGTCTGGAAATTCTTCAGGTGGTACCCACTCTGTTTGGGGTTGCCACAATGGTGGTTGTAAGCTCATATTTTATAAAAAGTATAACTCAATGTTAATTCTTCTCCTGCTTTAATGTCTTTAATCGTTATTAAATTCCATTTAGTAAAATCTGTTTTATCCGTTTTAAAATAAAGTTTAACCTTCTCACAATTAGGATCATCTGAATGATTAATGAATCCTCCTAGAGGAGTTCTAATTAAAGTGTCACTAATTTGTATATGACTCATTCCAAAATTAGTTCCTTTAGAAATTTTTTCTTTAGCAAAGAGGCCAATATTGTGTATCTTTGATTCTCTTAAAACTAAACCATCAGGTAAAGGACTATACATTCTTCTTCCACTTTCTATATCCTTCTACCCAGGATTCTTGTTTTTCTTTTTCTTCTCCATAATCTCTTTCAATAATCATTTCACAGTAATGAATCGCTTTTAATAAGTCTTGCTTACCATCCTTGTAGGGATGACGACAAATATATTTAATTACATTTCCTTCTGCGAATAACATTTTATTTTTGTGAACGAATTCACTCGGCTGGATTTTCATTTTTTTGTAGTGTTGCCCACCGATCTGCTTTTCCCATATGCTCATATTTTATATCCTTTATAAATGTCTTTAGGCCTTACGATATGTAAAGTCTCTTTTGTTCTTGTTGCTCCTACATAAAATAATCTTTCTTCGTCATCAGGGTTTTTATCATATCCCTTCTGCGTGTTTTCTGTAAGATCTGTTAATAAAACTACATTATCACATTCTCCTCCTTTTGCACCATGAATTGTGGATATATTTATTCTAGGATCTTGATTTAATTTTTCTCCATTGTTTCTCATAGATCTTAAATATTCTACGCGTCTTGATCCAGCACCATCCAACGCTTCATACCAAACTGCATTAGTTTTTAAACCATAATCCTTTTTGAGTTGGTCAATCCCATAAAAAGCTTCTTTAGCCATTCCTTGAATAGCTAACTTATCTAAATTGTTAGGACCCATATAACTAAAGATGTGAGATAATTTTTTATATTCTAATAATGATCCTTTACGCAAATTTTCCCAATCCGTAACTGCTTTATATAATTCTGCTTCGTAGTTTTTTCCTTTTCTACTTTTATAATACAAACCATCTTTATATAAAACTTCTTCGATCGCTTTATGTTGGTAGTTTGTTCTAGTTAAAACTAACCAGTTTCCTTCTTTTAAATTAATTTGATCAAAACTATCATACCATTTCACATCTCCTTCACGTTCAGAAGGCAACCAATTCTTGTTGATTCTATTTGAAATTCGGTTTACAATGTTGGCCGCAAATTTGTGAACTTTTGCAGGTACTCTAAATGATTGAATTAATTGATTTATTTTACCATCTAAAGCAATAAAACTATCAACATCTGCGCCAGCCCATCTGAATATTGCCTGGTCATCATCTCCCGCAACAAAAGAATCTTGAGTATTCAACCATATATTTTTAGCCATATCCCATTGAACTCTAGATAAATCTTGAGCTTCATCAATAAAAGTTGCTTGAAAGTTAGGACACTTATCACTCTTAATAAATTGAGAAATCATGTCATGAAAATCTATAAGACCATATTCTTTTTTATATATTTTTAATTCATTATCTAGGATAATTAATTTTTCTCGAGATACTTCTTTAGTATGTTCTCCTAAATCATATTGTTGTTCTACACTGATTTGTTTATGTTTTGCTTTATCTATAATGTTTAACTCTTCACTATTAGAAGAGAAGAAAGTATGACTCTCATCATTGTCCCATGAAGGAACAGAGAGTGGAAGTTTTAATTTTTCTCCTAAATCTTTATAATGATGGGGTTGCATTACATTTTCTTTTTTAATTCCTAATTTTCTAAAAGCTAATGAGTGTAAAGTTCTGAAGTAAGGAAGATCATCTTCTGTAAGATTAAACTTCTTCATGGCTCTATCTCTTGCTTCGTATGCAGCTTTCTGTGTAAAAGCAAAATAACCAATTTTATCAGGGTCTGTTTCTTTTAAATAATCTTCGACTTTATTTAATAAAGTTCTAGTCTTTCCTGTACCTGGTGGGCCTAATACAATGGTTGTCATTAAAAAGTATCCTTTTCTTTATAAGTCGGTGATTTAAATTCTGTTTTCTTTATATCAAATTTTTTAACATACATTACTTTAATACTTTTTCCTCCAGCATCCAATACTTTAATTTTAGCATCAAACCATTCTTTCATCCACGCTGATGTCTTTTGATAATCATGAGCCCATCTTCTTCTTTGTAAATGGTCATGAAAGAAATGTCTAAATTTAAAATAATGATACTGCTCATCACTCCAAACGTTTCCTCTTTCAATATCTTCTTTTCTTTTAGTCTGTCTTCTATCACTACAATAATCTTCTAAATGTTCTAATAACTGATCTTCTGTTTTCATTCCTTCCGGAGGATCAATAATCTCTCTACCCGCTAACAATGCATTGATCAAACCTTTCCAATCTTTTGTTTTTAAAGTAGGTGGTAGCATTCCTACTCCTGCTATGCACGCTTCTTCAAATAAAGCTTGTTGTCTTAAATGTTTTGCGCTGTCTAATCGAAGACGTTTGCCATCTACATTTAAATAATAATAAGGATGTTCTAATTGAATTTCTTGAAGATCACTTAATTCAGGAAAGGTTGGAGCATTTCCAATTCCATGTTTTCTAGTCTTACATAAAGCTTTATCACAATGACTACACATGGGTTCGTCTTTACATTTATATCCCCAATCTTTTTTCTCGTGTTGTTTTTTTACAATATCTATTTCTGTTTGGTCTAATTCTCCTGTCATATAATTCTCATGAAACCAGGACACTTTTTCTTTCCAATTCTTCCATTTCTTTTTTGCGAATACAGCAAAATGAAACAAGGCGGCATTTCTGCCTCCCTCCTTTATTTTTTCAGCCGCCAATGTTTCAATACATGGAGGACCATCAGAAAATTCCGACTGTGGACGCTCCACTTTTATGGAAGATATATTCGTCGCATAAGCATCGACGAGACCATAAAACTGTTCTAACGTTGCAGCTTTCCCCTCTTGTGTGAAAGCATATCGTGTTGTTTTGTCTCCTTGAAAATAAGGTAAATTCAAAAAGTTTCCTGTGTCTTCTTCTGATTTTAATTCAATTTGTTTTGGAAAGACTTCTGCGTTAGCAAATCCTAGCACTGCTCTAATCTCTAATAGTTTGTCTCTCATAATCTTTGCTTCTATAAATGTTTTAGAAAATAAAAAGATGTGGGCTCCTCCACTTTTAGATCTACAAACAATGAGTGGAAGTTTAAATAATTTAATTTTGTTTAATAATTTTAAGTGATCAAATCCTGCATAGCTATCAACGTCTATACACCCCCATATACAGGTGTTGTCATCAGTAATAGGTACTATACCTAGTGTGGGTTCAATTCCTTTTAAATGATTTTCGTAAAGTTGGCTTGTGACTGGTTCTCTTTTAATAAAAGATTTTCCTTTTAATTTCTCACCATTGGTTGGTTGCAGTTTTATATAGGTACAACCATATGCTCTTTTTAAACCAGTAAATATTTTTTCAAATCTCATATATTCTTTCTACGGGGCGAGTTAAGTCTCCCGCTCTCGCCCCATTATAGTGTATTACCACTATTTCCTAATAAGGTGTTTTCTGACTCGTTTCAGAATCAGATGTATGTTTAGCCTGAATAGCTCCTTTAGAAATATTTTCTGAGAAACTTTTTGCTTGCACATACATAGCTTTATCTTGGATAGGACCAACTTTAGCTACATCCCAACCAAACCATGTTCCTTTATCGTTGGACTGTTGAACAGTCGTCAACTTATAAACATGACTATATGTTGGTGGTGTAAATAAGCCGTTCTTTCCTTGAAGCTTAATACCCATCATCATTGTATTCCATTTACGGCTCGTCTTTAATTGAGTTGCCTTCATGGTAATCAATGCTGTGCAGGGGTTTTGGCCGAGCATCAGTACGAAGTGACTCGCTGTATTCTCAAGATAATTACCATTTGGTAATCTATCTTTATTCATGTTGTCTCTCTTTGCAGAGCTTACAACATCAGAATTGGTCGAGTGTACTCCAACTGGAGCGCCCTTTGATTCTCCTCGATCCATCCATTCCACATACTCTCTTTTATAGTAGCATGGAATAACTTGGATTCCTTTTGTTCCGTCATGAAGTTCATTCGTAACGGTGTTTAGGATCATACCAGGTTCTGCCCCCTTGATATGTTTAGCATGTCTCGTATTAACTTCTGGAGACAGCTGTCCTAGAACTTTCAAAAACGGAAGTGCAAGATCTTCTTGCGACATCGTTTGAAAGCCAGCGTTCGCATCACCTTCAAATAATCCAGTAGATGGAACACCTGCGTTTTCGCGTTTCGCGATACTTTGTTCTTTGTTCATTGTTATTGTTTCCTTGTTAGTTTGGTTCGGTTTCCTACGAACACGTTAAAAGTATCCATGGGCAAATCAAGACCTTTCTCGATGCGCTCACGGACCATTGCTTTGAGAGTCATTGGCTCAACCTTCAACTTCTGTGTCGGTTCAAAGCCATGACTCTTCGCAAGGTTAGCATAATCTACCGCCTTGTTATCTTCGTTACGTCCAAAGGAAACGGTGACATCATTTTTAATGATATCTCCTAGGCCTTGTTCACGAAGCCATTTATAGGCTGCTTCTCTGTTCTTCACAGAAATGCTAGCACTATAGAAAGGTTTTACGTCAACTGATGATCCATCAGCTAACTTCAATGATGATAATCCCATTTCACTTAACATTGTTGGAATTACATCTTGAGAAATTCTATCTATTTCTTTTTGTTTTTCTTTAAGAGCTTCTTCATCTCTTTTCATTTCATCTTCTAAAGATCTTAACTTAAGAACTTCGTCCGATAAAGATTTAATCTCTTTAGTGCGAGTTAAAACTTCTTCTTGGTCTTTTTCAAAATCAATTTGACTCATCTATTTCTCCTCTTTCATATAAGTTTATTTCAATAGGATAATATTTTCTTTCTTGTTTATCCCACTTAAGTAATTTGTACTTACCACCTGTTATATCAGAAACTATTGAACATGCAACCCCTATTATTGCAGGATCTCCTGTTAATAACAAAAAATCTTTTTTATTAAATTCTTTTAATCCTTTTCTTAATTTAAATATTAAAGGACCGGGTGAAAAGATAATTTGTGAAAGTTCAGGTAATAAAAACCTTAATGTACCATATTCTGCGGCCCCCAATATATTAATTTTAGGACGACCTTCGCGTGTACCTGCAATTTCTTGTATTACATATACCACTGGTAATTTATTTTTTTCGTCTTTCATTCTTGACAAGATACCATGAAATAATATAAAGTGCAACCCTAGAAAGTTAGAAATGGTGGGCGGCGGGCAATATAAAGAAAGTTATGAAATATAAATTTAAAACTGAACCATATCAGCATCAAATGGATGCTCTTGAAACTTCGTGGAATAGGGAAACTTATGCCTATTTTATGGAAATGGGTACGGGTAAAACTAAAGTACTCATCGATAATATGTCTATGCTCTATGATAAGGGTAAGATTGATGGTGCCTTAATTGTGGCACCGAAGGGTGTAATTGGGACGTGGTTTAAGCAGGAAATACCTGCACATTTAGTAGATCATGTCGAAAATAAGGCAATTCTGTGGCAAGCTCTTATTAATAAAACTCAGAAAGCAAAGCTAGATTCTTTATTTCAAGTAGATGATGACCTGCATATTTTAATAATGAATGTAGAAGCTTTCAGTACAGAAAAAGGAGTACAGTTTGCTCAAAAGTTTTTGCTTTCCCATAAGACTTTAATGGCGATTGATGAAAGTACTACGATTAAAAATCCTAAAGCCAAAAGAACTAAAAATATTTTAAGACTTTCTAAGCAGGCTAAATATAGAAGAATCTTAACGGGTTCACCGGTAACTAAGAATCCTTTAGATTTATACAGCCAATGTGAATTTTTAGATCCTTATTTATTAGACTTTCAATCTTATTATGCTTTTAGAAATAGATACGCAGAAATGAGAACAGCTAATTTTTATGGTCGTTCAGTACAGATTGTGGCAAAATTTAGACACCTAGAAGAGTTGGCTGAAAAACTTAAACCTTTTTCTTTTAGAGTTTTAAAAGAAGATTGTTTAGATCTCCCTGCTAAAACTTTTATGAAACGAGAGATTGAATTAAGTAAAGAACAAAAAGAAGTCTATAAACAAATGAAGAAAATGGCTCTTGCTTTTTTTAATGGTAAAGGAGTCACGACTGCTACGGCTCTAACTCAAATTATGAGATTGCAACAAATTACATGTGGTCATTTTACTGCGGATGATGGATCCATACAGAATATAAAGAATAATAGATTAAGTGAGTTGATGAACATTTTAGATGAGATTGAAGGAAAAGCTGTGATCTGGGCTCATTTCCAACATGACGTTAAAAATATAATCAAGGAAATTCAAAAGGTCCACGGTCCGGGATCAGTGGTTGATTATTATGGATTAACGCCTAAAGATATTAGACAAAATAATATAGAGAAATTTCAAACCAATGATGAAGTTAAATACTTTGTGGGAACACCCGCTACGGGTGGTTACGGAATCACGTTGACCGCTGCGTCGACCATGATTTATTATTCCAATGGTTATGATTTAGAAAAAAGACTACAATCTCAAGATCGGATCCATAGAATTGGACAAAAGAAACCTGTTACCTACATCGATATTATCGCTGAGGATACGGTTGATAATCGAATCGTTAAAGCTCTTCGAAAGAAAATTAACATCGCTTCAGAAGTGATGGGCGAAGAGTTACGAGATTGGATTTAATTATTTAAGCCAAATTGCAATAAGCATTAAGAATAGAACTAAACCTTGGTACTTGTTAAACCAAGTACAAAGAACTTTTTCGCGTTTTAGATCTACCCACCTAATTATGGTTGAAATCATATACCCTCCTATATTGGTTCGTAACGTGTCTTATTGTTTTCGTCTTTATATGCTTTCAAATACTGTCTACGATTCTTACCTTGTGAAAAAGAACAATGCACCCATCCTGAGTTCGGATCCGATTCTTTCCAGTACTCGAGGATTAATTGATCATAATGAAGTTCTGAATCAATATAATCAGCTAGTGTTTTGTTAGATAAACCAAAAATTTCGAAGTCCGCCGCTTCTCCACGGGCATGTTGCGACGTGATTTTTGAGCCTATGGCTGTACAGAGCTCTGGAGAGCGATATCCGCTAGATACACTCACTACGCGAGAAAAATGGTCTCGAATAGGCTGTAGGATCGACGTACAGAGCAATTTCAGGTTTTCCTGGTGCTCAGGACTAGGGGTATTATCAATACCCTTTCTTTCGGCTGTTTGGCTCTTTATAAGCTCTTGCAAGCTAAAATTCTTTGATAACTGCATATTATGCGAGACTACCTATACCCTGGTTATTTCTCCTTGCTATCTCCTTTTCCATTGGTGACAGTAACGCAGATTGGTTCTTTGTCAACCCAGTTGTTTGATCAATTGTCCCGGAATTAGTAGGATATACACGCGACGCGGTGAAATTTTCAGGTTTGAGTTCTGGTGTACCGATCGGCGCCGTCGGGACGAAGGATTGATCGTCAGCTTGGTTTTTAAATTGCTTTTTCTTAATATCTATTAATTCCTTAGTTCTATCCAAATACGGATCTAATTTGGGTTTTAAAGGTAAGCCAAAAAATTTCTCAATATCTCGTTCTCCTAAAGGGATATATTTCCAATTTTTGATGACGTCTTTGAGTTGGCTTCTATCATAAATATCGCTTGGTCTTAAATTCATCTCTAATTTACGATTAATATTTTCCAAGTTATTATAAAATGCACCAGCATCTTTGCGTTTCCAACTTGGAACTTTACCCGGATTATAATAACCTTTCATTAAAAATTTAATATCATCTTTACTATTAAAGGGAGGTCGTTTTCCATTTCCTAAAGCTTCTTTAATTTCTTCTTCAGTGTACTCTAATTTTCTCATATTCTGCACATCTTTATAAGCTTCAGACCAAATTCTATAGTTATTAGCCTGATATTTTTCAAATAATTCTTTAATATATTCTGGTTTAAAACCTCTTTTAATAAGGTCCGCTTCTCTTAAAAGAAGATCCGCGTTTGCGGCTGCCCCATAAAATTGACTGGAAGCAGCGACCGATTCATTTTTATGTTTGTTCATTTTAAATTTCATCCCGTCATAGCCATTCATATTTACTACCCTTACTCCTGCAAGAATTGCTGCGGATTCTTCCATCGGATCATATTCCATGGCATACTTACTGACCTGACCATTCACCGAGTACCATAATTTTTCTGCACTCTTTAACGTAGTAGGAAGAAGTTTATTATAGGCATGATACATTACTTTTTCCCATGGATTAGGATCGTTCTTCCAATCCACAATTTTAGATTTACTTTTTCTATTTCTAGAGATCAAAGGCTCGCCTTCTTTTTCTGAATATAAACCTTCCTTCAATTCCCATACTGTTTCAGCCCAAATAGCTGGAGCTACAAAAGGTTCGACTGCCTTCATAAAAGAATCGACGAACGCTCCGCCCCAATGTTTTATGATATGTTCATCGGTTTGGGGCCCTTTATATAGGTTCTCCAGGAATAATGAAAAAGGTTTAATAACATCAGTGTAAGGATTCTGTGCATCAAAATCTATGGCTTTAATGTTTTTAGTTTTTGGATCTTGAGCGGAGATAGGAATCATTCGATGTCCTCTTTGATAGTCAGGAGCAAAAGAGTGCAACCAGGCATCAATTTTATCTTTTCCTACCCCTGTTAAATGCCCGGCAAATGATGTTGCCATAGGTCCTAGTGTGCCTACTGTTGTGATATAACCTACTAATCGTCTGGCCCCCATTTGTCTAATGTAAGGGTTAGAAGATTGCATTTCTTTCATTCCTCTCGTTAACATTTGATAAGAATTTCTCCACATCTCTGAAGTAAATCCTACAAAGTTTCCAAGGATAGGGAATTTTCTAACGTTCTTAACAAATCGTGGCACCATTGAGTAGTTAGGATACATATTTCTTACTTGTATTCCTGCTACTTCTTTGATGGCATCGTCGATTGTTTTTAAATTTCTCCCCCCAGTTCCTGGCTCTAAGGAGCCGGGTTTTAATGGGTTCCATTCATATCCTTCTACTTCTCTAAAGTATTTCTTCACATCATTTAAATTTTTAAAAGCTGGTTTAAGTTGAGACTTAGTAAAATTAAAACCAAATAATTTCCATACGTTATCCCCTAATTGATAAGCCTCAATAGATTTATTAATCAAAGGTTTCATTCCTGTATTCGTGAGTAATCGGTTCATTAATTGATCTGAAGTTGCATTATCCATTAGCACCGACCACTCTCCTTTTTTACCAGTCACTGATTTTTTAAATGGATTTCTAGCCGGGCCCATTAAATCAGGAATCATTTTTTCTAGTTCGGTTGCAATTGTTGAAGAGTCTAAGGCTCCAGCTTCAAGCGCTTCATCTAACATGTCTCTTAATTTTTTAGGGTCTTTAGTCTTACCTAAAAACTCTTTGAATAACATATCAAAGTTATCCGCGACCGATGCTCCTTTACCAATGTGACCATTAGCTAATGCAAACATGGACGCTGTCGTAATGTTTCTCATTTGAGTCATTAAAGAAAGAACAGTTTTATTGATTTGCGTTGCGGCTTTAATACCTAGTAAACTTTTCATCATCGGAAGTTTAAGTAAGGTATCCATCATCACTGATGTATCTTGAATAGCTTTAGACATTTCAGGTAAAGCCATCATTCTTTCTTTAGTCTTACCTGTTCCTGTCATAAAAAGATCTTCGAGATCTATATTATAGGGTTTAGATACAAAGATTTCTTTTACATCTCTAGGATTATCAATCTTATTAGTTCTTACAAATTCATCGTAATGGGCCTGGTTTCTGAACAGCCATCTACCCTGTCCTATTTTAGCTAAATCTCTATAGGCATTATAAGAATGAATTGTATGAGCTTGTTCCACAATTGTATCTAATATTATTTGTTTAGGATCATCTACTCTTCCTAACAAACGCGCTACTTCATCCGGAAGATTTTTTACATCTTTAAAAATATTACCTAGATTTTTAATATCATTTGCTGAATTTGCAATCGCTTTAAGTCTAGCATTAGGTCCCCCCATACTATCTGAGCGACCAATTTCCATTAGTCTATTGACTCTTAATCTTGCCTGTGCTCTTAATTCTCGCTTAGTATAATTTTTATACCGTGCATCATTCTTTAAAAGACCTACAAAATAATCTACCCCTTTTTCATACACTTCTTTAGAAGCTCTCCAATTATTATTCTTAAAAATCTGATAGCTGGTGTGAAGATATTTACCCATGTTCTTAACCATTTCTTCTCTAACATCCATCTCTCGGATGATAGGTTGAAGTTCTTTAGTTTGTTTATCAATAATTTCTCTGATCGCTCGTGTGGGATATCTTAATGACTTAGGCAACTGTTCTATCTTAACCTTACCTCTCAAGGCATTCAGAACATCATCCCAATAACCCATTGCCTTGGTTGCTGTACGGGTATTAAAAGCAATGTCTTTAAAGCTGGCTTGAACTAAGCCATACATATTTCTATCGAGTTGTTTCATCCATAGATCTGAATTCTTTTTAATTTTTCTAATTTTATTGGTCATTCCTCTCAGAGCATTCGCAGAGGCTGGATCAAATTTAAAGTTAGACATGAATCGAGCGGTCGTTGCTTCGGTTACATATCTTATATTTTTCCACCAAGGTTTATTCCATTCACTAAATTTCCATTGTTCATAAGGAGGGATACCAGACCACTTGGCAAAATCTTTTTTCCCTTTACTAATTTTTCTAAACATCGCTGGCAGTCCGTATCCTCCTGGAGTTTCGGCACGTAAAAGTCGTGCAGTTCCCCCTACCAAAATGTCGCCGGCTCCTGGTATATGTTTACCTGATTTTAAAGTGTGTCCTCCTAATACTTTTCCAGTACCCTTAGCAGCTACTTTTAAAGAAGGTCCTACTAAAGTAAGCCCTGACATAAAGGCTGTCCCTTCCGCTCCAAATTTTAATTTGTTTCTTAAGATCGCTGCAGCTCTTTCTTTCCCTGCTAAACCTTCAAGAGATTCTTGTTGAGAATTAGCTAAAGCTTTTTGAACCGGACTATACCAGTGTCCTTCTGCATCAGGGTCCCCAAACATATCTCCTAAGGTTTGGTTGGCTTGGTTCGAGACCATCGCATCGCCTAGCGCTACGGGTAATACCCAATAGCCACCGTACTTAGCTAAGCTCATAGCTTTATCGCCATGTTTCATAGCTAAAGTTTTAGCGACAGCTTTCTTAGCCATCTTATTTTTAGCTGCTTTAGTTATAACTTTTTGTGCTATCTTCCTAGCGATTCCCCATCCTGTCCCATACTGAGTCAAGAGAGAAGTAAATTTTGCAATGGATCCTGCTTGGTCTCCATAAAGATCCATCATATCAATAGCGGGTAAAACTTTTTCTACTGTAGCTAGGGTGTTAGTATCTAACCCAAGATCAATGAGTGCAGCTGCAAGTTCCGTGATCCCTGCTGCAGTGTTATAGATTCCTGTAGCCGGACCAATAAACATTTGAGCGGCAGGGTTTTCTAGAATTTTTCTTCGAGCACGCTTCGCGTTCTCTGAATCTTTACGATACATTAGATCGTAACCGCTCTTACCAAAGTATTCTAGGTCAGAAAATTTTATGATGTCTTCTTCGTTAGCATCTTCTTTAACTTTCTTTTTATTATCAAAGTAATCTTTCTTTCCTTCAAAGAGCTCATCAATATATTTCATGACCGGTGTCAGGTCATTACTAAAGACGTGTTGATAACGTTCTATATCGAGCTGTTCTTCTTCCGTAAGATTTCTTAACTTAGATTTATATTCGTCCGACAGTTCGGCGGGAACTGTTTCATCCTTTAAATAATTTTTAGTAAATTCAATTGCGGTTGGGTTTGTTAACCAAGTAACCATATTTCCTCCTAGACTTGTTGAGCAGGAAGAACGAGTTCTACTCCATAAGTCGCGTTAAAATCAAGAACATCTTCTTGAGTTTCGATTGCAGCGAAATCTTTAAATGCTTCTGGATTATAAGCAATCAATCTTACTACATCATCTGTGATTTCTCTAGGGAGCCTTGCTCTCAACATAATATAAGGATCTTGTCCTGGTGTTGGAGTTTCCATTGTTTCCTCTGCGGCTACTTCAACATCTCCTCCTGGCGTTTGAATATTTTCAGCAACCATATCTGTTTGCATCGAGCCACCAATATTTTTACCTACTCTTCCTCCCGAAGCTAGGCCAGGCATTCCTTTGAAACTTCCTGACATAATAGTAGTAATTATAGATTCCATAAACTCTTCTTGACCAGCTTGGTCCATAGCTCTAATTTGATCAAATGCTTCTCCCTCCGCTCTTATAATTCCTTCAAGAATTTTCCAAGCTTGAATAGCAGCTTCTTGTCTTGTAGTGGGGTTTCGTTCGGATAATAATTTTGCTGTTTTATACGTTGCATAATCTTCTGGAGAATCGGTTTTCATTTTTTCTTCAGAAAAGCCATGTTTTTTATAAAGTTCTAAAGCTTTCATAGCATTTCGTTCTAAGGTTTGTTGAACGGTTTCTTTACCAGCTGTTTCAGATGCAGCTTTAAGTTTTCCCATAGTTCCTAACATATTAAAGGCTGCTGGACCCATAGAAGCTTGAGCTTTTTTATAACGGTCCACGAATGGTGTGATTGAAGTTGTCGCGTTCGTCACCATATCAGAAATAGATCCACCTTTCCCTGCCACATCAGAAATCATCATAGCCAACTCATAGTTATCCATTTTCCCTGCGCCTTGCATGGATTTCAGTATCTCAGGCAACATTGAAGTTGCCATGCCCACATATTCTCCACTGCTCATGTTAGGATTGGCTTGAATTTTTTCTAAAATTTCACTTCCACCCCAGTTATATCCTTTTCTAAAACCCGAAGTTATCCCTACGCCATCCGAAGATGAACCTCCTAGTTTAAACATCGGTCTTCTTAAAATATTAGGCATTATCCTTTACCCCAAATTTTTCCTAGGATTCCTCCCAGACCATAA
>VTLG01006489.1_pt1 | contig 14008 bp, 18 predicted proteins | sample 4694571 | NCBI WGS metagenome assembly VTLG01 (sample SAMN12604809, study PRJNA352737) | marine metagenome | biome: ENVO:00000447; feature: ENVO:00000209|ENVO:00000569|ENVO:01000036; material: ENVO:00002151; isolation source: viral sequences binned using virsorter ...
GTGGCTTTTTTACAATGGAGCTGAAAGTAACAAAAAGTAAAAAAGTATCATTCTCACCACACCAAATTGCCTTCCATATCAAGCATCCTACAAACACGTTCATCTTAGTCCAGAGCCACGAGCAGAGATGCCCGATACTTTATCCAGGCGCCGCGGTGCCGGACCTTGTGGCTTGTGGCTTGCCGCTTGAAGCTTGCAGCTTGGGGCTTGAAGCTTGGGATCAGCTGGAGAGCTTGTTGCTTGCGGCTTGCCGCTTGTAGCTTGTTGCTTGCCGCTTGGCACAGTAATCGATACGCACCATCATGAAGCGGGCCGCCACGTACAGCAGCGCCCGGCGTCTAGTGCTTCCCATATGCTACGTTCTTAATGTTACGATCCCAACAGGCCCGGCAGTCGCGGCAGGCGTTCCCCTGGTCCGGAGCTGGGCAGCTGCGGCCAGTTGTAACCACCGTCGACGTCAGGGGCCAGGAGCCCGGCGCGGGCCCGTCTACCTTCGTTGCGCTTAGCCTGATTGTCAGGTTAGCTGGCACCCGGTCCTGCGGGATCTTAGAAAGGAGCCCGGCTTCCCGTGTGGGCAGCCAGTGCGCCACGTCAGGAGTCATCCTGCAAACGTGGAATATTTTAAGTAAGTGCTTCACGCTCTGCACGTCGCCGGAGTCATGCCACCTGAACCAGCGCGAGCGGCGGGCGTTTATATCGGCAGCCATGGTCCGCGCCCAGTCGGGCCGCGTAATGCTTCTCAGCCGGCGCATCATGGCGTCCATCACATTGGGGAACCTGTACCTGCCTTTCAGGGCATAACAGCCGTGGCAAGTGGTCCCCGGTATCGCTGCCAGTTTGCTTCCAGTCTTGCAATGGATCGCGGGCAGGTTGTACGCGTAGCCCGGCATCTTGCTGGGCCTGCTCAGGCCTCCGGTTATCTTTTTTCTTTCTTCTTTATTCATGTCACATTCTCCCATAAATCTATTGGCTTGTCAAGGCCCTTGTTGCTTGAGGCTTGCCGCTTGCTGCTTGAGGCTTGCCGCTTGAGCCTGGACTCGCGCTTCTCAATCCAGTAGCTATGCACGCGGCCCCGGACGCTGTGGTCCGGGGCTCCAGGTTTACGAGTCAAGGATGTCCTCCATGATCTTTAAATTTTCGTCAGTCGCTGGGACCACGAAGCAGGCATCACCTGCAATCTGGGTCCAGTCTCTCCAATCAGGTGTGAGCTGGTCCTGGATCTGCCACATGTACCAATAGCGCATTTGGCTGGCACGCCAGTTGTGCACGGGGGCAGCTTTACAAAGGGCCTCTTCATCACAGTACAGGTCACCGTCCAGGTAATGCTTTCTGCGAATGTCTTCATAGGCAGCTGGCACAATCTGGATCATGTCACAGCCGCACAGCTCATACGCGCCGTTCTCACCTTCGAAGGGATACCCTCCACCTTCCTCAGGCGGCAGCTGGTCCTTCACTGTGTGTGATGTTATTTTCTGCTTTATATCAGCAGGTATTTTTAATGCTAAATAATCCATAAATTTCCTTTCTGTTAGATTATATGGGATCATACCACAGGACCCAATAACCTGTCAAATATTTTTTTGCAGCTTGTCGCTTGCTGCTTGCCGCTTGGGCCCTGCTCCCGAATAAAAATCCGTACCATATAGCCGGGCCCGCGTGCCTGGTGTCAGCATGCTCTTCTAACTAGCGAATTCCCAGGCACAATTATTTATATGGGATAATGGTTGACAATGTCAAGCGAATATGAGAAACTTTTTTAAATTAACTTAGAAAGGTAGAATTATGGAAACACAAGTAAAAGAAATTTCAATGGAAGATATTGAAATAAAAATACGAGAGTCTAAACTTTTTAGACTTAGATATTTTGCAAAGAAACACAATGACTACATTGTTAGACACGGTGTTGTTTGTGATAAAATGAAATTTTGGGAAAGCAAAGATGGCGATATATGCTTTACCTATTTCGATATAGACGCACAAGGATATAGAACTGCAAAAGATATCGATTGGATACAAGGTGCAAAAGTTGCAAGCAAGGAGTTACACTAATGAGAAAGTATTGCTTAAACTGTGGTAAGAAGTTTTATCCGAACTCTTACTACGCGTACCCTCAAAGTGCGTGGGGTTTTGAGGTCCCAGCAGAACACGCGCACTTTCATAGCCTAGGTTGTATGAAAGAATGGCTAGCAAAAAACCACGAGGCCTTCACTTTATTATTGACCTCTATGGGAAATAATGATAGAAATATCGAAACAAACAACCATAATTAGAAAGGATAATTTATGGAAAAAATAAGACTAAACCAACAGAAAAGACAGTTGCTAAAAAAAGAATGGCAACATACTGTCTATAACAATATGCCAATGCAAGTTGAAGAAGATTTGCGATTGGCTCAAGAGAACTATCGTTCAGTTAGGGAAGATGTTTGGGATAATGTAATTACACCCCAAGTAGAAAAGAACTTTCCAATGGCAGATATGAAGATACTGCAGAAGTATAGTAGCAGTAGTCATTACTCTCGCTTTACTGATACCGATAGTTGTTTCTACTTCAAACCTCAATTTGCTGACCTAAGTGAAAACCAATTTCAATTCACTATGGGCATTGATGAATACTTGGCATTGTATCACAAAGAGATACAAGCAAGAGGTCATCAAGCGACTATCAAAGTTGAGTATGATGAAACACAGAAACAAGACAATCCAAACTACACAATGCAGAAACACGAAATGTCAAGGGACTTTGCTGACATAGCAAAAGCCAATGGCACTTACGAGGACTATGCACTAATGCACGATCATAGAGGCGGTTATGGGTGGACTGAACATTCACCAGATGTAAGCGATAGCGACTATGGTATGTACCGCAAAGTTGTAGTACACGGAAGTTGTCATTCTCGTTGTATGATGTTGGATAATGAAAGCGATTGGCTAATGCTTAAACAATTCGAGAAAGCTAAGTCAATGTTGATGAACGCACACCGAGAACTGTGGAAAGAGAAGAACGCACTAATAACTGATATGTCATCTATTATTGACCAAGCAAAATTCTTGGGAGATGTAGAACAGTATTGGACTAATGTTAGAGAATGTGTGAACTTTGATAACACAGACATAGGTAGAGAATTATCCATAGTAAGTGAACAGACCAAGACAAGACTTTCACAAGCTATGAATAACATAAAGCTAGACGATAAAGAGCCAGAGCTAGTAGTTGTTAATGCAACTACAAGTGGCTTCTCTCTAGTGAATTAGAGTGTTGGGGGTATGGTAGTTATATCTGTAAAACCCCCACGCTTGTAGATATTCCATAGATATGTGGATAGAGAAAGTAGATAAGAGATGCCTAGGTCTAGACTAAGGGATAAGCACGCAAGGCGACTAGCCTTATCTACTTTCTCGCTTGTTGCTTGTTGCTTGGAGCTTGGTGCTTGCGGCTTAGATTATATAGGGGAGTGGCCCTCAGCGAGGGCCGTTGATTAGTCGATGAATTGTTTTGCGATGTATATAAAAGACAGGACACAAAGGCCAAGTCCAAATAGTGGGTGTCCAACAACAGACACAAGTATCGCACAAACATTTAAAAGTATTACTGGTATAATAAACAACATACATATCCTTTCTGTTAAAATCCCATACTACAATTATTCGGTACCTTTTGTCAAATAAATTCGTTAAGGCACCCCCACCCATACCCCAGATATTGTATATAGGGGTCCCAATATGTAGCATATATAGCCTTGATAAATAGATTTATTAGGCGTAAAATCGTTTTCACTAAAAAAACATGAGTGCAAAAATTTTGTAGAAATTTTTTTTCAAATGCTAACACCAGAACAAATAGAAAATCTGCCACCAGATACTAAAAAAGAATACATGCAAACAGCATTGCTTCTTAATCAAAAGAAAAAAGATCAATCTGTTCGTGATAATTTTATGTCTTTTGTAAAATACATTTGGCCTGAATTTATAGAAGGTGAGCACCATAAAATTATGGCAGACAAGTTTAACAAAGTTGCAAGTGGTGAAATAAAACGATTGATAATAAACATGGCACCAAGACACACCAAGTCAGAGTTTGCATCTAATTTATTACCTGCATGGATGATAGGCAACAATCCTAAATTAAAAATTATACAAGCAACACACAATGCAGAACTTGCAGTCAGGTTTGGTCGTAAAGCAAAAACAGTTATTGATAGCGAAGAGTATCAAAAAATATTTAACACAAGACTTAGAGAAGATTCCAAAGCTGCAGGTAAATGGGAGACAGACCAAGGTGGTGAATACTATGCAGCTGGTGTTGGTGGATCAATCACCGGCCGTGGTGCAGACCTCATGATTATAGATGACCCACACTCGGAACAAGACGCTATGAATATGGCATCGTTTGATCGCGCTTGGGAATGGTATACATCAGGACCACGACAACGTTTACAACCTGGTGGTCGCATCATACTTGTAATGACACGATGGAACGTAGCAGACTTAACAGGTAAATTAATAAAAGCACAAAAAGAACTCAAAGCAGATCAGTGGGAGGTTATAGAGTTTCCTGCAATCATGCCATCAGGTAAACCGGTATGGCCAGGTTATTGGAAGTTAGAAGAACTAGAGTCAGTCAAAGCATCTGTTGCAATTAGCAAATGGAATGCACAGTATCAGCAAAACCCGACTGCAGAAGAAGGCAGTATTATAAAGCGTGAATGGTGGAAACAATGGCCAAAAGAAGACCTACCACCGTTGATGCATGTCATACAATCGTACGATACAGCGTTTATGAAAAAGCAATCGGCTGACTATTCTGCTATTACAACGTGGGGGGTGTTTCACCCAAACGAAGAGGGCGAGTCACATTTGATACTATTGGATGCCATAAAAGACCGGTACGAGTTCCCCGAGTTACGTAGAGTTGCAAAAGAACAATACGACTATTGGCAGCCAGAAACCGTTATAATCGAGGCAAAAGCATCGGGGCTCCCGCTTACATACGAACTTAGGCAAATGGGCATACCGGTTATTAACTTTACACCCAGCAAGGGAAATGATAAACATACTAGAGTAAACGCTGTCGCGCCATTATTCGAGGCGGGCATGGTTTGGTATCCAGACCGTAAGTTTGCTGAAGAGGTTATAGAGGAGTGCGCTGCATTCCCACTAGGAGAACACGATGACTTAGTGGATAGCATGACTCAAGCCGTAATGAGATTTAGACAAGGTGGTTTTGTAGAACATCCAGAAGACTACGAGGATGAGCCTCTACCACAGCAACAGAGGACGTATTATTAATGGAAAGATTTAAAAAATTCTTACAAAGTATTTTTAAAGGTTCTGACACAGGTATTAAACAAACCACACAAGCCCAAAAAGCTCTGGATGAGGCTGCGGCAGATATTAGAAAGACAGATTTAGGTGAGGTATCGGGTAAGTTTGACGAAACAACAAAACCTGGTGAGTTTAAAGAGCAAAAGCCTATCATAGGCCCAGAAGGTGAAACACAAACTCAAGTTTTTAGTTATAGACCAGAGTCTTTTACAGAAACACAACGAAGACAGGGTGTGGGTGGTTTTTCAGATGATGCACTAACAGAAAGATACTTTGACGAAGGCTTTGATGACACATTGTCACTTGAAGAATTTATTATCCAAGAAAGAAACATTACACCAGAAATGAGAGCGGCAGAGCTCCGGGATAAAGGTAGAATACAAACAATAGAGCCTAAACAAACAGGAGCAACATTTGAAGAAGCTGCTGATGATTTAATGATTAGCAAAATTGAACCAGAAACAATTTCATATATTACAACCATTGCTAAAGCAACACGCAGAAATCCAAAAGACGTAAGACAGCTAATTGTTGATAAGATGAATGAAGGTTACTCACCGGGTGATCCAAAACGTGTGACGATTGATGATGATGCTCGAATAAATGCCTACATAGAGTCACAACGCACAATGGATGCGACGGGGGGCTTTACACAAGACCTAATTGACGATGTATTAGAGAACACGTCGATGGGTGAAACAGGTAATCCTGTGTTGGATGATTTACTAAGAAAGGAACGAGAGTTGATTGAACAATCAAGTAAACAAACAGAAGAACTAAAAACAATAAGAGCGAGAACAGATGAAGTTAAAGAACAGCTTGAAGCCATGGGATTAGATACAAGTGGAGTTGATTTTGATATTATAAAAAACTCTGATGATGTAAACGCAGTAAGAGCCGAGGCTGATAAGTTAAGAGAACTTATGGGTGGCTTGATGGGTGGCATGGAAGATTTAGCAAAGACTGGCAACCTTGAAAAAGCCATGCTGTCGATTAATGACGAAGTAGCTGCTGACATTGCTCGAGGTAAAGCAGCGTTGGACAATGTTACAACACCAGCTGAGGGAGAAGAAATAATTAGCAAACTGCAAAAAATTCAATCGGCATATCAAGAAGCCATAAGAACAGGAGTCTATAAACCATTGTTTCCTGAAGGCAGAACAGTAAACGCAAAAGGTGGTCGCATAGGATTTAAAGAAGGCAGCGGTGGTCCAAAGATGACAAGACGTGGTTTTTTAGGAGCCATGGGTGCAGGACTGGCAACTTTGTTTATGCCTAGAGGTGCAAAAGAAATTGCAGAAGTTGTAGCAAAGGGTGCAGTTAAAACACCATTGACAGCAGAGGGTATGCCTATTTGGTTCCCTTCACTTGTAAACAAAATTAGAAAAGAAGGAAAACTTAGAAAAGCAGATTTTGAATCTGTTAAATCTGGAGAAGGAATGGATATGTACACCTTTACAGATCCTAGTTTACCTAACAAACAAATATTCATGGAAGAAGATTTACAGACAGGTGCAATTACTATTTATGGTAGAGGTGATGACATGCAGGTAGCTGAGTTAAGATTTATACCTGGTGAGGAATCTATTATGGTTGGAGAAAAAAGTAGCAAGACTACTAAAAACCCAAACATGTTTGAAGCGGAAGAATTTATGAAAGGTCCAGGAGAAGGTATTGGTGATTATGAAAACTTTGGCGGAATGGACGATTTAAAATTTGGTGTGGATTCATGGGCTAATCTTGTAAAGGCACCGGAACAAAAACTGGACGAAGCAGCACAAAAGTTTAGAGAAACACAAACAAACCCGAACCCAAATGTTTCAGGCAAAAACCCAAAGACAGGTGAAGAATTTGCAAAAGGTGGTAGAGTAGGATATAACACGGGTGGTGGGGTACAAACACTATTTAGAAGGAAAGCATCATAATGGCTACAGTAGATAAAGCGTTACCTAACATAACTAGAACTAAAATAGACATACCTGGTCCAAAAGAAAAAGCACAAGAGATACAACTACCAAAGGAGCCGCCAAAGCAACCTATTGAAATGACACCAACAGAAGATGGTGGGATGGAAATAGATTTTGATCCTGCTTCAATGGCAATACAAACAGGTGCAGCAAATGACCCTAACGCAAACTTAGCAGAGTTTTTGGAGGAAGATGTTTTAGATCCTATAGGTTCAGACTTAATAGATGCTTTTGAGGATTACAAGTCATCAAGAGATGATTGGGAACAAAGTTATTTAAAAGGATTAGATCTGCTTGGTTTTAAATACGAGGACAGAACAGAACCATTCCAAGGCGCATCTGGTGCAACGCACCCAGTGCTTGCAGAAGCAGTCACACAGTTTCAGTCTCTTGCATACAAAGAACTGTTACCAGCTGATGGCCCAGTTAGAACACGTGTCATGGGTAAACCAAGCAAAGTAAAAAGTGATCAAGCAGAGCGTGTAAAAGAATTTATGAACTATCAACTTATGGTTGAGATGAAAGAGTATGAGCCTGAGTTTGATCAAATGTTATTTAATTTACCGCTTGCAGGATCTGCATTTAAAAAAGTTTATTATGATTTTAGTCTTGGTAGATGTGTTTCTAAGTTTGTGCCTGCAGAAGATTTAATTGTGCCATACAGCGCAAACTCACTTGAAGAAGCAGACACGATAATGCATGTGGTAAAAATGCCAGCAAACGAAATGCGAAAGATGCAAGTGTCAGGTTTTTATTTAGATACTGAATTAGGATCACCTGCTTATACTGAAGATGATATAAAAGAGGGCAAGGCTGATTTAGAAGGAACATCAGGTTCTAGCAAAGACGAAGTGTACACACTAATAGAGTGTCACACAGAACTAGACTTAGATGGTTTCCAAGATATGAACCCGCAAACAGGAGAGCCAACAGAAATTAAACTTCCGTATGTTGTGACTGTAGATGAGGGCACAGGAAAAGTTTTATCAATAAGAAGAAATTTCGATGCACAAGATCCAACAAGACAAAGAAAAGATTATTTTGTGCACTTTAAGTTTTTACCAGGACTAGGCTTCTATGGATTTGGTTTAATTCATATGATCGGCGGTTTGTCTCGAACTGCAACTGCAGCATTGAGACAGCTTTTAGACGCCGGCACCTTGTCAAATTTACCAGCCGGATTCAAGATGCGAGGCATCAGAGTCCGTGACGAAGCACAACCGTTGCAGCCGGGCGAGTTTCGTGATGTAGATGCCCCTGGTGGAACTCTTCAAGGTGCATTCCAAATGTTACCTTACAAAGGGCCAGACCAAACATTACTACAATTAATGGGTGTGGTCGTACAAGCAGGTCAACGTTTTGCTAGTATAGCTGATATGCAAGTCGGTGATGGTAATCAAAGCGCAGCAGTAGGCACGACTGTTGCATTGTTGGAACGTGGCTCGCGGGTTATGTCTGCGATACACAAAAGATTGTATCAATCTATGAAAAAAGAATTTATGTTATTGTCTGGTGTGTTTGCAACATACTTACCACCAACTTATCCGTATGATGTTGTGGGTGGACAAAGACAAATTAAACAAACAGACTTTGACAAAAAAGTGGATATTATACCTGTAGCAGACCCAAACATCTTTTCACAAACACAAAGAATACAACTTGCACAAACAGCACTACAACTGGCCATGTCAAATCCTGGAATGCACAACTTACCAGCTGCTTACAGATCAATGTATGAGGCGTTGGGTGTAAAAGACATTGACGCCATAATGCCGCCAGTTCCAGAGCCCGCTCCAATGGACCCAAGTGTAGAACATATTAACGCTTTATCAGGTAAAGTTATCAAAGCTTTTCCTAAACAAGACCATACAGCACACATGAAAGCGCATTTAGCGTTCATGGGCACGCAAATTGCACGAACAAACCCAAATATTTTGGCTGCAATGCAAAAAAACATATTTGAACACATAAGTTTGATGGCACAAGAGCAAATTCAGCTTGAATTTAAAGACGAAATAGCTCAAATTCAACAAATGACGCAACAATTACAACAAATGGGTGCTACAAACCCTCAAATGATGCAACAAAACCCTCAAATGATGGAAATTAAGAAGCAATTAGACAATTTAAACACGCAAATGGAGGCTAGAAAGTCTGTTTTAGTTGCAGAAACCACTTTAGAGTACCTAGAAGAGGAGAAAAAAGTCTTAAATCAGATCGATAATGACCCATTATTGCGTCTAAAAGCAGACGAAGTACAGCTCAGAGCACAAGAAAATATACGAAAACAGAAGGATGATGAGGAGCAATTAAACCTCGATAAAGCTAGATTATTACAAGCTAGAGAGCTTGCAGAGGACAAAATGGAACTGAATGATAAACACCAAAAACTCAGAGCTAGTGTATCACTTGCAAAAGATGGTATAAAACAAATGACAGCAGTGGTCGGGGAAGAAAAATAACACCAGGGTATAATGCTACAAGAAATTGTTGCTTTTTATAAAGATCACTATTGGAAAAATGAGCCGATTGAGGACATTTGTTCTCATGTTTGCCCGCCTATTTTATTAAATCAGTACACCATAAATCGTGATGAAAACGGTGAAATGTACGGTTTTACTAACTGGGCTTTTCTAGACAAAGCAACAGAACAAAGATTTATTGACAATCAATATCTTACTTTTAACGATTGGAAGACTGGTGATAGAGCTTGGGTTATAGATACCATCTACACCAAACCACATAACATTATGGCGTTTAATAAAACATTCTTTACACATTTACTTGGAACAGGTAGAATGGTGCAATGGTTACGTTTAGCTGAGGATGGATCAGTGCGTAATCATTTTAAAGTTATTACGAAGGAACACTGGTTATAATGGGCGCAAAAAATAATAAAAGCGATAAAGCAAAAGACACGGCAACAGGTAAGTTTAGTGGTAGCCCATCAGCAAAAAGTTTAGCAGATGTACAAAATCAACAGGGCACTAAGTATAGTGGTAAACTTGCTGGTGCTATAGCAAGGGCAAACGAAAGACATCGTGCTAGAAGTTTAGCAGGTAGAAAAGAAGCTCTTAGAGACACGATTGCATCACGAATACAAGCACAAGAGGCAAAACAAGTAACACCGACTCAAGCTGGCATAACTTCGGTTATGGATAGAATGCAAAAAGATAGGCAAAATTTATTAGATAAAGCAAAAAAGAATAGAATAACAAACCAACAATTAAACCAACTCGGCAAACTAAATAGAGACTTAGGTTTTAACAGAACAACTGGAATGGGTGTTATTGAAAGCTTGAGAGATCAATTTACAAAACCTGAATTTAAACAAGGTATTGGTAATTTAGTAAAAGCCTATCAAAAAATTTCTCCTATGGGGTTATTGATGAGAAGCATACTTAATCCACAATTTGAAGAGGAAACAGGTATACAATCTTTACCAGAGTATAAAGGTCTGCAAAGAATCAATCAAATGTTTGGTCCAGGTGTTTATGACTTTACTGAAGAAACTTCAATGCCGATGCAGTTTGCAGAAGTAACACAACAAGATCTTAACGTATTTAATCCAATGCGTGCTGCAGATTACTCATCAGCTGACATGGAACGATCTTATCCACGTTCAAAATTTCCAAACATGACTGATGATGAATATAGAGGAGTGTTGGAGGGAATAATAACAAAACCTGGTGAATATGAAATCCGAGACGGAACTTTACAGCCTGTTGAAAAAGGCGGTTTATTTGGTTTGTTTGGATAATGGCCATATCTAGATCACAACTCGGTAAAACAACTGACAAAAAACAAAAGAAAGTCAGTAAAGTAATGCGTGAATTTAAAAAAGGTAAATTAAACATTGGACAAAGTAATAAAAAAGTAAAGAATAGGAAACAAGCCGTAGCTATCGCACTTAACGAAGCCGGCATAAAACAAAAGAGGAGAAGAGCATGATCGAGTCAATAAAAGAAAAAATTATGCACTACTGGACAGACCATAAGAAGGTCACTATCATTGTTGGTGCAGTAATTGTAGTTCTAATACTAGCAATCATTACATAATCACATGATACTTGACATTGTCAAATTAGCAGTCGGCGCTGGCACACATATAATGAGTAACAGACAGAAGCGCAAAATGCTCGAGTCAGATGCTGCAATGTTGCATGCACAAAAAATGGCAAACGGCGAAGTCGAGTATCAAGCAACGGTGAGACAATCAAATGACAAAGGATGGAAAGACGAGTTTGTGCTGATTTTAATTTCGCTCCCAATTTTATTGTTGATATGGAGTGTGTTTAGTGATGATCCAACAATACAAGAAAAGATAGATGTATTCTTTGACAAGTTTGCAAATCTACCTTTCTGGTACCAGAGCTTGTTTATCGGCGTGGTCGCCTCGATATACGGACTCAAGGGCGCAGATATTTTCAAGAAAAAGTAGATTGACTTAATTTTACATTAGGGGGACAAATGGGGGGAGATAAACCTAAGAACCCGCTTGACGCGTTCTGGGAACAACTAGGAGACAAGGAGAAAACATATGTCAGAAGCTACAGATCCGGTACACGTGATTTACAAACTAAAAAAGACAATGCAAAACATACTAGACGGCCTCGTGCAAACACTCGCAAACGGCGGGATTGACAACATGACCGAATACAAATATATCTTAGGTAAGATTCACGCAATCGACTTAATAAATCAGGAACTCTCTAACCTGCTTGAACCAAAGGAGCCAAAAAACGATGATGACAAAGTCACACGCATTAGAAGCTAAATACGAAGCTGAAGATAAAGAAACCAAAGAAGAAACAGAATCAACAAATTTAGAAAAATTACCAAACCCAACAGGATGGCGTTTGTTAGTTATGCCTTTTGCAGTTAAAGAAAAAACTGAAGGCGGTATTATTATTGCACAAGAAACACTAGACCGAGCACGTGTTGCAACACAAGTTGGATACGTATTGAAGATGGGTGATCTTTGTTACAAAGACAAAGAGAAATATCCAACAGGTCCCTGGTGTGAAGAGAAGCAATGGGTGATCTTTGCAAGGTATGCAGGATCACGAATGGAGATTGATGGTGGTGAGATACGATTACTAAACGATGATGAAGTATTAGGAACAATAGATGATCCTAATGACATTCTTCACGCATTTTAACATAGAGGAGGATAATCTATGCAAGACGAAGAAAAGATAATAGATGTCGGCGAAGCTGACTACGAAGAGACAGAGGTAGATCTGGAGGCTCAACCAGAGCCCAAGGAGGAGCCAAAAGAAGAAGTAGAAGTTCAACAAGTCGAAGAAGAAGCACCTGTTGAAACTAAAAAAGAAGAGCTAGATGATTACAGCGACAGCGTAAACAAAAGAATAGCAAAACTTACTAGACGTATGCGAGAAGCAGAGCGTCAAAAAGAGGAAGCCATTCAATATGCGCAATCTGTAAATGATGAAGCTCAAAGACTCAAAACTAGATTTCAAAACTTAGACAGTAATTATACTAAAGAGTTTGAAAAAAGGGTTACGACCAACATAGAAGCAGCAAAAACTAAATTGCAAAACGCTATAAATGTGGGTGATGTTGAAGCTCAAACACAAGCTAATTTAGAATTAGCGGAGCTTGCAAATGATCACTCAAAACTAAATAGACTTAAACAGATGTATGAGGATAGAGCTAAAGCGACACAAACACCTGCTCCAACAGCGCCTGTTCAACCTCAACAACCAGCTGCAGCACCACCGCCTGACCCTAGAGCGGATGCTTGGGCAGCCAAAAATACGTGGTTTGGCACGGATAATGCTATGACTTACACGGCGTTTGATATTCATAAAAAACTTGTAGAAGAGGGTTTTGACCCTAATCTAAGTCCAAATGAATATTATTCTGAGGTTGACAAACGAATAAGACTTGAATTCCCACATAAATTTGGTAATAATGAGTCATCTACAGCTGAACCAGTTCAGACTGTTGCAAGTGCAAAACGTCCGGCCACAAAGGGACGCAGAAAAACTGTGAAACTCACACCATCACAGGTAGCAATTTCTAAACGATTAGGTGTGCCACTCGAAGAGTATGCGAAACAATTAGCCGCGAAGGAGGTATAAGCATATGGAACAAGATAAGAAAATAAAAACTTCCCGCGCGAGTCAAACTCGGGTTAAACAAGAAAAACCTAAAGTATGGACTCCTCCATCATCACTTGATGCACCGCCTGCGCCAGACGGTTATAGACACAGATGGATACGCGCCGAAAGTATGGGTCAAGACGACTCAAAAAATATGTCGGGCAAAATGAGATCCGGATGGGAATTAGTAAGAGCTGACGAATATCCAGATCATGATTATCCAAGTCTTAACGAAGGTCGTTACGCAGGAGTCATAGGGGTTGGTGGCCTATTGCTGGCTAGGATACCAGAAGAGGTCGCGAAGTCTCGTGAAGAGTACTTCTCACAAAAGACTGCAGACGGAAACGAAGCAATCTCAACCGACTTACTGAAGGAACAGCACCCAAGTATGCCGATCAATGAAGATCGACAGACTCGTGTAACTTTTGGTGGTACAAAGAATTAATTATTTAGTAATTCCTACCCACCGCTAACAATAAAACCTTTAAGGAGGAAAACATATGGCTAATGTAGACAGCCCTTTTGGTCTAAGACCTATTGGTAATGTTGTTGGTGGATCTGACTTTCAAACTACGGAATATGAGATTAAG
>VTLG01010021.1_pt1 | contig 14007 bp, 15 predicted proteins | sample 4694571 | NCBI WGS metagenome assembly VTLG01 (sample SAMN12604809, study PRJNA352737) | marine metagenome | biome: ENVO:00000447; feature: ENVO:00000209|ENVO:00000569|ENVO:01000036; material: ENVO:00002151; isolation source: viral sequences binned using virsorter ...
AGTCTATTGTTGATAATATGCAGCTTCAAAACAGGGAACAGTTAATGCAAGCGATTGAACAGGCTTCACAGCCCGATCCTCAAGCACAGGAAATGGCACAGGTGGCGCAGCAATCACAGCTACAATTTCAGCAATCTCAGACCAATGCGCTTAACGGTCAGGCTGCGGAATCCGAGGCCAGGGCTGGTAAGATTGCCACAGAAACCAAGGCTATTCCGATTGATCTGGAAAATGACAGGCTCAAGGCTTTGGCAACGACAATGAAAGCCGAAGGTGAGATGGATAAAGATGAATTTATGAGAAGGTCTAAAATAGCCGATACGCTTGTAGACGAACAAAAGCTAGGTATTGAGCAGGAGCGTTTAGGCGTTGAACAGGAACGAGTTAATATTGAAAACAGAAAGATGCAATTAAATAACTAATTGTTCGTTAATAGGGACTTATGTTAATTTAATATGGATAAGGAAACTGAAAAATATGTTGAAGCCATGTACGAGATGTTTCGTACTAAAGGCTGGAAAGAATTACTAGAGGATTTATCCAAAAGCAAGGAAGAATGTAATTCAGTAGAAGCTACTAAAGATAACGATGATTTGCAGTTCCGAAAGGGACAATTAGACATTATCGCCTTTGTAACTTCTTTAGAAACTCAGGTTGAGTTATTGGTAAATGAAGATGAAGAGAATCTATGACTTTAAATGTCCTGATGGGCATTATGTAGAAAAGTTTGTAGATGAATCTGTTTATCAAGATACTTGTAAAATCTGCAATCAGGAATCAACCAGAGTAGTTTCTTGTCGAGGAATCTTGCTCGATCCTATCAGTGGAGATTATCCCACTGCTACGATGAAGTGGGCTAAGATGCGGCAAGAAAAAATCAAAGCAGAGCGAAAGTTAGCTAACTCGTAGTCTTTCGCAACAAGGTAGCCGATAGGTCTTGTAATTTCCGAGGTTAATTATGGCAGCAAAACTTTTAAACGAAGAGTCCGAAGATAATGTAGAGGCGGCATCCGTAGAGGAGATAAGCACAAAGGAAGAAACTCCTGAAAGCCCTCCTGAGTCTGAATCTAAATTTGCTTCAAAGTCACGCGAAGATTTGGAAAAAATGCTTTCAGATCAAGAAACTATGATTGGAAGGCAGTCTCAAGAAGTTAGAGATGCTAGACAACAAATTGATGCGTACAAACAAGCAGATTCTTTTATCCAGGGCCAGCTCCAAGAACAAAAGTCAGCCGAGCCTAAAGAAGAGTTAGATTATTTTGGTGATCCTGAACGTGCTATCAAGCAATCTATAGAGGAACACCCAGCTCTTAAACAGACGCAAGAGGAGTTGTTGCAGCTTAAACAGCAGAATGCTGCACAGCAAATCATGGCAAGGCATCCTGATATGGTGCAAATCGTACAGGATCAGAAGTTTATAGACTGGATTTCTCAAGATAATACGAGGATGAGGTTATTTAACGAAGCCAATCACGACATGAACATTGAAAGTGCTAATTACATTTTTAACGAATGGAAACGCGCAAATGCCATAAGTGAAAAGCCAGTTGAAAAACCTACTCGCTCTGCGTCTGTAAGGGCTGCTTCAACAGGCAGCGCAACAGGTAGCTCAGAACCCGTAAGCAAGAAGAAGTACAGGGCATCCGATTTAAGAAAACTCAAAAAAGAAGACCCGCAAGCCTATGACGATCGAAGTTCAGAAATTCAACGGGCATACCTTGAGGGTCGTGTAATTCGTAATTAATTTTGAGGAATTAAACGATGGCTACTTCAGTATATCCCGCTACGGGCGGGTTTAGTGATACAACTACACAGGCGAATTTCATTCCTGAACTTTGGAGTGACGAGATTCGCGCAGCATACGAGAAACGCCTAGTAATGGCTGGACTCGTCAAAAAGCTACCCATGGTAGGTAAGAAGGGTGACACCATCCATATACCAGCTCCCACCAGGGGTTCGGCGAGTGCTAAAGCAGCGAAGACAGCGGTTACTGTTCAGGCGAATACTGAAAGCGAAGTGCAGGTTTTAATTAACAAGCACTACGAGTATTCAAAGCTGATGGAAGATGTTGCTGAAATTCAGGCATTAGCTTCTATGAGAGGTTTCTATACTGATGACGCTGGCTATGCGCTTGCGACTCAGACAGACGTAGACCTCCATAACGAAGGCAAGAACATTGGTGATGCTAGTGATAACTGGGTTGGTTCTGGTTCTTACTACACTGATGCCTCTTCTGGTCTAACGGCGTATGCAGTCGACACCGTAGTGGCTGCCGACCTCGTAACAGATGCGTCATTTAGGGCTCTTATTAAGTTGATGGATGACAATGATGTACCTTTCGATGAAAGATACTTTGTTGTTCCGCCTTCTTTGCGTTCAACTATGATGGGTATTGACCGTTACGTTTCTTCTGACTTTGTTGACGGACGAGGCGTACAAAACGGCAAGATCGGAAACATTTATGGCATAGACATTTATGTTTCTACCAACTGTTCTGTTACTGAGACTGCGGCACAAAATAGTGCTGGTGGTGAGCTTAAAGCAGCAACCTTGTTCCACAAGGAAGCCTTTATTCTTGCTGAACAGCAAAATATTCGCTCTCAGACCCAGTACAAGCAGGAGTGGTTAGGTACGTTGTTTACCGCTGATACTATTTATGGCGTTAAAACCTACCGTCCTGATGCAGCGTTTAACATGATTGTTAATGCTTAATCTCCTTTGATCCTTTGGGGGCATTAATTTGCCCCCGATTTTTTAATTAACGGAGCAAAGCATGGCAACTATTGTTACCAAGAACTCTAGCAGCGCAAGTGCAGTTCCAGGCAGTTCGGATTTGGTAGAAGGCGAGTTAGCGGTTAATACCGCTGATAAACGCCTGTTCACTGAAAACGCTTCTGCTACAGTTGTTGAACTAGGGACAAATCCTTCCACCGTTACCACAGGGGCTTTAACATCTACTGGGATTACTTCTTCTGGAACAATTAGTGGTACGGTAATTACTGCCACTACTAATTTTTCGGGTGCGATTACTGGTAATGTTACGGGCAATGTTACGGGCAATGTAACTGGCAATGTTACAGGAAACGTCACTGGCAATATTACTGGCACAGGCAGTTCAAGTCTTACCACACTGACAGCAACAAATTTAACCGCTGGTGGATTAACTTTTGTTACCAGTGATGGCTCGGCTAATCAGGTTTTAGCAACTAACGGATCAGGTGCTTTACAGTGGCTAACTGTCTCTGGTGTTTATGATCTGGCAACTCAGGCAGAAGCTGAAGCTGGCACAGTAACAGATGGAAAAATCTTTTCTCCCCTGCGTGTAAAACAAGCTATTGATGCGCTAGGCGATGCGTCTGTTGATTGGACTCGACCAGGAACGATTGGCTCGAATACACCAAGCAGCGGTGCGTTTACGACACTCTCAGCAAGCAGTACCTTTTCTTTGGGTGGAAGTAGCGTCACGGCAACCGCAGCAGAGCTGAATCTAATGGACGGAGGAACTTCAGCCGGAACTACAGCAGTCGCTTCTGGAGATGGTATTGTTACTAATGATGGCGGCACAATGCGCCAAACAACAGTAGCTACTTTTGACACTTATTTTTCTGCCTCCACAAAAACTTTAACTAATAAGACGCTAGGTGCTGTTACCTTATCAGGAGCGGTTACTGGAGGCGATCAAACAATTTCTGCTGTTAATCTTAAAGACTACGGCGAAGTTACTAACGCCATAGGTGCAACAGGTGGTGGTACGCAGGACATTGACCTTACTGCCGGTAATTCCGTTACCGCTACTGTTGATACCTCTGCTAATACTTTTACTTTTTCTAATCCTACAGCTTCAGATGAATTGTGTGGCTTTACTTTGACGTTAACCAATGGTGGAAGCCAAACTGTAAACTGGCCTGGAACTGTTGATTGGGCAGGAGCAACTGCACCAACGCTAACAGCGGCTGGTGTGGATGTGCTTGTTTTTTACACCACAGACGGTGGAACTCGGTGGTACGGGTTTTTGGCGGGAGCCAATCTAAGTTAATGACCAATATTAATAAGTTACTACAAGCCGCTTCAGGAGTTTCTACGGCTACAGATTACCAGTTGATGTCGTGGGGCAAGGGAGGTGATGGGCAGTTAGGTCTTGGTAACACAAGTAGCTATTCATCGCCTAAAACTGTTGGAAGTGCTACTCCGTGGACGAAATTATCTGCGCCACGCCACAATGAGGGTGGTCAAAATCACGTTGCGGCTATTCAAAATGGAAAATTATTTACATGGGGAGACAATACGGATGGTGAATTAGGTCATGGTAACACAACCGCTTATTCATCTCCGAAGCAAGTAGGAGCCTTGACCACTTGGGAAGAAGTGTCTCTGGGCGGTCAAACGATGTTGGCTGTAAAGAAGGATGGAACACTGTGGGCGTGTGGCGATAATTGGCCTTTTGGGTCTTTAGGTTTAGGTAATACCACTTCATATTCTTCTCCTGTACAAGTAGGTTCTTTAACAAATTGGTCAAAAGTTTCTGCTTCAGGTTCAGGGCTGCAAAGAAGTGCCGCAATAAAAACCGATGGGACACTGTGGACTTGGGGGAACGGTGCTGATGGCGTTACTGGTCATGGTAGTACAAGTAATATAAGTTCTCCTGCACAGGTTGGTGCTTTAACGAACTGGGCAGAGGTAAGCGTAGGCGTTAAACATATGCTTGCTGTCAAAACTGACGGTACTCTATGGGCATGGGGTAAAGGTAGTTATGGAAAACTTGGTCTTGACAATACCACCAATTACTCTTCTCCTGTGCAAGTCGGCTCGCTTACTAACTGGGCAACTCCGTTTGCGGCTGGTTATTTTTCAGCAGCCGTAAAAACCGATGGTACTCTTTGGACTTGGGGCTATGGGAGTTATGGAAAGTTAGGACACGGTAATACAACTACTCTTTCTTCCCCTGCACAGGTTGGTGCTTTAACAAATTGGTCATCAGAGATTGGGTTGTGGAATATGGGTATGCTTGCTGTTAAGACTGATGGGACATTGTGGTCATGGGGAATGGGTAATTATGGAACATTAGGACACAATAATAAAACTTCCCTTTCCTCTCCCGCGCAGGTGGGCAGCCTAACAAGTTGGAAGGTTGCAACTGCTGTGGGCTATGGTTCAAGTTTAGCTTTTTATGAACCTTAATTTTTTAGCAGGACTGCCGAGAAGCGGCTCAACTGTTCTAGCCGCTATTCTCAACCAGAATACGGGCGTTCATGTTTCTACAACGTCTGGGTTAGTTTATGCACTAGACAGTCTTGCTAACATCTGGAGCGAGAGCAATCTTTTAGGCGAGAACGACCCCGAGAGAAAAAAGCTGGTAAAAACAATGAGAGGAACGATTGATGCCTTCTACGATGTTCCTGAATCTGTGGTCATTGACAAGGCAAGAACGTGGCCTTTAAAAGTCATTTTAGGCGCAATGCACCAGGTGTTAGAGAAAAAGCCAAAGATAATTGCGACAGTGAGGAACATACCGGAGTGTGCGGCTTCATTCGTAAGACTAGCAAAGCCAGAAGATTTGGATGAGTTTATGTACTCAGGACAGTTGATAGCGCACCTCAAAGGGTCATACGCAACTCTCAGGGAGGGTTACGAGGCGTTTCCTAAGTGTTTCTGTTTTGTTGAATACGAAAAACTATTATCGCAACCAGAAAAAGAACTAGAGCGCATTCACAAGTTTCTTGAACTAGAACCTTTTGAATACGACTTTAAAAACATTGATGGCGAAAGCGTTAAGGAAGATGACGAACAATTACACGGTGTAGCAGGACTGCATGACATTAAGCCTATGCTGGAAAAACAGCATAACGAAAATGCTAAAGAGGTGTTAGGTCACTACTACAACGAGTTTTGCCAGCCGGAGTTTTGGTCTGACAAAGAAATAGAGCCAGAAGTAAAAGACCTAGACTTACAGTTAGCTGCTGCGACCGAAGGTAATTTTGAAGAGGCTTGGCGACTGTCTGAAAAAATAAAACTCGAAGAGCCTGACAACCTGAGAGCAGCTTACAATAGGGGTTGGCATTTTCTAAGAAAAGGTAGGATACAGGAAGGGTATAAACTGCTGGATAAGGGTAGGATTGCTGGTGTTTTTGGTAACTCTGCTCCCAACGTACCCACCCCTAAGTGGGATGGCGAAACTAAAGGCACTGTGTTGCTTTATCTGGAAGGAGGTCTGGGCGACCAGATTCATCAGGTTCGTTACGCTAAGGATATAGCCGCTAGAGGCTGTAAGGTTGTTGTGGGATGCAGCGGATACCTTGTTCCTTTGTTTATTGACGTGGAAGGAGTTTCAGCGGTAGTTCAGCACAACGCTGTCTTTGGTGTATACCACGACTACTGGGTAGCAGGGATGAGTGCCGTAGTGCCTTTAGGTTATGAGCTTGGTGATATTTTTGGAAAATCCTACATCGACAAACCCAAAACAGAAAAAGGCAGCAAAAAGCAGATTGGCTTACGGTGGCAGGGAAGTAGTGCATTTGAGCATGAACACCACAAAAGATTTCCTTACGAGCTAATGTTTGAAGCTGTAAAAAATATTGATGCTGAGTTTGTGTCCTTACAACGAGATGAAGGTTTGGAAGCTAAACCCGATTGGGTTAAAAAAACTGTTTTAGACACTTGGAAAGACACCCAAAAGGCAACAGCAGGTTGTGACCTTGTTATATCAAGTTGTACGAGTGTGTCGCATTTGTCAGCAGCGATGGGTATAGATACTTGGGTAGTCACACCAATTATGCCTTATTTTTTATACGCCGCAGACGGAGACTCCACGCCCTATTACGACAGTATGACGCTCTTCCGACAGGAAGAATTTGGGAAGTGGGAAGCACCGTTTAAACAGATTGAAGAAAGGCTGACAGCCTAGAGGTAAATACGATGCCTAGTTATCGACAAAGAGATACAGGAACTGTTAAGACTGAAGCTGAAGTTAAAGCACTTCATAAGAATGTGTCGTTCAGCACAGTTGTTGATACTTTTGCTGACCTTGGATGGGATGAAATTACTGCGGTCAATATGCCAGCAGCTTCCTCTGACATGAAGGTTGTGGTCGAGGGAACCCCTGCACAGGTTGGTGGCAAGTGGACACAGGCTTGGGAAGAAAAAGATCGCTTTACTACGGATAGTGACGGTACTAAAACAGATAAAGAAGCCGCGTATCAGACGCAATTAGATACCCAAGCAGCAAAAACAGTCAGGTCTGAACGCGATGAGAAACTAAAAGATACAGACTGGATGGGGCTGTCTGACGTTACAATGCCATCTGCGTGGGCAACTTATCGTCAGGCTTTAAGAGATGTCCCAGCTCAAGGTGGTTTTCCTAATTCAGTTACATGGCCTACGGAGCCAAGTTAAACAATTAAAATAAAGGGGAGGTCATTGTGAGTGATGAAAAAATTACTTTTCAGCGTTTTGTTGCTAGTGGCTTCTCCCGTGTTCGCGCAGGAGACTACTAACACTAATATTACGACGACGAATACGTCCAGCAATACCAATACATCAACAAACGAAAATACAAATAACAATACCAACGTATCTACGAATACGAATACGAATACATCGACTTCGACTTCGACTTCGACAAATACCAATAACAATAATAGTGTAAATAATACGATTTACAGTGGGACAAACGTAAATACAAATACCAATAATACGACTTACGAAGCGACTACAAACAATACCAATAGCAACACTTCGGTAAATACATCAACCAGCGTAAATACCAATCAGAATACCAATACCAATAGCAACACCACGAATTACACGGGGAACAACACCTCTGTAAATACTTCCACGAATACCAATACAACGAATTACACGGGAAACAACCAGAATACGAATCAGAACACTACGAATTACACAGGTGTTACTACCAATAGCAATACCAATAATTCAACGTCTAACAACGTAAATCAAAATACGTCCGTAAATACGTCCACCAATAACAACACGAATAATACGACCAACAATTCAACGGTTAATAACACCTCTAATTCAACTGCTAATAACCAGAACACCACGAATTACACGGGTTCTTCTGTAAGCAACAACACTAATCAAAATACCAATAATACGACTTATACTGGCAATACCACCTCTAACAACAGCAGTGTAAATCAGAATACCAACACGAATACGTCCAATGTGACGCAGACTTCCAGTAGCAATAACACCAATACTAATAATGATTTTAGCCAATCAAGCAGTGAAGTTAGTTCTACCGCTAATAACACCAATACAAATAACAACACTTCCCAAACCACCTCAACGCAAAGGGTAACGCAGCGTATAGAATCGCCACCGCCCAGTGCGATAGCCCCGTCTATTGGCTCTAGTTACTCACAAGACCTTTGTACTACTGGCATATCTGGTGCTGTGCAAAGTCAGTTATTTGGCTTCTCTGGTGGCAGGTCTATTACTGATGAAAACTGCGAAAGGATTAAGCTAGGCAAGACTTTGTACGATATGGGTATGCGCGTGGCTGCTGTGAGTCTGATGTGCCAGGACGAGCGTGTGTTTGACGCTATGCGTATGGCGGGAACGCCTTGTCCTTACGAGGGATTGATTGGCGCAGAGGCTCAAATTGCTTGGGAAGCTGAAGCTGAAGAGCCAGAAGTTGAAGAACGAGAACCTAGACCTTGGAGGTATGGAAGAAGAGGCAATTCAAGATGAGGTGGTTAGTATCCTTACTGTTTTGTTCTACAGCCTACGGCGCAAGTACGAGCAATCCTGATGTATATACAGCGCATTCCAATGGTTTAATCGATCTTTACGAAATGTCAGGAACAACTAACCTGACTTCTGGTGATGACAGCGTGTCTGCGTGGAGTCCTAACTTTGGTTTTGATTTCAGCATTTGGGGCAATACTTACACCAGAGCAAAGATGTCTACAAATGGTTGTATAAATTTTACAGGGCTTAATTGCAGTGACTATACACCGCAACCCCTCCCGTATAGAGATCAGACTTTATACCCGTTTTGGACTGATTTAATAGCGGGTAATGCCAACCAAACAACTACGGGAAATGCTTCCAAAATGTTGTTTAAAGCATTTGATGACTATGTGGTTTTTGGCTGGTATTACATGAGGGAGTATTACCGAAACTCCAGTAACAGTTTTGAGGCTATCCTGTACGAAAACGACAGCTATGAGTACAGATACCGAGAGCTGGACATTATTCAGCATGACGTTCTTATAGGAGAGCAAAACAGTAGCTCAGATCACAGCACTTATCGTTTTTACGATAGAAGCAATGCGTACCCAACGTGGGATTCTTGGGATGCTACTTTTACAAACCAAATAGAAAACGGGGGTGTGTATTCAGCTTCTTTTGCTAGTCAGTGCAATTCCAATGGTCTTTTCTCTACATCCTGTAGTAATTACGATGCGGCCTATTTAACGCAGCAGTGTGATGCCAACGCTCTTTACAGTAGTGAATGTAGTGGGTATGAGGCTGCTTACACTACTCAACAGTGTAATCTGGACTCCAGCTACGATGTTTCCTGTGACGGGTACTGGGGTACGATTTTAGCTTCTAACGCTACGGATGATTACACCGATGTGGTCGATGGTGATGACGTAACCGATTACTACTTTGTAGATACCGATGATGACGCAGTGGATTACTCAGATACCACAGACACTACCACAATAGTTTCTCTAGGCTATGACGAGAATGCCCTTGGTTATGACGATGAAGATTTTTATGGCTATGACCTAGACGGGTACGATGAAGACGATACTTGGGAAGATACTATTGTTGTTACTGCTGATGATGATCTATTTTCTGGGGATGATATTTTCTTTGGCGATGATGCTGGAATTGATGAATTACCTTTAATTGCTGATGTGGAAGTTATTGAAGTTCAAGAGGTCGAAGAGTTTTTTGAGGAGCCTGTTGTAGAGGAAGTGTTTGAAGAACCTGTGGAAGAGGTATTTGAGGAGCCTGTTGAAGAGGTATTTGAGGAGCCTTTCGAGGAGATTGTAGAGGTTATAGAAGAGATTGAAGAGCCTGTTGAATTAGTTGAAGAACCAGAAGAGATTATTGAAGTTGTTGAGGTTATTGAAGAGCCAATCGAAGAGCTGGAAGAAGTTGAAGTTATTGAAGTTGTAGAGCTCGAAGAAGAACTAATTGAACTAGAAGAAGAGCTAGAAGAGTTAATAGAAGAAGAAGTTGTAGAGGTAGCTGAAGTCAGGGAACTTAACTCTCCCATTGATGTTACCGGGCTGGCTTTAAATATAGTGGCAGAATCTACTTCGTTTGCTCAGCAAAGCTCATTTACAGAAAGCAGTTCATTTACCGAAAGCTCTCAGATTGAACTGTCTTTTAGCTACGGTGGGGTGGGGATTACCACCAGTCAGCAAGTTAATACAACTATAGACCCCAGAGCTGAACTGCTTCAGCTAACTCAGTCATCTGGTTCTTCCCAAATATTTACTACACCTCAAATTGACGCGGTGTATGGAGACTCAGGTACGGTACTTCTAGCTATGCAGGAAGTCCGAAGAGAGGAAGTGCAGGAACAGCAACAAGTTACTCAAGAAGCTCAAGGCCAAGAACAAACGCAAAATTTTCAAATGATGGAGCAAGCTACGGACATTATTGAGATTGAGGTAGTTGAGCAGGAGCAGCAGTTTTTCCAACAGGCTGTAGAGATAGCCGAGGAAGAAGAGGCAATGGAGCTTGAAACCACTCAAGACTTGAGTGATTCAGCCCAGCAGGTACAGTTTGAGCAGGATTTTAATGATGCGATTGGAGCAGGGCAGACTATAGGGCAGTTTCTTTCTAACCAGCTACCAGATTTCGGGCAGTTTGACGTTGCACCGCCAAGCGTAGAGGAGCAGCAAACAGTTCGCAGAGCTTCAAATGCCATTGAAAACATGAGCGATGCAGAGATTCAACAAGCCCAAGACTCTCAGTTGGAGGGAATACAGGACTCCGGCGGATTTGATGACCAGAGCTTAACCATTTTGTTAATGGGGCGTGTACAGGGAATGGAAACCTACAACATCAACTTAGTGGATCAGCAACAATGGTATCAGGATAGAGAGATATATGGAGGTAATGCGCCTGTGGATGGCAATGTACGGGCTTTGCAAGGACAAGGCGCACAGACATACCAGGATTTAGTAGGACAGCAATATGACCGATAAAACTGAAATTGAATTTGCTGGAGCAACCTTCTCAGGCAGTAAATTACTGCTTATTGTTCCCTTGCTGGGCGCTATAGGTGGCAGTATGTGGGGTGGATTTGAGGTATATCAACGACTTCTCGATGCTGAAGCTGCCATTACTGAGTACGTCAGTCCTGATTTCTCTAGCTATGACGAGGCTTTGGCTGTGCTTCAGTCACGGCTTACCGACCAAGACCGAATACTCGATACCGTTGAAGACTCCTTACGCGCAGAAACAGAAGGCGTTGAGAACCAGCTTGAACGCATACTGGGTAATATTAATGACCAGATAGACACGATTGAAGCCGATGTGCGTCAAACCGAAAGTATTGCTAGAATTGCAGAAGATGCTGTGGCTAATACCACTAGAGAGTTACGCGATGATGTATATGCTCTGGAAGAGAGAGTAAATGATACTCTCCGAGAAGTTGATGTTGAGCTGCGCGAGATTAGAGAAGAGCTAGAAAACAGAATACAACAAATGCTAGATAATCCTCTTAATGACAGCGAGTAATAACATGAATGTCGATCCAGTTTTATTAAATGTTGCCTGTGGATGGGCAATAAAAGCCTACAAAGACCAGAACAAAGATGCCGAAAAAATAGAATCTAAACTAACAAGCACAACTGCTTTCTTTATAAGAAGGAAAACCATAGATATTGTAGCGTTCAGAGGGACAGCAGAGGGGCAAGATGCCTTAACTGACGCATTTATTTTTCCTCTTCCTTGGGCTGGAAGGCTTTGTCATGGAGGATTCCGAATAGCTATAAAGTCAATATGGAAAGAAATTGAAGAAAAACTGGATTATAAGAAAAGAACTCTATTTTGTGGTCATAGCCTGGGGGGAGCTTTAGCAGAGCTGGCGGCAGCCAAAGCTCATAAAAAGCACTCAAATCTCAACCTAGTTACCTTTGGGAAGCCAAATACCTTTTTTAAAGGCTTTAAGCGTCCCTTACAGCTCGATAACCAAGTTTCTGTAGTGCATGGTAGTGATATAGTGGCTCGCATTCCAAGGCTCTTATATGGCGCGTCATGCAGCCAAGATCAGCTTTATTTTGCAAATAATGGTGCTTGCAGAATAAACCCCGATAAAGATTTTAAGAAAAGTGACTTTTTGTCTGAAAAAGACGAAATGCTGAGTGACCATTTTATGAAGGGTTACAGGAAGTCATTAGATGTTTTTCTTACTGATTGGGAAAAATCAAAGAAAAAAGAAGGATTAAAAGGTGCGTAAAATATATTTGGTGTTATTTGTTTTTTTATTATCGGGGTGTTCTGTAAGTGAAGACATGATTGCTAACAAAGAGCTTTATTGCTCAGAGCTTTATAAAGGCATAAGAGCTGTAGGGCGTGTAGCAACTGAAGTAACTACAGGTATAGCGATTGTGGATGTTTGCGACACTATTGATGAAATTGTCGAGGAGGAAGAGGCTGACGCAACCGACAAAAGTGATTCGGAATCTTGAGGCATTAATAAAGTTATGGTTAATATTTTATGAAGCTTAAAGGGTTATTAGGGGCATTGGCTCCTACGCTGGTTAAAACAGTAGCTAGTAGTAATCCTATCGCTGGAATGGCAGTCAAATTAGCAGCTAAAAAACTGGGAATGCCCGAAACATCAACCATAGAACAAATAGAAGAAGTGGTTGAAAACGAGCCAGAAAAAGCAGAAATCTTGCAAGACGCAGAATTAGAGATAAAAAAGCTCACTGCGAATATCGAGGGGTTTAAGCTTGAAACTGAGGATAGGCAGGACGCAAGGGCTAAGTTCGCCAAAGACCCTACGCCTAAAGTCATTGCAGTTATGGCAATGCTTGGGTTCTTGGCGTATATATTTATGGTTACGCTGCAAGCGCCTGAAAGCAATGATGATGCCATCGTCAACCTTGTTCTCGGTTATCTTGGGGGCTTGGTTAGCGGTATCGCCAGTTTCTACTTCGGGTCTAGCCACAATGGAAATTAACGGTATGGAAAAACTGATTGAACAATTAAAGCGCCATGAAGGTGTAAAAAACCATGCGTATCGTGACCAGTTTGGCACTTGGCATATAGGCGCAGGGCGAAATATACATCCAGACGGGCAACATAAAGGCTTGGGATTAAGTGATGAAGAAATTGATTTCATGCTTTCTAATGACATTGTTAGGACTATTCTGGAGTTAAGCTCAGAATATCCTTGGTTTACTGATCTGGAAGAAGGCGCAAGGCGTGACGGAATTATCAATATGCACTTCAATCTAGGCAGGGTTCGTTTCTCCAAGTTTGTTAAGGCTATAGGCCACATGGAAATAGGTAGCTATGATGATGCTGCTACCGAGTTTTTGGATTCTCTTTGGGCGCGTCAGGTAAAAGGACGTAGCCTGGAAGTAACAAACATGATTAAGACCAACACTTACGCTTAGGGATAACAGTTATGCCAGAAAATTTGCTTAATAAAATTAGTCGTGGTGGATTGTTGGGTTCTGTTTTGCCTGGATGGCATTCGCCAGATGCTGCTCAAGAATTGGGAATTTTTGGGGGTGAATGGACCGGAGAACAACCTCATGCTCCAGGTTACGGCGGCTTTGTCACGGGGGAAAACTGGTGGCAAAAGTACAAAGATGTGCTGCCTCATGGAGATCAGCTTGCCTACGCACCAGAAAGAAAAAGATTTAATGATCTAAGAAATAAAATATTGACTAAGGATGAGTTAGCAGAAGCTGTAAATATTCTTAATAACGACCCTAACCTTTCTAATCAAGAAAAAGCTACCTACACAGCAGAGCTAATCAATAAAACTGCTTATGACTACAA
>VTLG01013542.1_pt1 | contig 14006 bp, 18 predicted proteins | sample 4694571 | NCBI WGS metagenome assembly VTLG01 (sample SAMN12604809, study PRJNA352737) | marine metagenome | biome: ENVO:00000447; feature: ENVO:00000209|ENVO:00000569|ENVO:01000036; material: ENVO:00002151; isolation source: viral sequences binned using virsorter ...
ACGTAGGCTTCGGTGAAACAATGAACGCTAATAGAGGAACACAAATGTTAATGAGACCTCTTGCAAAATTAAAATCCGTAGGTCAAGACCTATACACAGCTGAAGATGACTTCTGGAAAATATATTCCTGGGCTGTAGAAAAATCTAGAATGGAAAAAGCTTTAGCAGCACAGGGTATAGTAAAAGGTAAATGGATAGATGAAATGGTTTTAGATCCAGCGACTGGAAAACATGTAAAGACTGGGGAGTCAATCAAAATAGATGACGACTGGTTCAAAAGAGAAGCAGCTGACATTGTTAAGAATAATATCCCTAACTACGATTTCGTTTCGGACTTTGTTAAAGGTACACGTAAACTACCTTTAGGAAATTTCGTATCGTTTCCTGCAGAGATTGCAAGGACAGGAACGAACATTGTTGAACGAGCTTTAAGAGATATTAGTTACACGATTAGATTACCCAACGGACAAATAGTAAAACCTTTCCAAGGTATAGGTTACACAAGGCTGATGGGCTTTGGTTTAACTGTAGCCGCTGTCCCTTATGCAACGACTGAAATGTTCAAAGTACTTTACGATGTAACCGATGAAGAACAAGCAGCGATCAGAAGATATGTAGCAAGCTGGTCTAAGAATTCAACGATCCTTCCAATCAAGGATCCGGAAACAGGGGAGTTTAAGTACGTCGATTTCTCCCATGCTAATGCTTACGATACTTTAATAAGACCTGTTCAAGCCGTGATCAATGCAGTAGCTGATGGAAGAACAGATAACGATGGTATCATGGATGATTTTATGAAAGGAACCTTCACAGCTATGTCAGAATTTGCTTCACCTTTTATTTCAGAATCTATCTGGACCGAAGCGGCGATGGATATCATCGCTAGAAAAGGAAGAACAAGAGATGGCTTTGAAGTTTACAATGAAAACGATACACCGGGAAATAAAAGTCGAGCTATCATGAAACATTTAGTGGAGGCTCAAATGCCTTTCTCTTACCCTCAACTTAAAAGATTATTCAGAACGATGGAACCTGTCAATGTCATTACTAAAGGTAAGTATGATGAGTACGGACAAGACTATGAGTTTGGTGACGAAGCTTTAGGACTCTTTGGATTCAGAGCGGTTCAAGTTAACCCAGGCAGAACTATGAAGTATAAAGTTGCTGACTATCAACAAGGAGTTAGAAAATCTGGATCTTTATTTACCAGAGTGACTTTAAAAGGTGGACCAATTGAACCAAGAGAAATTGTTGATGCTTACATCAATGCTAATAGATCTTTGTTCGGAGTTAAAAAAGATCTTAAACTAGATATGGATGCAGCAAGAACATTGGGTATCACAGACGAAAAATATGAACAGGCTCTTGATAGAGTATCTCAGGTGGAACAAGATGCAATTGATGATGGTGAGTTCAGACCTTATACCTTGTCACCTAAAGTGGAAGAAGCTTTTCAAACTCATGCAGATGCGATGGGTGTCGCCAATCCTTTGGATGCAGCTTATGATATTATTAATGATCTTGAGAATCAATTCTCTGACCTTTCTTTAAACGATCTATTCCCTGATATACAAAACCCATTAATGCCAAGTATTATGGATCAAGGAGTTATTCCGGGCCTTAATACGGGAACTCCATTGAATTTACCTGGTGTAAACCCTCAAGCATTCACAAACCAGGCTGGAAATCTGCCATATAATCAAATGACAAACGAGCAAAAAATTAATATACTTTTCGGTAAAATTTAAAAAATTATGACACCAAAAACAACTAGAGAATCTATTATTAGTTTAGAAGGACACATCACTGGACTGAAGCGTGATGTCGATAATATCAAGAAGAATGATTTACTACATATGCATCAAGATATGGAAAAATTGGGCGGCAAGATAGATAGAATCTATTGGGTATTATTAGCAACGGTGGGGGCTGTTGCACTTCAACTCTTCAATACTTTTATTTCTTAATGAAATTATCTAAAAATTTTAGCCTTGCAGAGCTCTGCAAGTCACAGACAGCCACAAGGATGGGCCTTGATAACAACCCTAGTGAGGATGAGCAGGAGAACTTAAGATTGCTCTGTGAGAGGGTCCTACAGCCCGTTAGAGACCACTTTAACCACGTAGTCACCATTTCCTCGGGCTATCGCACCGAAATTTTGTCAAAAAAGATAGGTAGTTCAAGCAAATCACAACACTGCAAGGGAGAGGCGGCGGATTTTGAGATCTTTGGAGTACCAAACAACGAAGTTAGCGATTGGATCAAGGAAAACTTGATGTTCGACCAGCTAATCCTAGAATATTTTGAGCCCGGACAACCCAACTCAGGCTGGGTGCATGTGTCATATGTAAAAGAGATTAATAGTAATAGGAAAGAATACTTAATGGCTATAAAGAAGAATGGAAATACTGAATACAAACCTATTCTTGGTCTATCTACTGATCGCTACGTCAAGTAGTTGAAATTTTTTTAAAAAAGTATATATAGATATTGGGTGCTTTAGGGGCCCATTTATTAATCGTCTAACAAGGAGGTTAACATGCACGATCTTATAAATCTCAATAAATTCCTAACTAAAAGTATCGGCTTCGAAGATATCTTTAATAGATTCTTTGAGCTAGAAAACTTTAATGGAGGCCATCCTTTTTATAATATAAAGAGGATCAAAGACGATCAGTACGTCTTAGAAATGGCTTTAGCAGGTTATAAAAAATCTGAAGTTAAAGTTGATGTCACTGATGGTGTTCTATCTATCAAAGGCAATACTAGCAAAGAAGCAGACGACTATGTTCACAGAGGTATTTCAAAGCGATCATTCGCTAAGCAATTACAACTGTCTGAATATGTTGAATGCAAAGGTGCTAAATTAGAAGATGGAATGTTGAAAGTGGATTTGGAATACAATCCGCCCGAAAACAAAAAACCAAAAACAATTGAAGTAAAGTAAAAATAAAGCCGAAAAATTTCTGGGCAAACTTTTACTACTCTCCCAGAAAATGTAGGATTAAGCAAATCCTAACCACCCAGTTATTATGTATTTTTCATGGTGCTGGGTGACTTGGCCTTTGTGAGTATGAGAAAAATCTGTGGGCCACATTAACGTTAGGCCTTTTTCAGCCGGAGTTGTTAAGTCTTGATATTTAAAATGCGTGCCTCCATCAGGAACATTGTTTAAATAAGTCATAAAAACTAAACAACGATTTTCTGCTCGGCTACTTCTTTCAAAATGCCATTTTTTAAATCCTTCCCCCGGCTTATAATACTGAATCTGGCATGGTTCTCCCATTCCAAATTTACTAAATTCTTCAACTTCAGGATATTTTTTTTCGTATAAATGAATAATATTTCCTATAATATTTTTATATAGCATCATGGTTGGATGATCATAAGAAGGGTGAATAGGGACTTCGGTAGATATTTTTTGAGTAGGATCCACACGTACAGGCGGACCTACAACTCCTGGTTTTTGATATTCTTCACTTTGTTTAAATAAAGTTATAAGATCATCGCAAATTCCTTCTGGAATATACCATCCTCCTATCATGCTGTTTTTTGGTAAAATATATTCTTTTAAATCCATGATTTTAGTTCCTCACCCATTATCTTTGTAGCAATATTTATTTTTTTTCTCAAAGCTTTAACGATTCTTTCATCAATTGTATTTTCTACCATAAGATCAATATACGTCATAGGGAAATGTTGACCAATTCTATCAATTCGTGCTTCCGACTGTTGACGCTTCTCTAAATCATATCCATTAGAATAATAAATCATAGTAGATGCAGCCGTGAGTGTTATTCCATAGCCACCTGTTTGAGTTGTCCCCACTAAAAATCTTACGGGACTTTTAATATCTTGAAATTTTTGAATATTATCTTGACGCTCGTTCATAGGAGTTTTTCCGTAATAAGTTACTACTGAATTATCCCCGTATTCTTTTTTAAGGTGTTCTACGATTGTTTCTACATCGTACTGGTAATGGGCCCAAATAACAACTTTTCCGTGTATCTCTTCCAACGTGTCAAGTAGTTCAACAGTCCGATTATTTTTTATAGGCTGAATGGTTCCATCATCAGCAGTGAAATGACCACAGTTAATTTGTTGAAGCCTCATAAGCTGAGTTAAGACGGTAGCAGTAGTCATCATTTTCCCCTCCATTTGAGCTAACGCTAAATGTTTCATTTGTTTATAAATTTTTTCTTGTTCGGGTGTTAATTTAATAATTCTTTTCATATAAGTTTTGGCAGGGAGATCTAAACACTCATCTTTTAGAACTCGGTAAGAAAAAGCTTTTAGTTTTTCAGCCAATTCTTCAAGATGACTATACCCCACTACTATTTGAACGGAGCGTCCTCCAAAGTTGGCTGTTCTCATTACCGCATATCGTGTTCTAAATGTATAATAAGAAGTATGCCCCAATAATTCTGGTTCTAAAAAATCACATTGTTTATACAGATCTAAAGGAGATTTAGTGACCGGCGAACCAGTAAGAATTCTTCTATATTTTGCATGTTTACTTAAGGCGCAGATATTTTTAGTACGTTTAGCATCAGGATTTTTTATAGTAGTGCTTTCATCAATAGCCATTAATGTACTATGACATGATAAAAACTTAGCTGCAAAATCTCTACCTTTCTGAGTTGAAAAAGCTTCTACATTCATAATTAATATATGAAGCTCCTCTCCAGTTTTAAATAAAGTGCCTAATTTCCTAGATTGTTCTTTAGTAATATTTGCTTGCCATAATACGACCTTCTTTTCAATATGATCGGGAAGATGGGTAGGTATTTCTTGGTTATACCAAGTTCCTATAACTCCTTTGGGAGCTACAATTAAAGCACCATCAATTTTTCCATGATCATAAAGCAGAGCTAAATTATCTAGTAAAACTTTTGATTTACCGGTACCCATTTCCATAAAGTAGGCAAAATAGGTTTTATCCCAGGAAACCTCTAAAGCTTTTAACTGATGCTTATAAGGCTTGGTCTTAAATTTATAATTCATATTTCTTTCTATTGACTTTATATATAGAACATCCTATATTGTTTGTCAATGTTAGAAAGAATAAAAAATGTTTAATGTACTCGGTGCAAATAATGATACTCCTATTGTATATGTAATACAGGAGATAGCAGGCACAAAAGCCGGTACTCCTAAAATAAATATCATGAGTGCATCTAAATATGGAAAATTTAAATTTTTATTACCAGAATTTTCTCAAATAATTTTTTCGCCAGGTCCTTTAATATTTAAACTTCGTAATCTTTTAAAAGATTATAAGATAACGGATTATTTATTATTAACCGGGGATCCGGCTATCATTGGCGTAGCATGTTCTATTGTTTCTGATATAACCAATGGTAAATATCAACTATTAAAATGGGATAAACAAGATAAAGTTTATTATCCCATTAAAATTAATCTACACGAGAAAGGAGAAATCAATGAATCAAATTGATTTTGAAAAAGACCAGAGAGAAGATTTAGACTCAGTTAATGAGGCCAAAACTTTATCTGATCAAGTAGTTAAGCTAACGAATCTAGAAGATGAGCTAGCTAACAAAGAAAAGGAACTAAAAGAACTTAAACGAAAAGTAGAATTAGTTTCAGGAGAAGTCATTCCTACAATGATGCAGGAAATGAATATCTCTACATTAAAACTCGCAGACGGATCTTCAGTTGAAGTTAAACCTGTCTACGGAGCTTCTATCCCCGTTGCAAAACGAGAAGAAGCATTTAAATGGCTTCGAGACAACGGCCTAGGTGATCTTATTAAAAATGAGGTTACTGTTGCTTTTGGTCGTAACGAAGACACCAAGGCTAGCGATTATGCTATCCTTGCTAAAGGTCAAGGGTATGAACCGGTCCAGAAACTAAAGGTTGAACCTATGACACTTAAAGCATTGGTCAGAGAGCGGCTAGAAGCTGGACAAGAAATCCCTTCTGATCTTTTTAACCTGTTCACGGGCAACAGAACAAAAATAACAAGGAACAAATAATCATGAACAAAGAACAAGGAAACATGACAAAAAAAACCGAGGCTCCTCTTCCAGCCAATGTGTTTGAAGAAGACGCAGCCAAAGGTTTAGGTAATATAAGTCAGCAAGACTTAGCATTGCCTTTTTTAAAAATCCTTGCACAGTTATCACCTGAAGTAAATAAAAGGGATGGTAAATATGTGGAAGGTGCAGAAGCAGGAATGATTTACAATTCTGTTACTGGAGAGTTATATGATGGGGTGGAAGGCATTAATGTTATTCCAGCTTTTTATAAACTTGAATATCTTGAATGGAAGGATAGAGGAGAAGGTCTAGGTGCGCCAATTAACATCTACCCATCTTCATCCGACATCATGTCAAAAACAAAGGCAGATGCAAATTATAAAGATAGATTACCTAACGGTAATTATATCGAAAAAACTGCGTCACACTTTGTGATTATCTTAGGCGATAATCCTTCAACCGCTTTGATTTCTATGAAATCTACTCAATTAAAAATTAGTAGAAAATGGAACTCAATGATGAGTGGTTTAAAACTAAAAGGTAAAAATGGATTATTTACTCCAGCATCTTTTAGCCATATTTACAAACTAAAAACAACTCAATTGTCGAATGATAAAGGCACTTGGTTTGGATGGGAAGTGAGTAAAGTAGGACCAGTCAGTGATAATTCGCTTTATCACCAAGCCAAAACGTTTTCTGAAAACATTTCCAAAGGAAATGTTAAAGCAAAACATGGCGAAGAAAAACCAAAAGGGTCTGAATCGCATTTCTAATTTCTTCGGAAGAAGAAAGCATGCATGACGTGGGCCCTGAGGGAGACTGATGGGCCCATGGAAAGATATTTATGGAAAAGAAATATATACAGATATTTAATGGTTATCGCGGAGCATATGGTGTCGCTAATATTAAGAATGCTTATCGTGATCCTGATAGCGGCAAGCTTAAATTAAAACCAGGAGACTACCGTTGGAATTATGAAGAACTAACTGATCAAGTTTATATTGATCATTTAAATGGAATTAAATCCATTGGAATTCAGCCATGTAATGAGGCAGGCGAAACTAAATTTGGACTCATTGACATTGATCCATCCCACTATGAGAATTTTGATAAAAAATCTATTATAGATAAAATTCAAGAATATAAACTTCCTCTTATTCCTATTCTATCAAAAAGTGGAGCGCTTCATCTATATATCTTTATGGATAAGTTTGTAGATGCAGCCACATTAAAATCTTTTTTAAGTAATCTTCTTCCTCTCTTTAACCTAAAAGCAGACACGGAAATTTTTCCAAAACAAACTCAACTAACTCGGGATCTTGAGCGAGGTGGTCTCAGACCAGGCCAATTTATTAATCTCCCTTATTTTAATAAAACAGAAAGAAGAGCTTTAAATATCGATGGAACAGAATTTACCTTTGAACAATTCATACCGCTAGTTGAATCTAATGTTGTACATCCAGACCAATTAAATAAAATTACTGAAGGCATTGATCAGTCAATTTATGAAGGAGCCGATGACGAATTTAAAGATGGACCACCATGTCTAGCTACACTTAGCAAGATTATGAAGAATCCGGCCTTTGATGGCAAAGACAGATTTATGTATAATTATCATGTATTTGTGAAGATGAAGTATGAAGATACCTGGAAACAAAAAGTTAAAAACGCACCAGTAAAATATTTTGAACAACAACACGCTAATGCATGGGACGATAGAATTCTTAACGCTAAAATAAGATCTTGGAATAAATCTGAAAAAGGATTTACTTGTACTGAAAGTCCTATCAATGACTATTGTAAAAAAGGAATTTGTGTTAAGAAAAAATTTGGAGTTTTAGCAGGATCAAAAGGAACTTATCCAATCTTAACTAATCTTAAAAAAATAGATCTTGATCCTGAACCCGAATATGAATTTGATGTAATTAAACCAGATGGAGTAAGCACGGCTACCGTTTATTGTCGTTCAGTTGAACATGTGAATGATCAACGTAAAAGAAGAAACTCAATATCTAAAGCTGCAGGATTCGCTCCTCCAATTATTAAAGGAGATAAAGATCAAATAGTTCTGGATGCCTTATGGAAAACTGAAAAAATAGTTAACCCTCCAATTGGAACAACTTCTAAAGAAAAATTACACGATGTGCTACACGCCAAAATTAATGGCCCTAAAGCTATGAACGATGCAGGATTTAAAACAGGAACAGTTTTAATCGAAGATGGATATGCTTTTTTTAAATTTGATAAATTTTATGACAAATTAAAATCTAAGAACTGGAAATACAGTGAAGATAAAACAGGTACTATGATGGAGTCAACCTATAAAAAATGTGAGATAGAATTTTTAGATCAAAAACGATTCCCTACTAAAGATAAAGGAAAATATAACACACCTACTAAAAATATTGTAAAAATTTCTATTAAAGAATTTGAAAACGTACCTATTCACCACACTAACATAAAACATAAAACGGAAATCTTATGATGAGAAAAATACTCGGGCCTCCGGGAACAGGGAAAACTACACGCCTCTTACATTATGCGCGAACTTTTCTTAAACTAGGAACGCCAATTGATAAGATAGGATACTTTGCATTTACTAAGAAAGCCGCAACAGAAGCGAAGGAAAGAATGTTAGACCAAAACAAACACATCAGTCAAAAACAACTAAAACATTTCAGAACTTTACATTCACTAGCCTTTTGGAAATTGGGAATGAAGAAAAGTGAAGTCATGCAAGATGAACATTACGAAGACATAGGAAGAAGTGTAGGTATAGAAGTAACAGTCTATAGTAATGGGGAAGAAAAAACAGGTTTTGTAGATTCAGACAGCGAATATTTTAATCTAATTAATGCTGCCAGAATTAAAGAAATATCAATTGAACAAGAATACAACACAGGAATGTATTCTTACGAATTAGAAAAAAATTTATTATATATCTTAAGAGATGAATTAAATAATTATAAAGAATCATATCACCTCAAAGATTATACAGATATGATTGAAAAATTTATTGTGTCCGAATTGTGTCCGAAATATGACGTAGTTTTTATTGATGAAGCACAGGATTTATCGCCGATTCAATGGAAAATGTTTGATGTTTTAAAGAAAAATTCTAAACATGTTATATTAGCTGGGGATGATGATCAAGCTATTTATGGCTGGGCTGGTGCAGATGTTAAAAGATTTCAACAAGAACCTGCAAAAGAAATAGTATTACCACAATCCTATCGAGTTCCAAGATTAATTCAACACATTGCTGACAATATTTTAAGTAGAATACCTGATGAGAGGAGAATAAAAAAAGAATGGGAAGCAAGAGATGAAGAGGGATCTATATATTTTGGTACATCTATTGAAGATGTTCCTTTGCATGAAGGAAAGTGGTTAGTGTTAGCTAGATACAATGATAAATTGATAAAACTTAAACCTATTCTCAGGGAAATGGGAATTTATTTTGAATATAAAAATAGAAAGAGTTATAAAACAAGATTGTACGCAGCTATCCAAAACTATACTCGTTGGACCAATGGCTCATTACTCTCTATTTCAGAGTGTCGTGATCTGTTTGAATACTTTGGAAAAGAATTTCCACAAAATGAAGAACGTATGTACGACCTAAAAGAATTTGGTTATTCACCCATTCAGCCATGGTTTGAAGTTTTTGAAACTGAACCTGAAGACAATTTATATATCAGAGATATGCTTCAAAGTGGTGAAGAATTATCTAAAGAAGCAAGAGTTAAACTATCAACGATTCATGCAGCTAAAGGTGGTGAAGCCGATAATGTTCTTCTTATGTTAGATAATACTAAAACTATCAGGGATGCTATTGAAAAAAGTCAAGACAAAGAAGATGAAGAAAACAGAGTTTGGTATGTGGGCGTCACACGTACTAAACAAAATTTATATATTATGGCAGCAAAAAAGGAGGACAAGGGATATGACATCGAAAGTCTACAGTAAACAAATCGGAGGATCTCACTATAAAAGATTTAAAATTCAGCCAAGTCAATTTGTGATTGAGAATGAGTTGCTTTATCCGGAAGGATGCGTTATAAAATATATTATTCGACATCGCTCGAAGAATGGAAAGGAAGACTTATTGAAAGCAAAACATTTTATCGACATGATTATTGAGCGGGATTATCCGTAATGAGAATACCTAAATTCGAAGCTCAGACAGAATGGGTAAAACCTACAGAATTTCCTGACTTACGCCAAGCAGAAGAAATTGCAATAGATTTAGAAACAAAAGATCCAGACCTAATTAAAAAAGGATCTGGTTCTGTCATTGGTAATGGAGAAGTTATTGGTATCGCTGTAGCCACTTCTTTTTATAAAGGATATTTTCCAATTGGTCATGAAGGTGGTGGTAATATGGATAAACAAAAAGTTCTGTTGTGGCTTAAAGATATACTAGACTCTCCGTCAACTAAAATATTTCACAATGCTATTTATGATGTCTGCTGGCTAAGAGCTATGGGTTTTAAAATAAATGGTAACATTGTGTGTACCATGCTCGCTGCAGCCGTGACAGATGAGAATAGATTTAGATATGATCTTAATAGTTTATCCTGGCATTATCTAGGCTATGGTAAAAATGAAGCTGCTTTATCAGAAGCTGCTTCGGAATGGGGTATAGATCCTAAAGCTGAAATGTATAAGCTACCAGCTATGCATGTCGGATCTTATGCAGAGCGAGACGCAGAAGTAACTCTGGGTCTATGGCAAGAAATGAAAAAAGAAATACTTCATCAAGACTTAGAAGATATATTTGATTTAGAAACAGATTTATTTCCATGTCTTGTTGACATGAGATTTAAAGGAGTTCGCGTTGATATTGAAAAAGCTCATGCAATGAAATCAGAATTTAAAGCAACAGAGCAAGGATTACTTAGATCAATTAAAAGAGAAACAAATATTGATACACAGATCTGGGCAGCAAGAAGTATTGCAAATGTATTTGATGTCTTAAGGTTAGAGTACCCCCGTACAGAAAAAACAGAAGCACCATCATTTACTAAAAATTTTTTACAAGAACATAAACATCCCGTTGTTAATATGATTGCTAAAGCAAGAGAAATTAATAAAGCTCACACAACTTTTATTGATTCTATTATAAGATATGAACATAAAGGAAGAATACATGCAGAAATAAATCAACTTAGAAATGCAGGAGGAGGCACGGTCACTGGAAGATTTTCTTATCAGAACCCAAACCTTCAGCAAATTCCAGCTAGAAACAAAGACTTAGGCCCTAAAATAAGAAGTTTATTTATACCTGAAGAAGGCTGTAAATGGGGCTGTTTTGATTATAATCAGCAAGAGCCAAGACTCGTTGTACATTATGCATCGCTTTATAAACTACCTTCAGTTTATGATGTTGTAGATTCTTATAAAGATAATGTTAAATCAGACTTTCATCAAACGGTTGCTGACATGGCTGAGATACCGAGATCCCAAGCCAAGACAATTAATTTAGGATTATTTTATGGAATGGGTAAAGGAAAACTTCAAGCAGAATTAGGAGTGACAAAAGACAAAGCAGTAGAATTATTTAATCAGTATCATGCTAAGGTTCCATTCGTTAAACAACTTATGGAGAAGGCGTCTAACAGAGCACAGGACAGAGGCCAGATAAGAACTTTACTGGGAAGACTTTGTCGCTTTCATCTATGGGAGCCTAATAGTTTCGGGATGCATAAGGCCATGAGTCATGAAGATGCACTCAGGGAACATGGACCAGGGATTAGAAGAGCTTACACATATAAATCTTTAAATAAATTAATTCAAGGATCAGCTGCTGATATGACAAAAAAATCTATGTTAGAGTTGTATAAAGAAGGAATTATAGCACATATTCAAATTCATGATGAACTTGATTTATCTATTGAGAACGATAAACAAGCTCAAAAAATCGTTGAGATTATGGAGAATGCTGTTACACTTGAAGTTCCCAATAAAGTAGACTATGAGTTCGGTTCTAATTGGGGTGATATATACGATTAACCAGGAGGAAACTATGGAAAAAGTAAAACAAGTATGGGCATTAGCAAAAGCTAACCCAAAGATATCTGCTGCAGTAGTGGTAGTAATCATTGCTATATATTTTTTAGTAAACTAGAAATTATATGAGCGATGGCCTATTTAAATGCAAACATTCCTGTGATGTACTCACAGATCAGAAGAGAGTATCTCTATGATCTTAAAGAACACCATGGAGAAGTTGAAGACTGCATTATCTTTGGCCTGGCGTCTATCACAGGACGTCCTGTCCTCTTTCATGCTATTATGGAGAACGGTGCTGTGTTCTATCGTCTCCCTATTTCGGCCTTCATTCAAAGAGGCTATGATGCAAAAGAAGTTCCTGGATATAGACTTGACGAGCTGGAGCTGTGGAATTGCTTTAGTTACTATCCTAGCGTTACTTCTTTTGATATCCTAGACGGACAATCAGGTAAATATATTGGAAAAGACAAGAAGTGGCATCCCGGTGCCTATCTTTTTACAGTTGACTGGGCTCATCCAGAGAGTAATATTATAGATACAGATCATTCTGAGATTCCGCATGAACATAAATGCGCCCACATTCTCGCACTAGAGGATGGAAATTATGCAGCACAACCAAACAATAGAATTATATGGAGTATTCCTTCATTTACTGTTAAGGATAAAGTTCCATTTGATTGGAAGGTTCAAACTACGGAATGGAATGTAGAAGATAGTAGAAAATGGAAAACAGAAGATACTGACAAGTTCTTCTATGATATTGAGGAAACAAAAAATGACTGAAAAATTTTGTAAAAAATGTAATAAAATGTGTCACTGTCCAAATGCAGAAGGGGAATGTACCAACTGTGAATGTGGACAAAGAGAAGAAGACTCTACCTATGAAGGTGGTGGTGTCGTCATTGACGACACAGGAGAATGCGAATCATGTCAATAAATAAACTAATTTTAATAGTAGCACTCGTAGCTCTAAGTTCTTGTTCAATTGGAAAAAAATGTACTTATACACAAGACGGAACTAAAATTTCATCTTACGTATGGTTTACTAAAGAAGTTCCAGTAGACTTAAGTAAGGATAATTGTAATTAAAATGCATGAAAAATTAATTACTGCATTACTCGCTATATTACTAGCGCTCGGAGGATGGACGCTTCAACGTACATTTTCTCTTTCTCAGGATATGGTCCTGATCAAAGCAAAAGTGGAGGATATAGAAAATGAAATACAAGACATTAAGACTATTAAGAAGAAGAAAAATCGCAAGAAAAAGAATTCAAACAACTGAAAGGGCGGTACAGGCTTTGATAATTGGCCTAGCATTGGTGCTAGTCTTTTTAGCTGGATGTAATTATAGAATGGTTCCAAATGAGACTAAAATAGAGTATGGTACAACCGAAACAGACTCTAAGAATAATAAGCTTCAAGAAAAGAAGTTTATAACTCAAACTTGGAAATGGAAACAATAATGGAATTAGGTAAAGCAAGAAGTACGGAAGAGATTATAAAAGATATTAAAGCTACTTTAGAAACTAAAGTAAAAGATAATGTAGCTACGCATGGAGGAGAAATTAATTTTCTTTCCTACGATCAAGGCATTGTAAGACTACAAATGGCTGGGGCCTGTTCAGGTTGTGCCATGAGTAAAAAAACTCTTCACGAAGGTGTGGAAAGATTACTTATACACTATGTTCCTGAAGTAAGAGGTTTATTAGGTGAAGATGATGAAGAAGCAAAACACAAAGGTTATACACCTTATTTTCCAAAGGAATTAAATGTCTAACAAACCATTATCAATTTCAGACGAAGCAAAAGTTCAAATGCCTATGAAGACCGTGGCTAGTCTCATCACCCTCGTGGCGATCGGGACCTGGGCTTTTTTCGGTATTCAAGAAAAATTAAATACACACGCAACTAAACTACAAATCATGGAGAAGGATCTCGAAATGAATTCAGAGTTCAGAATAAAATGGCCTCGGGGTTTGCTCGGAT
>VTLG01015261.1_pt1 | contig 14005 bp, 14 predicted proteins | sample 4694571 | NCBI WGS metagenome assembly VTLG01 (sample SAMN12604809, study PRJNA352737) | marine metagenome | biome: ENVO:00000447; feature: ENVO:00000209|ENVO:00000569|ENVO:01000036; material: ENVO:00002151; isolation source: viral sequences binned using virsorter ...
CATCTGCAGCACTATTATCAGCAATATGAAGTGTACCATCTGGTGAAATAGTCCCAATGCCAACATTGCCATCATTTTTAATAACCATTCTATGTGTTAAAGCACCATTGTCTAATTGAGTATAAAAATCTAACTTACCACCTACATCAGAAGCATCAGTGCCATCTACTTCTCCAACTATCTGAGCTATTCTTTGAGTTAACACACCTGGGTCAGTAAATGCTATAACACCACTAGCAGAAGCATTTCCTCCAGTTCCACCTGATAGATTCAAAATAGCAGGATTAGACCCACCTGTATCTGCTATATGTAATAATGAGTTTCCAGTAGCTTCACATGATGGTGAAGCAGTCCCAATACCGACATCGCCACTATTAAGTATAGTCATCTTGGTAGAGGGAGTAGTAGAAGATCTAGTTTGAAACTGCAGATCTCCTATATCAGCACCAGTGCTGGTAGCTTTAATTCTGGCTAGTTCTCTATTAGTACCATCACTATCTTTACCTTCTAGCCCTATATATGGACCGGAGGATCCTGATGAATACGTAGTAGTAGCTCTAAAGAGTGCAACTTCATCATCTGCAGAGTTTACATCTAGATCTGCTGCAGGAGATGTAGTGCCAATGCCTATATCGCCACCAGCTATAATACGCATTGCTTCACTATTATCAACTTCAAATGCTATATTACTACTACCTATTGCTGCACTATCATCAGCTGAAATAGTAAGATTACCTTGAGATGCCTGAATTAGAGCATACGGAGTACCACTAGCATCACTATCAGTAAGTCTTATCTCTGGAACAGTAGCTGAAATTTCTAATGTAGAAGCTGGTGCTGCAGTACCTATTCCAACTCTATTATTAGCTCCATCTATGGAAAGTATATTATCAGCAGCACCATCAAACGTAAATGAGTCTGCTGCTTGATTAAGCTCCACGGTAACTGTTTGAGTTGATGTATCTATTGTAGCACTATTAACATCTAGGGCAGTAGCATTAATAACCAGATTAACATCAGGAGCTAATACTATATCTGAGTCTGCCTCTATATAAAGTTTTTCATCTCCAGTAGCATCTGCATATATCTTGGTATCAGTAGAATCAAAGTATATATTCTTAGCCTGTGCTACATATATATCTCCTGTAAGTCCTATATCACCAGCCACATCTAATGCTTTAGCTGGAGTAGATGTACCTATACCTACTTTATTATCTGCTTGTATGTAAAGGGAATTGGTATCTGCACCAGTCTGTATTATAAAAGGCTTACCTTGTGATACTAAAGATGCATTAAGATCTTCTATTATAAAAGCACCTACATTGCTATCATCAGTACCATCAGTTTGCAATTTAAACGTACCAGCACCACCAGTAGGTGAGTTATTATCTATAAGTAAAACAGAAGGTAACTGTGAATCAATACGGATTCCTGCACTACCAGACCCACTATATAGATGTAATAGATCTTCTGGGGAATCAGTACCAAGTCCAGCTCTAGATTGAGATAAGGCAAATGGGCTGGCATTACCAGCACCATCAGTTAAATACTTACCTGTTCCAGCACTTGCAGACAATTCAACCTGACCAGAACCTGTGAGTTGTATAATTCTTTTATAATTGTCTTTTATACTTGTTCCTGTTAAATCAGCCATAATTCTCCTAAGTTACTTCGGTAAAGATTGTACCTTCCCAAGTTTTTGTTGTAAAGTTTTCCCATAGATCTGTAGCTACTGTAAAGTCTTGCCAATAGTCCTGATCATTCTGACTAGAGGTAACCATTCCCTTAGTATCTGACATTGGTATTTCTATAAATACCATACCAGACCAAAGACCTGCGGTATTATAGGTAGTCTCTTCTGTTGACCAAACCATTAAAACTGATCTCCATATATACCATAGCCAGAGTCATCATTAAGTTTAGATTTGTCTTTTTTACATTCCATGACAGATTCACCATATCTTGTCATAAAATAACCTGCTGGTTGGATAGTAGCTGGATTCATTTCATAACCCTTAGATATGGCAAAATTAACAAGTGCTTCATGCCATTCTTCTGGTATATCTGGTTCTTCTAAATATCCTATCTGACCAGATCCACCACTATCACTATCTACAAAAGTATCCCCATTTTTAATAACATATATTGTTACAGTGAGATCGCCAGTAGGTCCAGTAACTGTATCTGTAACCTCACTACCTGTGCCTATAGCAATACCACCACGTTCTAACCAGTATATTTCATTTCTAGTATGCGTTGTTGACATTATGTTAAATCCTGTTTTTCTGGTTTAGTAACTAATCTAGGTATCTGATAATCTTCCACATACACCCTTTGAACATATATAATATCAGAAGGTAAATCATAGAATCTTTGATCAGCAGTAGTCGTAAATTGAAAAGCACTTTCCAGTATCTTCGTTTTACGACAAAAGTCTTTCATCGCCTGATTAAGCCATAGCCTTGCCTGAGCATCACTGATTTGACCATGGTGCTGCTTTATAAGTTCAATCATTACCTTCTGAGTCATTACTTAGTCTCCGTTTCCTGAGGAAGCATTTGAAGAGCTAATTCTCTAGCACCTTGTATCTTTAAGATCATAGTCTGTGCTTGTTGAAATACTTGTTGTTGCTGTAATTCCTGAGTATCAAGATTTTTTATAATCTCATGTATTTCTTCTTCAGTTTTAGCTTGAAACGTAGTTGTGTCTACCACCTCATGATTTGTTGCTTCCGTTTTGTTTGTTGTTTTAGTCGCCATCTTATCCCCTTTTTGTTATGCGTTTTCTAAGGCTTCTACCTTAGCTGATAATTCTTGTATTGCTTTTGTAAGGACTGGGACAAGGTGTCCATAGTTTACAAACCATTGTTGTTCACTCTCATAATCAACTTTATTATCTTCTTTGGAACGTGGAGCATTTATTGAATATGGAGCAACTTTTACAGCTTCTTGAGCTAAAAATCCAGTCCAAGTACCTCTTTTGTTTTTTGCACCTATAGCATCATCTGGATCATCCCAGTTAAAATCAACTACTCTAAACTTATTTATTACATCTAGTCCATTTGATTCCGTATCAACAATATTCTTTTTAATACGCATATCAGATGATGTAGTTATTTGCTCATCACCAATAAACACAGCATTTGTACCATCACCACCACTGCTATGAGTCATCAAATTATTTGCAGTAATAGATTGAAAGTATACACCACTAGATGCAAAGACAGCACCATTTACATCGAGCGTTGTTCCTGGTGAATTAGTCCCAATACCAACATTGCCAGCAGTATCTATCGTAAAATCTGAAGCATCTACAATGTCATTGTCTGAGTGTATTTTAAACTTATCTCCATCACTATTGTCAATTCCTAGACAAAATGTAGCAGTACCTGTACTTCCTACAGAAAAGCCCATAGAAGCATCTCCTGTTTCTCCCTCTATATGGAGTCTTCTATCTGGTGAAGTAGTTCCAATACCGACAAAGCCATTAGGTAGAATATTCATTCTTGGAAGTGGAGTTGCACTATTATCTGGACATGTTGCAAATTCCAATTCAGTTGGCATATCAGTACTTTCACCAGCAGGAGTACCAGATATTCTTCCAAGTATATATGCTCCTTCTTCATAAGTAGAGCCATTTGAATTATATCCCTGAAAGGAAATTTTACCAAGTTCGTCATTATCTCCAACAGCAGTATTGCCAGTATCGTTAGCATGCCCATTTCTAGCAAAAACAAGTTGAGGTGGATCAGCAGCAGTATCGTCATATTGCTCTAGTAAAACTTTGCAGGCTGTTGTTGATCCCTTTATATGAAGTTTTTCAGAAGGACTAGCTTCTCCAATACCGACAAAACCATTTGAAAGTATTGTCATTCTCCTTGCAAGCCCATCATTAGCATTATCGTTTGTCATAAAAGCTAAATTACAATGGTGTTCAGTACCAGTTGTACCTGCTCCAGATTCTCTCTCAGCTACTATAGCAGCTCCAATAGCATCTACATTTCCGGGGTCTGTAGACACATCAAAAGCTATACCAGCATAAGCACCTACAGTAGCATTGTTGTTTCTACAGGTAAGATTATATTCTGATAAGACAGAGGTATTAGCCCATACAGTACTTGTAGCTTTTTGTATAGTTATAAGACTTTCAGGATCAGTAGTATTAATACCGATTTTGCCATCACCTCGTATAGTTGTAGCAGTAACAGCATTATCACCTACTAAAAACTGCATCTTTGCAGAAGCAGGGGTATCATGATGATCATATAATATAGTTGCCTTGCTAGCTGAGGTTCCGGAAGAGAATATTAACTTAGAGTTCTGACCTTGATCTGTATCTGATGCCAGCTCTAATACTGAATCATTATCTGTAGATGTAACCAGTATTCCTCTTTCACCATCACCTGATATATGAAGATTTTCACTTGGTGTCTCAGTCCCAATACCAACCTTACCATTATTAAGTGTTAACACCTTTGAACTTGTTGAATAATCATAAAAATGAAGGGGGTCGTTTGCAGCCGACCCATCAACCTGTAATAACCAATCAGGATCATCACCAGTAGCAAGCTGAATCTGTGCGTCATTTGCAGCAGTAACAGCGTTTATTTTAAGTGTAACATTGGCAGAAGTTTTTTCAATCTCTAAATCCATATCTGGTGCAGCAGTTCCAATACCAACTCTATTATTAGCAGCATCTATTGACAAGGTATTTGAATCAAAGTTTAATGAATCAACTGCAGCATATAGTCCTACGTTTACAGTCTGAGAAGATAGGTTTAGTGTACCAGAATTAAAATCTATATCACCACCAACAGTTAAAGCTCCTGCAACTGCCATTGTAGAACTGGCTGTAACAGCTCCAGTTAAAGTAGAAGCCCCATCAACAGTTAGGGCTCCATTCATTTGAACTACTCCAGCATCAGTCAAAGTGACTCCTGTGGATCCGTAGCCACCACCTATCGTAGTGGTTCCTGCTATTGCTGCTGTGCTAGATGCAGTTATTGCACCAGTTAAAGTAGATGCACCATCTACAGTCATAGCACCATTGGCTTGTATAACGCCAGCATCACTAAGTGTGATACCAGTAGATCCATATCCACCACCAATAGATACAGTACCTGCTAGAGCAGATGTACTAGTAACACTTAAGTCACCAGATATATCAAGTGTTGTAGCTGGCGTAGATTGACCTATGCCAAGTCTGGAAGTAGACAGATATAATGGAGAAGCTGTTCCGTCTCCATCTTCTATATTTGAAGCAGTTCCAGATAAGCCATCATTACTATCAGTAATTAATATTTTAGTATAACTGGATGCTACTGTTTGACTGGTTAATGATGCCATATTTAATTCCTTATTGTAATCCTAATAGTTTTTGATATTCTGCATCAAGTCTTCCCATCTGAGTCTGAATACCATTTACAAGTTCTATATCTTCATCAGTTTCTAAATAATCATTTAATCTTCTGTTTAATACTTTCATAGCTATACATAGTATTAAAGCTTCATAATATTTCTGTGGAAATGCTTCAGCTCCTCCAACTGCATCTACTATCTTGGTGGTACCACTACTAAAGTTTTCTACAGCAAACTCTGGTATATATATGTAGTAAGCTTGCTCTGATCCAGATGGGTCTGGAGCTATATTTAGTGCACCATTTTCTACCCAGAACTTAGGATCTCTTCTAGATGCAAAATATATACTACCTTCGTCTAAATAGCTAATAGAGGTAAGGGCATTACCTTCCGTAGCCTGTATTCCATCCCTAACTACTCCGATGATATTCTTTATATCCATTACACTTGTTGGATCTGAGCTTGTGATAAATCCAGACCTAAGCGTAAACTTGAATATATCATTAGCATTTTTAGATGCAAGGGTCTTAGCAACTTCTTGACAACAGTCTATAGTATACTGTATAAGAGCATCATCATCTGTCTCTGCGAGAGAGCCAGCATAATCAGCTAGTCTGTCTTTAAAATTAGTTACTTGTGCCATCTAATGTATCCTTTTCTGTATATACATATAGTGTATCTATGCCAATGTGTTTATGATCTACTTCACAATAGCTAGGACAACTATATGTATTTGGATATTCTTCCAAATGTTTCCCTATTTCACATAGTCCGACATATATCGAGAAGAAGATTGCCTTCCCGAAGTCTGTCATTTAATATTTTTCTCTCTATTCTCATAAGACTATAGAGTGGGAGATTACTCTCCCACCCTTTGTCGTCATTGTTTTATACTGCTGCAAAATCCAGACAATCAGTACCATCTGAATATATCATACCGTTCACATACCATTTACTGCCATTACAAAAGAAATTAACATAAGAGCCCGGAAGGACATTGTCATTTATTTGTAATTGGTTATGAGAACCACTTGTATCATATGATCCTGTTTGGTCTGCTGCCATAGTAGCTACCGTTCCAACCATATCATTGGCACTAGGTGCTTTAATTGCGATTTGAGAACTAGCTGCATCCATTGCTGCTATAAACAAAAACTTGATTTCAAGTCCTGCTTGTTTCTCTGGCAAATTAACTGTAATAGATGCATTGCCATCATAATTAATTAAACACATTTTACCATGATCTGATGAATATAACGTAGTAGCTGCTGTTATGTCTTTTACTGCAGCACTTGAACCACCAATATAAGGTCTAGCCATTTTTTAGCCCCCCTTATGCTGTGATTTTAAACAGATGATGTGAGTCGATTAATGAAATACCAACACCTTCGTCTGAGAAGTATTGATCCTTCACACCATCGAAAGCATTATCTGTTTTGATGTTAGTCTGATACATTGGATTCCGATACTGTGCATGGAATAGATTTTCATCAGAAGCAACTAACATCCACTTGTTATAAGGTCCACGTAGAGCTGGAGTTGGAATCAACTGCAACATTCCATGAGGAGTTTCAAGTACACGATAGTTAAATCCGAGTGAATCACGTTTCATGTCACCAACATTAACAGTCCAACCAGAGTTGCCTGCAATATTAGCAGTACCAGCAATTTTAGACCAGTAGCCTAAAGCACCTGCACCACAAAATGCACGTTTAACACCTGATTCTGGAACATACTGGAATACCTTTTCCATATCATCTACGAAATTACCGTAGTCATATGAAGAGGAAATGGTAAACTTGTTCTGTTCATCACCAGAAGCTGAACCATAGTCATCTAATGCACTTACCATTCCATATGTTGTTCTGATAAGATTGCCAGATCCAACAGTACTATTCATAGTAGTTACACCATCATCAGCGAATGTATCATCAGGAGATCCTGAGAAAGACTCACCAAGTCCAGTACCACCACGACGTGTACCAAATAGGAATGCTTTTTCTTTCTGCATTTTATGTTCTTGTGATTTTTGTGAACGAAGTCTGGCTAGTTCTGAAGACTCACCACGAAGGGAAGCTTGTAGAAGTGTACCAGTTACCTGCAAAGGAGTTTTGAAAATCTGAGTAGAGTTCCAAACTACTTTGAGTTCATCGTACCAAGGTTCTGGAGCGTAAGTACCTTCACCATGTGCGTTACCAACAACTAAAAAGATGTCGTTATTAGCACAATCAGTATTATTACCAGATTCAGTAGTGATTGCTTTTACTTTAATATTATTCGCATCAGAGATATCTGTACAAATAATCTGACCTTTATATGCTGCGTAATCTGCTGACCACCAGTCAAAAATCAAACCAACAACACTTTCATCTGTAAGTGTGCCAGTAAGATTAGTAACATTGTCAACAGGAACTGTTGATTCAGCATCACCTGCTACCTCAATAGTTTCAGTAGAACTGTTTACATACATATATTGTTTTATCCATGGGTTACGATGTTCAAACATCTTAAACAATGGATCATTAGTTTGGCGTGTTTCACGATTAGAGATTACCGTTGTAAACGGAGTTACATCAGTCCAAAGTTCTTTAACAACTTGTGGGTCGATGTAGAAATCTCGTCTATCAGTAAAAAGAACACCACCTGTGCCACTACTAGTTCCAGCAGCTAGGTCTTTTCTTGTTATAGCCATTTTAATAGCCTCCTTTTACTTATTTTTTATGATTTAACAACCAAGAATTGAAGTTATCTTGTCTAGATTGTTGGGGCACTGCTTCACCAGTTTCAAGTGATACTGGAGTATGCATTACCTGCATATCTTTCTGACGCTGATACTCTTCTGCCTTGCGTTGTCTTTCTACTGTCTCTTTCGTCTGACCATTATTATAAGCCTCTTCCATTTCAAACAGAGCTGCCATCCTTTCGGTGGTAATATTTTGAGGATTCTGAACATAAGACATAAACCTATTGGCTTTATCTGGATCATATCCTAAAGTATTAGTAGCAGTAGTCCTGATATTATCAAGATACATTTGGTTTTGTTGCTGTTGCAAGTACTGAGCAGCTTGCTGATTCCTTGCTTGTTCAACTTGACCGTAATGTTCTATCATATTATCGTTATACTGTTCTTTAGCCTGCCTGTATTTAAAAGACTCGCTATCAGGGTCATTGAAAGCGTCGACCTCGTTATAAGTCATTGGTGTCTGTGGTCGAACAGGTGGCTGCAATGAGGGCTGCTGATTTCCAGTAGGCTGTTGAGCCTGTTGGGGTGAACCAGCTACTTGTCCATTGGAGCCTGTAACTCTCTGCTCAAGGGCATCTAGAATATCAGGATTCTGCTGTAAGCCAACTCTAATTGGCTCCAGAGTATTCTGATAATGATCTATCTGTCCTCTTGCTTCGCTAAGTTCAGACATTACCTTATCGTGTTTTGACTGCCAGTACTCATGACGACGAGGGTCATCTTTAGTCTCAACATTTTGTTGAGCCTCTTTTGTTCCGGATTCTATTGCATCATCCGAAGTAGTAATCCCACTTGGTTTTGGTATGGATTCGTCTATGGGACTTACTGTCCCACTCGGCAATCCTGCGACATCAACTATATCGTGGGTTTGACCGATTCCTGTTGTAGGTACTACAGGAGCTTCCGAAGGAACTGCTGCATTCTCACTTGGAGCTACATTAGGATCGATTGTTTCGATGTCTCTACTTACTGTTTGATTCATGTTCATTGTTTTTCTCCTTGTTGTTTGTCATTATCAGCAACAACTGTTATTCTTCCAATCCTACGATTGAATCTAGCTTTTCACTTTCAGATGCTTTTGATACCTTACGAACTGATTGTTTCAATTCATTAAGTTGATCATGTGCTCTGGACTGATAAAGACTTGCAGCCATTTCGGCTTTAGCCTCTGCTTTAGCTAGTTTCATTTCAAATTGCATAACCTCTACACGCTTACGGTCATTAACAGATGCACGTTCTGCAGTTTGCAAGTCTCCCTGCGTCTTCTGTAATTGTCCTTGCAGCCCTGATATTTGTCCTTGGAGTTGTTGTACTTGATCTTGTCTAGACAGTACTCCCTCCATATCAGCAACATCAGTTTGCTTTAAGACTTCCTGTGCATCTATAACACCAGCTTTTAGAAGTTCCATGTAATATTCAAATCTTGCCCATCTATTTGTAGGTAGCGTGGATCCAGAAACAACTATAAGATCATATTTGCCAACTGTAATATCATTTATCCTATAAAGGAACTCACCAGTGATCTTATCGTATATATCCTTATTCAGAGTCGTTTCTTCTGGAGAATGGTTTGGCTGGAGGAGTCTAACCACCTTCTCAGATGTATATATTTTCTGAACCCACTGCAACACTACCTTGCCGAGTTCATTGAGCATAGCCTCAACGTCGTCTTGTTTAGATCTAATTCTTCTTTGCCCAAATTCATCTAATGCTACTGTACCTTTATAGGTCTGAGGAGCAGATCCCTGATCTCCCTGCATTAGGGCATAAATACCTAGTATGCGTTCGATGTCTTGCCTAGCAGTCTCCTCGTTTTTGTATAACTCGTTAGGAAGGGGAACAGGACCAGCTACAATGGGTTGTCCTAGCTCAGGGTCAAACTCAATAACTGCAGTACCTGCTTTGCCCCATTCCTCTTCCAGTTGAGCTTTGTTCATTGAGCCTCTAGGGATGAGGAGCTTCACGTTCGTAGAACTTGAAGCGTGGGCGACGATCAAACTTCTTATCTTATTGATGTATTCTTGTAGACCCCTAACTAACCTGACATCAGACACTGGAAATGGATTTCTATTAAAGCCATTCATCAGTGGTATTATTGGAAATTGTTCGATAGGCTTAACTATCTTGTATATAAATTCATCACCAACCGATAGAACACATTCTATGTTGGTTACAAATATAGGAACTACTTTAATATATTCATCATCTATTAAAGATCCGATAGTTCTAGGGGTAACTTCTACACGACTATCTCTGACTCTATTCTTATCAGCTCCACCAAATCCACCTGCAATCTTAACAGAATCATCTTCTTGTTTAGTTTGATGATATATATAACCATGTTCTTCTGTTGTTTTAGTAACAGCAGCAACTTGATCTCTGCCTGTAACGATCTCAGAGAACTGTGAATCTTCTCTTTTTATCATATAGGCAGGTTCATCTCTATATTTTAGCAGCTCATCATTGGTTAAAACTTTTTCCTCATTAGAGTATGGATCATAAGTTTTCCAGTAGGGCTGCTTTATCTTAGTATATCTTTCAATTATCTCTAACTCTTCATCTACTTTCGGATCTCTGGGCTGTTGTCTAGCATCAGCACCTGCGACTTGTTCATCTAAAAGACCGAATCTAGTAGCAGAAGGAGGTGAGATATAACTGGTTGGCTTAGCTCTTAAGATAATATCTGCATAATCATGATATGAATCTATCATTTGAGATCTCATTATCTTTTTAGCTACTATAATTGATTTACAATCTTTACCAAATCTATTAGTACAATTAGGATCAAAGTATACATCTAGTGGATCAATGGCTTTTACTAACACTTCCCCTTTACCATAGTCTGCATTAGGGTCTACATATACCTGCAAGACCCCCATGCCTTTAACATAATAGTCGTCAATAGCCTCTTTGAGTTGTGTGTTGCCTGTAGATTGGTCCCATACCCAACTCATTAGGTCGGACATGATAGCACCAGTCTTAACATCACTCCCTTCTCTGGCTGTGGTTTGAAATCGGGGTTTATTTGTGGTGAGCATAGCTTTAGCCTGCTCTACTGCGGAATGAATTACATTTACTACTATAGGTTCTTGATTACGATTGCGAAGGATCTGGACGTGTTTCTTTTTCCACTGCTTTCCATTACGGAACTCATTGTCTTCCTGAGCCTGATTAGCCCACTTGGAGCGTGCTCCAGAGTACTCAGATAGTAAGTCTGTCGACTTTTTGACTTCGGGGTGTTTTTCTGCCATTGAACCTCTTACTTAAACGCTTTGAATTGTCAAAAGTTCCTGTCAGGATGTCATCCAGTCACCACCTAGATGTTTCAGTCTAGCTTGAAGTGGCTGTTCTTCCTTCTGGTTCTCTTGCGTATGCAACGGAGCATACGTCTTTTTAGTTGCGTAATACAGTCCATCCAGCAAATCATCATGCTTACCCCGAGGATAGAGTAGTAATTCGTCTTTTAACTCAATTTGGTCTTTCCTAATAAAGACCTTGTTTTGTGCGAAATAAGGTTCCATAGTCTCTAGCCTTGCAGACTTAGAGTTTCTCGGATTCTCCTTTATTTCAAGCCCTGATATAAAAATCTTTTCTTCATCTGCTCTCCTACGCAGATAGTCACGCAGCATTTCCTGATAACCAACTGATTCCACTCTAACCTTCTCAGGCTGATGTAATTTAAAGTAGGTGATGATATTATCAGCAAGTTCCATTGGAGTTGATCTTTTCCTGTAATAAGGAAGAACAAATCTATTGTTCTCATCATCAACTGCTACTGTAACAATAGTGCTGTAATCAGCAGTCTGTCTAGTAGAAGAAGCAGGATCCACGCCCATGAACAGATTTACAGGGATACTTTTGTGTTCTTCAACACCATTTAGCTCTGATATATGTAGAAAGGCGTTCCCCTCATTATCTACATGCACATTGCCATCATATTCCTGTATATACTCCTCCTTGAATAACTGATCTTCATCACCTACTATTTCGCAGAGATATTCTCTGTAAAATACGGAAACTCTACCTATTGATTCCAATTCTTGTTTTTTTGTGATTAATTTTGCTATAGGATGCCAACTTTCCCATAATGCAGTGTTGGTATTCATATTTGGCTTAAATAGCATGTTGTTCCAACCATCCATATCTTTAAGAGTCTCCACTATGCATCTTTGATGGATTGGAGTACCGATAATTGCTATTTTGCCCTTCACTGGATCCATTGATGGAAGTGCAGACTGCAATAGCCACCTTAGATTAGTCTCCATGGCTTCTGCTGTCTTTGTGTTATTCTCATCTTCTGGGTCATCTACTATAATTAGTGTTGGTCTTTGATTGCCGTGCTTTATGCCTCTAAGCTGTTGTCCAGTTCCTTTACAGACTATCATGGATCTATCTTTAAGTTCTATCTCGGTCTTAGCCCATGATTTAGCACTATGTTGACCCCAATAGCCAAAAAGTGCTCTAAATTGCTGTGAGTAATCTAAACAATCTTTTATTGTTCCCAAAAGCTTTATTGCATGATCTTGCGTTCTAGAGACTAAAACTATTAGTTTAGGTCCTTTCTCAAACATCAAGTGATATAGAGGGTATACACCTCCAACAATGGAGGATTTGGCGTGACCCCTAGGGGCTATAATGTTAACCTGCTTCTCATCATTGTTCATAAGGACCTTAGCTATCTTGTAATGGAAGTCAGGGGAGTCAGATGAGAACATATTGGGCATAATTACCTTGCCAAACAGGATCATATTGTCCTTTAGCTTGGATATTATGCTTTTATTCTTCTGGCTGGCTTGTTTCTTCACGTTTTTGCTCTAATACTAGCTTTTTCTCCTCTGTTTCTATCTGATCTACGATTGTATTGGTCATATCTAGCTCCATAGTCTCTGTAACTATCTTCTTATTGGGCTTCATCTCTAGATATTCAGCTAATGAGTCTGCTCCTTTAAACATATTGTTAGCATCCATCTTAGTTCTAGCTATATTTATACCTTCAAGCGTAATATCTATAACCATATCCTTGGTTACGCCTTTTTCTACTAAAATATCTTTTAGTTTTTTATCTACCATAGTCTGTATCTCTTCCTGTTTAAATAATCTTCTTACTGTGGCTTCGGGTATCTTTTGATCTGGTCTATATATCTTGCCTAAAACGGAGTAATCAATGCCATTACCACCAAGCATCTGGTGAACATAAGCATTTACTGTGTTCTTAGTCCTAGTCCTACCAACCTCTTTTTCTGCCCAACCAGTAGGTTTAACAGCAGAATATATACCAGCAGACTTATTAGGCTCATATAGAAGCTGTGAATTTGCTGTTACCCACTGCACTCCATAACACATCTTCACATTTTCCTTAGTCCTATTCTTTTTATCCGTGTATGTCTTTCTTTTTAAGCATACACCCACATAGCCATCATCAGACATGCCATGTTTACCCTGCTTAACCTGTTTCCAGTGTATATACTCAATACCCTGCTTATCTGCCTCAGCTTTAGTATATACCATGAAAATGGCTTTCTTACCATTTATCTTTCTAGTAATCTTATCTATATTTTACCCCTTACTAACTATAGTTCATATGAACTATAGTTTATATATAAATTAACTATAGTATATACTATACTTACGTTAATCCCCACTCTCACCTTTGACAGGATGCAAATGGTGTTCAAGTATCGCTTTAACTATCTCGTATTCGGCTTTGGCAGTTTGTAGGTCCTCTGTGAAATGATCCATAGTATCATGACCTATGAACTTACCAGTCAATACATCAAAAACATCATATTCTTTTTTAGCCATAATTCAAATTTACCTCCAATCTTGCCTTAACTACAAATTAAACGCTAAAGGAGAGTATATGTTTCAAAATTTAGTTCAGAATGCGAATGCTAGGTACATACGG
>VTLG01016974.1_pt1 | contig 14003 bp, 16 predicted proteins | sample 4694571 | NCBI WGS metagenome assembly VTLG01 (sample SAMN12604809, study PRJNA352737) | marine metagenome | biome: ENVO:00000447; feature: ENVO:00000209|ENVO:00000569|ENVO:01000036; material: ENVO:00002151; isolation source: viral sequences binned using virsorter ...
AATTATTCAGAGGAGGCTTTTGCAGCTGGTTACTTTAACGTTACAGGTGCAATTGATGAAATATCTTTCAAGTTTGCGAGTGGCAATTTTGACGGAACTATAAAAATGTACGGAGTAGGCTAATGGGTATACCAACACTAATTTCAACAGCTACGGCAAGTAATGCATCTTCGGTAGATATTACGTCTGGAATAGACAGCACTTACGATGAGTATATGTTTGTGCTTACGGATATAAATCCAGCCACAGACGATGTATCTATTTATTTTAATGGCTCAGACGATGCCTCCAGTTGGTCTTATGATATTGCAAAGACTTCTACATACCTTAACGTATATCATTCCGAAGCTGGTGATTCCAACTCTTTTAATTATTCCACAGGTTCCGATTTAGCAAATGGAACCGGCGGTCAGACCATCGCTAGTGGGGTGTCGTCAGATGCAGATCATAGTGCTGCTGGTATCCTGCATTTATTCAACCCGTCAAATACAACCTATGTCAAGCACTTCTACTCCACAAATTCGCATGCCGGAAATAATGATGGTGCAGCACAGGGTTACGCGGCTGGATATTTTAATACTACAAGCGCAATTACAGCAGTTACCTTCTTGATGAGTAGCGGGAACTTTGATGGCGTAATTCAGATGTATGGTATAGCTTAACTTTAGGAGCAATTTAGATGGCAAGACATAAAATGGTAGACGGTGTACGGATTGACTTTACACCGGAAGAAGAAGCAGCAAGAGATGCAGAGGAAGCTGCATGGGAAGCGGGTGCTTTTGATCGATCAATGGTCGGATTAAGAAGTGATCGTGATCGTAATCTGGCTGCTACAGATTGGTACGCCCTACAAGACGTAACCATGTCTGATGCAATGACAGCGTATCGTCAGGACTTGCGTGATCTTCCGGCAGGACTAACCACCGTAGAAGAAGTACGAGCCGTTAGCTGGCCGGTAAAGCCCTAACATGGCTTTAATCCCGATTGATAATGTCGGGCAGATGGGGATTGTCAAAGATATAAATGCTTGGCAACTGCCCCCCAATGTCTGGACGGATGGCAATAACATCAGAGCAGAGCATGGGGCTATACAGAAAACCCCCGGCTATAAGGAAGTTATGGCTTCCTGTCCTGTTGCGCCTTATTACATAACTAACCTAGTAGCAGGGTCTACGTCTTACTGGGTAATTGGTGGATTGACTAAGATTTATGTTCATAATGGTTCGTCATGGACTGATATAACCCGTTCATCCGGTGATTACAGCGCTACAGCCAGAGATGGCTGGGTATCCACTGTCTTGGCTGGCGTTCTCATTATGACTAACGGAGTTGATGACCCACAATTCTGGGCATTGAGTGCTGGTGTACCTGCCGTGGGTACTAGGATGGCAGACTTAACTAACTGGCCAGCCTCTACTGAATGCAAGTCTATAAAAGCGTTCCGCTCTTTCCTGATCTCCCTCAACATCACAGAGTCCAGCACTAAGTATACAAATTTAGTGAAGTGGTCAACAGAGGCTGCTATACAAACTGTTCCATCCTCATGGGATGAAACCTCTGCAACGGTTGATGCCGGTGAGTATGAACTTGCTGATTCAAAAGGAGCCATACTGGATGGCCTTCCTCTGACAGACAAGTTTATGATCTATAAAGAGGATTCCATCTACCAGATGTCCTATGTTGGTACTCCTTTTATCTTTGCTTTTCGTCAACTATCCCCGACAATCGGCGCACTGTCCACAAACTGTGTAGCGGAATTTGGGGATAAGCATTTCATTTTCGGTAATGGTGATATCTACATTAACGATGGGATGAAGATTGAATCTATCCTTCCCCATAAGATGAGGGATTATTTGTTCGGTAACATGAATGGCGATGAACATGAGAAATCATTTGTGGTTGCAGACTATGGAAATACAGAAATGTGGGCTTGTTATGTATCGTCTAGTAACTTAACAAATGTACAGTGTGATAAAGCGCTGGTCTGGAACTGGGCGAATCAAACATTTACAGAGCGCGATCTTCCAGAAACATCAATGATTGCATATGGTATTGAGGGTGATCCTCTAGCTTCTGCGTCATGGTCTGCTGATGCAAGCACATGGACGAGTAACACAAAGAACTGGAATACAGCGGGTGCGTCATCTTTCTTCAACACGGCTGGTAAAACTCTGGTAATGGCATCTGCAACCGATACTAAAATGTATCGGCATGAAACTGGAAATACAAAGGATGGAACTAACATGACATCCTACGTTGAAAGAACTGGGATAACTGTGGATGAGTCAGGACAGCCTAATGCAACAATGGTAAAGAAGGTTCTATCTGTCTGGCCCAAAATGTCATCGTCTGATGCTAATACTGTGAACGTCTATGTGGGCGCACAGATGTCAACAGAGGAAAGTATTTCATGGGAAGGCCCGTATACCTTTAATCCTGACTCACAATCAAAGGTTCCAGTTAGAGTTACAGGAAAATACATCGGTGTGAAATTTGAATCCACTGGAGATCAAACATGGAGATTGGACGGTTATTCCCTAGACGTTAAGAACGCAGGGAATAGAGGCTCCAAGATGAACTAATGGCTACTCATGTAGATAGAGTAGAAAGGTCTGTAACCCACTATGAACCCGGCCCATTACCGGCAGATACAGAAAGTCTGGGCTTGTACCTTGTTACTGAATTAAAAAGGCTGGGCGACATCCTGTTAAACCAAGCAACATTCAGGCTGGAAAGAACACATGAGGCACCGGCAAGACCCAGAACAGGAGACATCAGATTCGCAGATGGATCAGACTGGAATCCAGGATCAGGTGAGGGAATATACTGGTACGGAAGTAGCTGGAATAAACTATGAAAGCTCATTTACTCGATCCTGATGATGTTGAATGTGTGTGGGACAAAGTGGAACCAATACTCGCACGGGTAGTTTCGCGCTCCGAAGGCGAGTTGGAGACTGAGGACATACTTGACCTTGTTACTGAAGGACGTATGCAATTATGGATAGTCGCGGAAGATAAAGAAATCATCGCTGCACTGGTGACACAGATCATAACCTACCCTCAAAAGAAGGTACTAAGACTTGTCTCCCTAGCTGGCGAAGACTTCAATAAGTTTAAGCATTTCCTAGATATGGTGCAATCCTTTGCTATACAGAAAGATTGTACGGCTCTTGAGTTATGGGGCAGGAAAGGTTGGAAGAAACTTCTACCAGAGTGGAAAAGTGAATACATCGTGTACACCAAAGACATTAGAGAGAAAATGCAATGATTGATAGAAAACTATTAAAAACTAATCGGTGGTTTGACGAGGAATTTCTCCAAGCCAAAATGACCAACGCCTGTTTCAATGGTGGTGGAGGCGGTGATAATGGGGGTGATGACTTTTTCGGGGACGATGATGATGTTTCTGGAGGCTACGAGTTCGGAGATCGAGGTGATGGGGGTCAAGCAGAACGGGATGCGATGGCAGCACAAATAGATCGCCAAATGCAAGCTCAAGAAATAGAGCGTCAAATGGCGGCACAAGAAACAGCTAGGCAAGAAGCAGCAAGGGTAGCCCAGCAGCAAGCACACGATCAGCACGTAGCAGCCCAAGCAGCACAGCAAGCCGCAGCAGCACAGGCCCAAGCAGAACGGCAGAGAGCAAATGAATTTGCGAGTGCGCAAGCAGCGCAACAGGAAGCAGCAGCCAGACAAAGGGCAAATGAGTTTGCTAGCGCACAACAGGCACAGCAGGACGCAGCGGCAGCGGCGCAGGTTGATAATTTTAGCAATATAGGTGTGAATGTAGACACCTTTGGCGGTATGCAAGATGCTATAGCCAGACAAAACGTAGATACGTTTGGTGGTACACAAGATGTACTAGGGTCTGCGGCTGGCTTAAGTTCGGCTAGACAGGCCCAAGAAAATGCAGCAGCTATGCGAGATATTGCTGCGGATGATTATATGGGTGGTTTCCTTGATCCTACTCGTAGTCCAGCGGTAGATGATTTCTCAACCATAAGCAGGCAAGTTGGCGGGGGTGGCTGGACTTCTCAGGGAGCATTAGATCAAGCTAGGATAGATGCACAAGCAACGGCTGCTGGTCTTGATCCTGTAAACCAAGAAGGGTATTTTGATAGGTTTGGCAGGTGGGTAAGTGGTATATTTGGAATGCCCAAAGATGTCCAGTATCAGGTAGATACTTTTAGGGAAATTAATCCTGATGGAACTGTTACCCATGCTGATGGTCGTATTACTGATGCAAGCGGTCAGATTATAAGTGGGCCTACTAGGACTTGGCATGAGCCTTGGTATGCCGACCCAAACCGAGATCGAGGCGGTCGTAGAGAAGATAGAGATGACAGTTGGTTAAATGACCCAAGATACCCAGAAAGGAGGGGTGGCCCACCCGGCGAAGGTGGTGAACACCCCGGCTGGGTAAGCCCCGGTTTTCCCAGTGACGGCGGAGGATGGCGCCCCGGCGGAGGTGGTGGAATGTGGCCCCCCGGTGGTGGAGGCGGATGGCCCCCCGGTGGTGGTTACGGCGGTGGCATGGGCGGTGGCATGGGCGGTGGATTTCCGCCCACATATGGTGCTGGTCGAAGAACTGGTGGTGGTATGCCGGGTTACATGGCTAACTATCCAATCCATTCTCAGAACCTATTTAACTTCACACCTGCCAGAGCAATGCCGGGTATAGACCCAAGCTATCAGCCTTGGATGCAACCAGCACAGGGTATGGCAGAAAACTTATGGAACTACCAAGCACCTAATCTACTCCCTTGGGATATGACTAATAGGGTTCCGTGGAACTTTGCTACTACTCCAACAGGTCAGTATGGCCCGATGGTAGCTACAGTTGGTGGACAGCCAGCAGACGGTGGCGACCGGGGGAACGTATAATGGGTGGCGGAAGCTCTACACAGAAAAGCGAACCTTGGGATATTCAAGTACCTTATCTCAAAAAGGGATTCGCAGGAGCCGATCAACTCTTACAGTCACAACTCCCTAATTACTATCAGGGTGGTAGTGTAGCTGGATTTGACCCGGCACAACAGATAGCACAACAGGCTACTATTGGCTACGGTATGGGGCCAAGGGCTGCAAGTATGCAGTATGGAGCAGAGGGTGCATTAGACAGGCAGTTCGGTGGTTACACTGGCTTTAGTCCTATGCAACACGCTAGGCTTATGCAGGGTGCAGTAGACATGGGGCCGACTAGCCCGTTTGCGTCTACCGCTGCTGGGTTAGCTGGTAGTGTGATGGGTAATCTAAACCAGAATATACTCCCCGGTATCAGACAAGGATTAGTTAATTATCAGCCGGGTGGTAGCACTAGAGGCAACCTCTTACAGAGTCAAGCTATCAATAAAGCTGTGGCTGCTGGGCTTACTAAGCCTATGGCTGATATGTATTCCAGTGCTTACAACACTGCACAGGGTATGAGGCTACCGTATGCACAGATGCCGTTACAACAGCAACAGCAGGGTATTCAAAACTATCCAGGTGTGATGCAAGCACCATTAGGAATGTATGGAGCGATTGGTGATGTTGGACAGCAACGTAGAGGATTAACTCAGGCCGGTATAGATGCTGATATGGAACGCTATAACTACGAGGCTATGGCTCCGTACAATGCACTGAATCAGTATATGAATACTATCTCAGGTAACTATGGTGGTACTACGGTACAGCCCTCCAGTGGTGGTGGTATAGGTAGTGCACTCGGTGCAATACTACCACTATTCTTATAGGAGTATAATATGGCAGCAGGTTCAATAGGTGGAGCATTTGATCCCCTTAAAAAGAAATTACAGCCTGTCACTAGACAGTTACAGAGAGGTCGTTCTGGGGTTCGTAATCTATTGGGTGCTGGTAAAGTATACCAAGACCCGAAGGATATAGCAGCAGCTAAAAATAAACCTTGGCTAACCGTAACTGAGCAATCAGTTGACGTACCTGCTGGTCTTTCAGATCAGATACTACGCCAGTACGATCCTACTGGTTCTGGTAACCCTATGGGAGCTAAAGCACCTACATCAAAAGCTGCTACATTCGATACTGCTGCTACTGAACTAGATACTGCTTTCCTATCCAGCGTTGCTGGTACATTTGCAGGTGGCAAAGAACCTAAAGCTATGACGCAACAGAATCAAGGTGTCAATAAAACTTATGAGACAGGTGATTTTCATCCCGGTGGAAGAAAGAAAAAAGAAAAAAATCTCTATGACATGAGATCGTACGGGGGGATAAGGTAATGGCTCACGGAAGAAAGAAAGCTCCTGCTGGTTATCGCTGGAAAACTGTCACTAAATTAAATGCTCTAGGTAGAGGGTACACTACCCATGTTCTTGTTCCACTTGATGAAAAAGCATTGGAGAAGTCATTTAAGGATGCTGAACTAGAAAGCTACAAGGCTTTTACCCCTTATCCTGGTCAGGCTACAGATCAGTATCGTGACTTACCAAAGACAGAAGCTAAATCTACTTCCTGGCTGGATCAATTTCTAGCTCCTATAAAAGATGTTCCAAGACTAGCGGAAGAGGATCGTTTAGCTGGTATAGAAACTATAAAAGAAGCCAAGACTCCTTATGGCCAAGCCTTGGGTGCATTTCAGTGGGGGGTATCTCCTATATCTGGTGCGTGGAGTGCTTTATGGGATAAACCTGTTTCTGGTAATTTACAGAACTTGGGGATGGACAAAAAGACAGCAGATAATGTAGCTCTGTATACTGGTATAGCCGTTCCTTTTGCTGGGCAAGTTAAGAATCTAGCTAATACTCCTAGAGCAGTAAATGCAATAGTAAAGAAAATGCGTACGACAGCGGATGGTCGTCAGGCAGTAACAGACTTAAAGGATGGAGTCAATAGTGCCTTAACGCATACTAAAGTAGAAGACGTATTACACGCAGCTACTACACCCACAAAAATTAAACCTACGGTAAGACCTGCTGCGGTTGCAGATGATACTGCTGGCTTAGCCAGAGTTGCTGATGAAGTAGCCCCTGTTACTGCTAGAGTAAAACCTACACCTACAACCAGAGCTTCCGTAGCTGATGAGGGATTGGTAGGTAGACAGCGTGAGTATGTACCCGGTGCAGACTTTGCTGAAGATGCAGCCGTAGCTACAAGACCTACACCACCCCGCAATCTTGCGGATCAGGCTCGTAGGTCTGATGACGTTCTAACTAGAGCAGAAGCGAATGCAGCTATAGCTAGAATAAATACTATGGAAGCTAGTGGGCTAGAGGCTTCTGCTGCTAGCCGTATGAGAGTAGCCGTTGAATCTAAAGTGGCGAAGCCCCCTGTAAGTCTTGCGGATGAAACCGCTGGGTTACCCATAAGAACACCAGTACGACCTACTGTTACTGCTGGGGAAACATCCATGCCTACAGTACCCTCTGCTGGCGCTGGTAGTAGAGTTGTACCGCCAAAACCCACTACTGGAGATGCTGCCGCTGCTACAAGAGCGGAGACTGCTAGGCTAAGAGCAGAAGCAGCTAGACGCGCTGCTGAAAGGGATGCTGCTGCAAGAGCTTCTGCTACTGTTGGCCCACCCAAACCCCCACCCTTTGTTGGGCCTCCAAGCCCCGCTAGCACTGTTCTTGGGCCTCCTAAAAAATTATATACTGACAGCGCATCTAGGGCTGCGGTAGCTAGGAGAGCAGATCTAAGCAAACAAATATTAGCTGGTGGTGTAGCAGTACCAGTTATTGCTGGCACTGTATATCAAGCAAATCAGGAAAGGCTTGCTGCTCTAGAAAAAGAGCGAGAAGATAGAGAACAGTTGCCCGGAATGGGTGCTGGTCGTGGGCCTGATTTACCTGATCCTTCTGGTCGTATTCCTGCACCAGTTGATGCTAGAATGGGTGGTGGCCCACAAGATAGGGCTGAAGCCTATGCTGCTCAAGTAGGTGGACAACCACGCACTAATAACATAGGCGGTCAACCTGCCACAGAAGAGCAGATGTCTTGGGCTGAAAAGTATTACGGTGCTAAGTTTGCTCGTGATCCAGCAGCTAGATACAAAAAGAATAAAGAATTCAAACAGTCACTATGGAAGAAGATGGCTATACTCAATGCCATTGCAGCGTTGACAGGTAATACCTCTCAGGCTGAACAGTATGCCACGTATGCTCTAGGTATGCACGAAGATGCTATGCAGTTTGATGATGATATGCGTATGCACAAGATGCACAAGGCTGTATACTTCAGACCTGATGGAACCTTTGACCCGCCTAAAAATAATGAACAAGCCTACAATAGAGCTATACAGATAGGTGCATCACCAGACGAAGCTAAAGAAGTCTATGGCTTTGCTCCTAAGAAGACAGCTAAACAAATGTTCTGGCGATCCGGAGATGACGGTAAACCTGAAATAAAATATTTTGAAAAAGGAACTCAACCAGAAGATGATGGGAAAGGTATATGGAGAACAGATGCTGTAGATGATCCTACACAACAAACTCTATCTTCAACTGGTAAACGTATAGCTGAGAGAGATGGACTCATAGCATTGAAAGATGCAGCTATAAATTCTGGGGATATGGTAAAAGCAGAAGCAATACAAAGAAATATAGATGCGTATGATAGAGACTTTGATCCTAACTCTAGCCCATCTGTGAGGGCTACTAGAATATGGAATGTATACAGAGATTTACACAAAGGTATGGGTGGTAATTTATTACCAAAAGATCAGAGAAAATCTTTTGAGGATTGGGTGAAAGATGAGTCTGAGGGTGGAGGTGCTATGTGGGCTAGAATGCACGGCCTATCTTCTGGACAAATAATGGAAGGTATGGGCCAATCAGATAATATAGTTAGAATTTCTACGCAAGAGGAGTATAATGAGTTACCTATAGGTACTATTTATATTGATAGTGGTGGGCAACCTAAGAAAAAGACAGCGGAAAGTAAATGACCTTTATTTCTAGTGATCCGATTTTTGACGTTGAGGAAAAAAAGAAAAAGAAACACTTTATTTCTGATGATAGTCCAATGGGCTTTGTTGGTAACGATAAAGTTATTGGTGAGGATAGTGTTACTAGGGGTAAGGATTGGAAAGACTTTACCAAAGGCGAGGCTATGTGGTATGTAGGCAAGAAAGGGTTTGCTGATACCTATAGAGGTGGTAAACAACTATTAGGTATTGATGAAGAGGAGATGGCTGAAGAACAGAAGATTGTTAATCAGCTTATGGAAAAGCACGGTGGCCTAGTAACTGGTGCTTATTTTGGTGGGATGATTGCTGATCCTGTTGGTTGGTTTCTTCCGGCAACTAAAGCTAGGACTGTAGCTAAGATGGCTATGTATGGTGCAGGTATGGGTGCTGCTGCTGGTGCTGCTGGTTATGTAGACCCTGAAGCACAGTCTCTAACGGGTGAAGGTCAGATGGGTAGAGTAGAGCAAGCTGCTCTAGGCTCTGTTGCTGGTGGTGTGATGGCCCCTGCGATGGGTAAGGCACTCCCTTGGTTTGCTAAGAAGTATGCGCCTGTAGGCGATAAGATATGGCAAGCTACTACCAAGAATCCAGAGATAGGTACTGGTATAGCAGGTGGTATGATAGGGTATAACTACGGTGAAGACACTACTATTCAGGAAGATTTAACAAATGCTCTAATGGGGGCAGCTATAGGTTCTGTTGGTCTTGGCATGACAGGCAGACATTTAGATAAAATGACTGGTGGCGCAGTGGGTAGATTCTTTATACCGGAACATGGGCTGGATGATGAATACCTTAGAATGAAGGGACTCAATCGCAAAGAAGCTAATGTCATTGCTAAAAAGTTTAATAATATTGTAGCTAGGATGCAAGGTGAGGACGATCAGACAAGAGAGTTAATGTATAAAATTTTAACTAAGGATGAGTCTGTATCGAAATCTGGTGTAGATGGTCGTATACTAGAGATGACTGATGAAGCTAGAGAGGTTATGTCTAAGTATGGCAAAGATTTGGTTGGTTTGGGTGTATTGAAGGAAGACACATGGGCTAAAAACCTAGACAAGTACATCCATAGAGTCTATAACAATCCTGATTTCCATAAGCGTAAAGCAATCTTCAAGTCTGTGTACGGTGCTGATGATATTAGATTCATTGGTGACGAGATAAAGATGCGTGGCTATGCTAAACCTATACTTAAACATGAGTGGGATGTGGATAAGTTACATTATCTTGATGATCCTAAATGGGATATTATTTCTGCTAAGTCTTCTGCGTTAGAGGGGAATAGAAAAGTTGCAGATCAAATAGATGAAACTGTTTTGGGTCAGCTACGTAGGGGTGAGCTTGATCCTGATGAGGTTATAGTGCGTAGGGATTGGACACCAGAAGAGCGGGCTGACATGGGCGAGGTTACTGATGCGTCTGTAGCTTTATTCCGTACTGGTCAACTAATGTCCAATGATGTATCGGCACATAGATTCTTTAAGACTGTAGCTGATCGGTATGCTGTGAAGACAGGTGAAGCACCAGATGGTTACGAGTTAGTGCCTAATCTTAAAACTAAGTTTGGTGATCTAGCTAATACGTATATACCTAAGAACATACACCATGATATAGTGGCTATGGACAAATGGCGTAGTGGTGGATTCTTAAACACTGAGGTAGGCAAAGCGTATAAAGGTGTCAACAATTGGTGGAAATTAACTAAGACTGCCTATAACTTACCTGTCCACATGAATAACTTTGGTTCCAACGTAGTAATGTATGATGTGAATGGTGGTAGTTTACGCGGGTTAAGGCAAGCTGTAAAAGATTTGACCTTTCCTACTAAACGAGGGGAGAGTGATAGACTGCTCATGGCCCAGAAGTATGATGTCTTTGGTGGTAACTTTATTGGTAATGAGGTAATACAAAAGAATAAAGCATTATATAGAGCTTACGATACCGCTGCCGATACTGGCACAGAAACAGTAGATAGCATTCTTAATAAGACTCCTGATCTTTTACGCAAGACAGGAAGGCATACAAAGCGGTGGACTTTAGATAAGTTCAAGGAACTGTATACATGGGAAGACAATCTATTTAGGATGGGGTTGTTCAATACTCTTATTGACCAAGGGGTTGACCCGGTTATAGCTGCTCGAAAGGCTAGGGAAGGTTTTGTAGATTATTCCAAGTCATCCCCATTCCTAGAGATGGCACGTAACAGTGCATTACCTTTTGCTGCTTATGCTTATGGTATAGTTCCTAGATTGGGTGAGGCTGCTGCTAAAACTCCCTGGAAGTTTGCTAAGTGGGCTGCTATAGTGGGCGGTCTAAATGCGATGGGAGAGGATTTGTCTAATGCTCCTGAAAGAATAGAACGTGAGCGTAAACTATTTGGTGCATCTCAGGGCGGTCATATATTTGATCTTCCGTTTATGCCAGCTAATATGGTTAAACTTGCGCCACAAGTCTCCCCTAAAAGTCCAGAGAAAGCAGGGAAACAAGATGATTATTATCTTAATATAGGTAGGATGATACCGGGCCAAGCATTCCAGTTCTCTTCGGCAGGTAAAAGAATCCCCGGTATGCCTGATGTGATGCAACCCGGTGGTATGTTACTTAGTGGTTTAGCTGATCCGCTTAGAGGTATAAATACATTCACAGGACAGGATATACCTAGAGGGATTGATAGACTAAAGGAAGTGGGTCGCCAGTTTATTCCTAACGTACCTATCTCTGGTATTCCCGGTATAGATACAGGACTAGCTCCGGCTACTTATGCTGGTACGAAAACAGCGAGAGGTCTACAGCCCGGAGGGTTTGTAAGCGAGACTAAAGAGAATCAGACAGCCTTGACAGCTATCATGCAGAATCTTGGCTTACGTGTACAGGCGGTTGATCCCACGAAACTTAGTCAATCCAAATACTTTAGAGTAAAGTATAAATGGGATGCACTACAGAAGAGGGTACGTAAACTTGAAAGAGATTTTCAAGAGCGTGTGTATCAAGGTAGAGAAAAGATTTACCAGAAGAAGATGAGAGCATTGCAGGTAGAAGCAAATAAACTTAATGAAACTGCTAACAAGTTAGGATTATGAAAAAAATTATTATCGGTCTAGCTGTATTTCTTTTTAGTGCCATGCTCTATGAGGTTAAGGCTGGCCCACCTGAAGGGATGGTGAAACAAATGATTCCATTCCCAGCTATGTGCTTACCAGCCACAGTAGAGAAACATCATTTTGCTGCTCTCATGGGCGCATTGATTGCTGACTACGGTGTTCATATATCGATGACGTTCAGCTCGACACCTGACCAAAGCCACCGGGTTGCAATCATTGAGAACCCAGCTACTGGTTTGGCTGGTGTGTTAATGATTACGGACGAACAGACCTGCATTGCATTTTCAGGTCAGGATCGACAGGAATTCATTAGGCCTCCCGACCATCCAGTGGGTGCAGAGAATGAGGCTCCGAAGACATAATGAACGTAGACTCAAGAATAATTACATTAGCTTTATTTCTTATTGCTCAAAGTGTGGGTGCTATCTGGTGGGCTAGTGGTTTATCTTCCGAGGTAAACAGATTATCTGGCCTTGTGGACAAGTCCGATCAGTTTCAGACTGAGATACAGAGAGCGGTGTCTGGCCTTGATGTCCTTAACTTTAAGGTGGAAGAGTTATGGAAGGCCATCGAAAGATTGGAAGAGGCTGACATAGTATTGCGTGAAGTCGATAGCGAGATAATGGTTCAACATGAAACCATATTTGCTTGGTTAGCTGAAGATTCCCCAGAACAGACAGCAAAGGGAAACCCGTATGACTGATGATGTTAGTCTTAGCGATAAGACTAGCGTTGGAATGCCTATAAGAAACTTGATCGGTTTAATAGGTACAGTATGTGTTGGGGCGTGGGGTTACTTTGGGATACTTGAAAGACTTAATGTAGTAGAAACTAACCAGATACTCATGTCTGCTGACGTAACAAAGAATAGCACCTTCACAGAAAAATGGCCCAGAGGAGAATTGGGTGCTCTTCCGGCTGATGCGGAGCAGTTCATGCTCATAGAGCATCTGTCCGGGGAGTTTGAAAAATTACTCGACAACATTGAATCAGGCAACGCGCCTTTTGACAGACAGCAAGCACTGACCCTTGACTTCTATCGACAACGTATAGAGGCACTGGAGGGTAAGGTGGAAACGCTAAAGGACAAGATGGCACAAATTAAATTCAGCAATGGAGCGGCACACTAATGGAAGTCATGTTTGTACTACTACTATATATGAACGACAACTTAAAGGAGTGGATGGGACACTATGAGAATGATTCTGGTGAGTGGGTTGAGATGGGAATGTCTGGATGTTTGAGTATGAAACGCACATTAAAGAGAAACGGCTGGAAGGACACGGCCTCTGGAAAGACGAGATTTACCTGCGAGAAGCGTACCGTAGAGCTGAAGCTGAACAAAGAAGGGAACATCGTGGTGGCAAAGGTATTATGAAACATTTAAAGGATATAAACTTATCATGGGCGAGACATCTGCGTTTTGCATTGGGCCTTGCTTCAAAGTTATTTCGTTTATCCTTGATTGCTGTGGTACATGGAATATTTCCATCTATCTTTACGTCCAAAGTATCTGACGAGGTTCACAAGTTAAATGAAGAACTATCGTGACGATAACGGTAACAGAGTCAGCAAGAAATAAGATTCAATCCATGTGTATAGAAAGCAGTATGGTAGCGGTTAGACCATTCGTGCAGGGAACTGGGTGTTCTGGTATGGCGCATAACCTGACCTTTGCAGATCAGAAGTTAGAACGTGATACAGAAATAGCACCTTATCTTCTTATCGACCCCGTTGCATACCAGTTTATGGATGGAGCAACAATAGACTACGACACCTCCGGCATGAGTCCCACTTTTATATTCTCTGATGTATTTAAGGGACAAGGTGGTACTGGAATGTGTGGAGGTTGCGGGGGTGCAGGACATTGATTACAGTTACACAAGATGCTATAAATCAAATGAACTCTATCCTTGAGAAGAAGGGGGATGAAGTAGTGCGGTATGAACTTCGTGGTGGAGGTTGCGGTGGATT
>VTLG01001312.1_pt1 | contig 14002 bp, 31 predicted proteins | sample 4694571 | NCBI WGS metagenome assembly VTLG01 (sample SAMN12604809, study PRJNA352737) | marine metagenome | biome: ENVO:00000447; feature: ENVO:00000209|ENVO:00000569|ENVO:01000036; material: ENVO:00002151; isolation source: viral sequences binned using virsorter ...
ACCAGAAATCTTCGCGCTGTAGACCTATCCCTTACATCCACATGCGCTGGAAACTCATCTGTGGTATTTGGTGTATATCTTTTAATCTTAAATGGCTCAATACCAAATTTGTCGGGAAACTGAAACGACTGTATACCACAATGTCTCTTATACCTTTCCACATTCTCCATAAAGAGATTGCTCAGATAATCCAGATCATTTCTAAAAGGTGTATCGGGAGAGCTCATCAGATTGATACGAGTGAGAGTTCTGCCGTTACCACAATCCTGTATCTCATGCATTTCTGAATGTTCCTCAAACTTATTCACAAAGTAAGAACACTTATCAACTGAGAGAACATTTTCATATATTCTTATAAGGTTATCCATTTTAATCACTATAACAGAAGTAAAACAATTTGTCAAGGGAAGTTTAAGCAAACTTCGCTCAGTTTTGGGGGGTGGGGGCTATTATAATATTTTAAGAAGATATGCAATCATACCATTTGTAAAGATTGACAGGGCCACCGCATTAATAACAATAAGAGCTCTATCATTCCATATTATAGAAACAATCAACCAACCAGCAATACCAACAAAATGAAGAAACAGATTATAAGGATAGATATTGTTTGCAGTAAGAATCATTGCCATAATAAGAACAATAGAAGCAGACCACTTTAAATACCAGACTCTAGGATGCTGAATCTTAGAAGGAGTAGAAGTCTTGGTAGGGTTTTCATGTTCTTTTAATTCTAATTCCATAATTTAAAATCCACAGAAGCTACGAATATCGTTTAGGCTCATAATTATATATGCGTCAATCGTATATGGTAACATAAGAATACCCCAGCATATTATTATAATTGCAATACAGGCTATTACAAGGTTTTCACTTGACATTCGGTGCAATTCCTACTATAAAATTGCATGATATACTTATTCTTGGATGGTTCGTTGTATTGTTAGTAACTCCATGTTCCAACCATGATGGAAAGAACCAAGCATCTCCCGGCTCATTCTCTCCCGGCCCAATCTGACCGTAATATTTATTTTCCTCATTAAATAAATCATATGGCATAAACATTTGTGCTCGTGTTCTAGGATCAATAAAAAATATTGAAGATTTATAAGTTTCCGTTACATAATAAACACAAGACCAATGACTGTTAGGATGTGCATGTATAGAATTAGAATTGCCTTTTCTATTTACATTTGCCCATCCCGCTGTCATACTTGCTCTTGTATTCTTTTTATAGGTATTCTCTTTTATAGAGGAAAAACATTCAAACAGAAAATTCCTAATTTCAGAAAAATCATTATCATTAATTAAATTAGTATGACTTTGCCATCCACCCATATTAGATACTTGTCTGGTAGGCTCAGTTCTTTCTTTTTCCAGAATTATTTTTTTGACTTTATCATTATCTATATTTCTATTCTTAAAATAAAGTACTTCTGTTGGCCATAATATCATATCAAACACTAATATCCACTGGTTTATATTTATTTCTATAATTCAATATCTTTAGATAATACTCCACACACTTAGGATAGTTGTGATAATTGACACCGATCATTTTAACCAGATATTCATGCAGTTCTTTTTTTGTCATTTAAATTCACCAGTTAACCATCTCTCTGCCGCAGATACAACTATTGCTGGATATTTTTTAATAGTATATCCAGTACCCGCTTTAAGGTCTGACTTTCTAATTCTTCTCTTATGAGGATGATTGATATTCTCATAGTTATTTAGAATTTTTTTACAGATTTGATCATACAACTCATCTGATATAATCGATTCATTTCTTTGATAGTATAGGTATGAAGCCATCATATACCAAGATACACAACGGCCGGGACTTAGGTTTTCAATACTTGTCATCCTTCACCACCATCTTCATTCGGCCAGAACTCTTTTTCCATTAATTTCTTCAGTTCAATTTTCTTTTGATCATCCAATGAAGACCACATAAGGTCTTCCCAAACATCGTAATTAATTTTTGATTTATATTCATCTATCTTATTCATTTTTTCAAAGACACCTTATTGCATTTATAGATTGCGAACACCGACTCAGTTTTTAACCCCCCCTAATTGGCTGAGCGAAAGTGAGGGGAGTCGAACCCCTCGTTAGGTAAGTGTGAGACTTCCTTGATCTTTTCTCACATAGGGTAAGCGGCCTTATCTTTGCAACGTACTCACCCAGACTTTAGATCATTCACGCACCACGCACTTTCACATAGGGTGAGCGGCTTATCTTTGCGCTGTCCTCACCCAGACTAAACCAAATAAAAAAGAAAGAGAAAGGAGCACTTGAATCCCCACACCATAACGATGGAACTTTCACTGTGGGCCAACCATCCTTAAGCTCTACTCTCTCTCCCAAGTAGAGGGGCGACGAACTCCCTCATTTAACCGTTCAAAACTTGGAGGCATCTGGCGGATATGGGCGCCACCCCTTAACCTACATTAGATGCCAGTCGCACGTCATTCTGGGCCTTGTCGTCACCACTCAATTTCGGTGGGTGTTTCGGGCTGCGTCCCCCTTGCTCATACCCTCTAACCAGAACTATAATTCTTAGAGGATACCCCATGTCACTCTCCGAAGCCATAGCTTTCAATTCACACAGGGAGAACCTACTCACGGTTTAACCGGCTTTTACAGTATCAACACATCCGTCTATAACACCTCCTTGGTGGCGAGACTAACAGTGGCTCTTAACCCTAACTTTCGTTCCAGAAGTCTCATTTCTCAGTATGTCTAATAGTACCACACTGAAAAGGGTTTGTCAAGCAGAAAAATAGCTATATAGCAACTTTTTTCAACCGATGTAGCTTTGAAGACATTGATGATATCCCTGCCTCCTCAATAACTGATACAAGGTCTTGCACAGTATACATCAGACCTCTAACATCCTCTGACAATTGCTCTACTTGCAGACTATGACTAGCTAGCTCAGCTTCAATTTCTTTGAGAAATGCGATTTGTTTCTCTGACATGATATATCCTTTCTAGATACAGAGTTAATGTTATGTAGTACCTCATTGCGAGTCTACATACACAGTATACACGCGAGTCAAGGGATTGTCAAGCACTTTCTGTGAAAAAATCTGCATGAATCGAAAAAAAATGTCGATACCCTGCAAACTTTAATCACAGAAGCTCTATGTTTATTTTAGCTTTTATTCTATTTGGGTATATATGGGAATACTTGGGAAATCATGGACTATTTCTTCCGCACTATCGAATTATATCAATATCATTTGCATTAGTATTCCATGTCTCTAATTTAGTTCTTAGTCGGCCATCATTACGAAGTGTTTCAAAGCGATTAACAGCCTTCTTTCTCCACCATTCAACAACGCTTTCAAAAGAATATCTATCGTAATTATCCTTCTTGCGTAGTTCATTCGTTTCCATATTCAAGTACTCTTTTACGTTATCAAAGCCATAATCTGACATATATGCACGTTTCTGTTCAGTTAATCCTTTGGCATTCATAAACGTCGAGCAGAACTTATTATAAGCAACATCATCAACACCTTTGAGAGAGGCCTTGATTATACTTATCATTTTAGTCTGACTCTTTAGTTTTCTACTAGATGCATCAGGGTCTATCAAGGGCCCACCATTACGTTCCTTGAACCAATCATTAAGTGTATGATAATTGTCATCATTGATTAGTGGCGCAAAATCAGATATTGTTTCTCCTTTATGTCGAAGAAATGGCTTCATACCGTCATACTGTGATGCACTCTTTGTAGAACCATACAAGCTAGTTGTTTCGAACATGCAGAATGGGCCACCGTACTTATTATTCAGTGTATTCTTTGTTAGATGTGAGCAACATATAGCAGCGAGTAGTTTACCACCAAGATAGTTGAACCCGAATGGTTGTGTTGGAACTATAATGAACCCCATTATGGTAGAGTCATTGAAACGCTTCATTACTTTCGCATTGAGAGTATCCAATGGCTTGCCAAGAAAGTTGTTTCGGGGCTTAGAGTTTATAGTCGGCGAACCTAACCGAATAAATCCCATAATTTTATTGGTATTCTTTTCATATACTACCCACTTGATAGACTTGCCTGGCACTGATACCTCTACTGCATGAGAGGTTACTATCTCTAGATAATTCACAAAAATCTCTGTGATAACCTCACGGCACTCGAATTCCATATCGTTTGGATGCATAGTGAAATCATCGAACATATCATCCTGAGGCCCCATGCCTGGCAGGGATGTTGGATAATTAGACATTCTTTCTAGTTTTACACGGCGAAGATAATCATCTATACGGCCAAAACTCGCAAAGTAGTCGGTAAATATATTAGCGGCGTAAAGCGCATCAGTTTTATTTAATATCATATTGTAATTTTATACGAAAGACACTTATTTGTCAAGTCCTTTTCATATGTCACGAAAATAGTACAGAGAGTATAACGAGTAGCAGTATTGCTCCTAGTACATAGAGATGGCCACTGTTCTCAAAGAACCTTACTTGTAGAGATAGAAGAAAATCAATCATAGTAGTCTACAACCGCGATTTCTCGGCGAATGTTACAATCTTTTTCTCTCTGGAATTCATTAAGTCTTTGCAAGTTTGGCATAACCATAGGCCCTTTCTATTGTATAGTATTGGTATTTTTTCATTCGGCATCCATCCAAGCTTGCAGACATAACAGTGTCTTTTATCTCTGATGCTTAAAAAGATCATTTCGTATTGGGTGGCTCAAGAACAGTTGCATTGGTGGTCACAAACAACCACTCCATAAGCTGATCGTATCCACCTATATGATTACCATCTATCCATATCTGTGGCACTGTTTTTACGTCCGGCAATAGTTCTTTTAGATTGTTGTAATTGTCTGGATGTTTGATATTGTGAGTCACATACGTCCAACCTCTTGATTCAAATTGTTTCTGTGCTAGATTACAATATCCGCATAAATCTTGTGTATACATAACTATATTTTTCATGATATCACTCCATAGTAATTGTTGTGCTTGCATCTCCCCAAGCGTATGGTGGACTGTTTAGTACGCCCTTCAATTCGCCTTTATCATACATCTCATGCACGATATCGGCACCTCCAATAAACTTGCCTCTAACATATAGCTGTGGTATGGTAGGCCAGTTGGAGAATTCCTTTATGTTGACTCTTAGCTCATCATTTGATAGAACATCATGGCTTATATAGGATACTCCTTCAGCAGCAAGAATAGCAGAGATATGTGCAGAGAATCCGCATTGTGGAAAGGTTGGTGTTCCTTTCATGAATAGGACTATATCGTGAGTCTCTATCTCTTTTTGTATTTCATTCAGTGTCATGATTCTTATCCTTTCTTATAGTGACTTCTGCATGACAGAAATTACACATGCCTTCGTTCTTCTTTTGTTCTATTGGTGTAATAGGACACTGGCATACCACGCAATCAATCATATGCCTCTTAATACTTGCCATATGAGCATAGCTTTCTTCTTCTTCTTTTGACCAAGACATGATTTTAGTGCATCTTTCCATTACCTTGAGTGGTAATCAGGTGCTTGTCTTTTAGATACTCCCACACTATCTGTAGCCTCCATACCTCACGCTCATGGCCGTATTTCCCCTCAGTCAGAAGTTCCTGCTGTCGAGTTTTGATAAGTTCCATTTCTTCTTGTACATCAATGAAGGACTCTGCCATCTTTATCCTCTAAGCAATCCATACATACTGTAGTTTGTATTTCTTCCATTTTTTCTGGATGTTGCTTATCTCTTAGCGTTGCTGTCATAACAATGCATGGCAAATCATTCCTTCCGCAATATTCACAGACCATTTTTTCACTCTTTTATATCGTCATTCCAAGGACTTTCCCATACTCTATCAAAAGAAGTGTTATAATTCGGATTTGTCTGGCCACCAAAATCGTTAGAAGATTTGTATATGGATGGCAGCTCATTCCAGAATATCATTCCAATGGATACACGATTCCCATGATAGGGTTTTACCTCATGTATGTATTTAATAGGAAAGGATACAAGACGATTTGGTATAGGTGCTATAGAGTCTATTTCTGATGTTTTCCAATTCAAGCTACTATGCAAATTGGGTAAAGGTGGCTTGGTGTATATATTCAATTGTCCACCATTTTCAGGCGCTTTTAAATAGTATATAAACGTCCTTGTGGGTGGATTATCAGGAGTATAGTCTACACCATTCAATGTACAATAAGATTCTAAATCACTATGTGGCTTGGGGTTTACAGGGCGAATATTCCACCATGCTGTTGCACCCTTGATAGAACCATGACCATCAGGCCACTCATGACAAAATACCTTATATACTAGATCATGAAGAGGGTTTTCTGACAACGCATGGCGGCCTACCCAATGTACTTTTGAGTATACCATAGAGGTTTTCCCAATCGCATCAAAAGTATGATCATCAAGAAAATTATCAGTTATTCGGATCAATTTTTTGCTTCGCTTCTTTTAGCTCTGTCTTTAGCGAGTCTCTATGCTTAGTTAACTTCACAATTTCTATGTTTGTTTCTCTTATAGAGTCCTTAATCTTAGATATTCTCCAACGTATATCATTAGTTGTTTCAATATTAAGAGTATCATACCAAATCATTATATTCTCCACCTAATCTTCAAGGAAATCTTTTTTGAATTCGCTTAATAATTCTCTATTCTTTAGATGGCCATCCGCAATCTGTGCCTTACTTTGTCCGAAATATTCCACTGCATGATGCTCTCGTACCATCCACTCATTAATAGTCATTTGGGAATCTGTTGTCTTATCATATATGAGAAACTTACCCAGTATTCTTCCGAACTTACCAGCCTTATCCTTGGTAGTCACTAGTGTCTGCATTGACCCGACTGGCATAAAATCCTTTATCTTTTGCTTTGCAATTAGGCCATACTTCTTTTCTTCTAAATCTCTTGTACGACTCTCTGGCGTATCTATGCCATGTAGTCGTATGCGTTCTTTATGCATCCATATACCGAAACCTAAATCAATGTCTACGTCTACTGTATCGCCATCAACGACTCTTAATACTTTACATCTATATTCATACACTGAAACTCTCCCCACATCCACAAGATGATTTGGCAGTAGGATTAACTACCGCAAGATAACTGCCACCCAATTCTGTTATATAATCAATTTCACTTCCGATCACATACATGATAGCCAACGGGTCTAACAACAAAATATTATCTATGATTTCATCATTAGTCTTAATCTCCGATAAACCCCATGTATACTGGAATCCAGAACAACCCCCGCCTTTTACGCCGAGGGTTACATAACCGCCGTTGGATACACTTTGCATGTATTCCTTTGCTTTTTCTGTGATTGTGATCATATATGTATTTAGTTCAAACGGTTTGCCTGTCTAAGAAGATATGCTAATACACTATCCCAATAGAGTTTCCCCCATTGAGATTTAACTGATTGCCTTGCATCATAAGCAAGGCCAATTCTTCGATTTATTTGTTCTTCTATTGGGTCTGACAAGATATAATCCTACTCTTTCCAAAGAGGATGATCATCAGGTTTAGGCAGCCACAAAGGAGATTCAGGCAACTCATTGCAGTTGATTCTAGGAGGCTCAGTAAAAATTACTATACCAGGCAGTAAGGAATTGTCGCACACATACCCTTCATGATAATCTTCTTGTTCCTTGATTTGATCAATCATATTCATGAATATATCAAAAAACTCTTGTATTTTTTTAGAATCATCTGCCATAGGCACACAAAGAGTTTTCACATTAGAGTCTTGTTCCGCAATTGTTGTTCTTGCGTCAAGACATGCTTTCATTGATGGCATTTCTGCGGTATAGTCACCACCACCAGCTAACGCTGTTACTATTAACATTGCTTTTAACATTTAATTACACCTTCCATATCTCCCACACTCATAAGCACGCTGTTCTGCCTGCCTCTGTGCCATACGATCACGTTCCGAAACACCACGCTCACATGATGCCCTAGCACCATCATTAGCAATATGATTACACTGACCAACTGTTACCACAGTCCTATGCTGTGGTTGGGTATGACCATGAGTACCGCCAGCCAGATTAGAACCGACAATAGTACCAAGAACAGCACCGGCACCTGTAGCAAGCATTCTTCCACTACCCTTGCCTACTGTGCTACCCAGAAGTCCACCAGTGAGGCCACCGATAAGGGCCCCTTGCGTTTGTGGATTATGTGCTTGACAAGCGGATAACGCAAGCAAACACGTTCCAACTAATAGAAGTTTTCTCATCCTAAGTTCTCCTCACTCATTCCAGCAATGCCCCATAACATGATTATGGTGCCCACTGTTGCGAGCATAATTGCAGTCCCTAAACCAGCAGAACCTTCTGCGGCTCCAACTGCAGCGACTATTGTACAAAATCCAGCAACAAATCTAATCATCAAATTTTACTCCATTCATGAGCTGGTCCTAAATAAGCAACCTTACTCCATCCAATGTCTTTGCACTCATACTTATCACTTCCGATAAGTACAAAATCACCTACCATAGTGCTTCGGCAAGATTTTTCAGGCCCGATATACCGCAGCTTCTTATTTGTATACCAAGCACCGTCAATGGAGTTGGTCAACATAAATGCCTTCTCCAACTTCTCTTTGGCAGTCAGCGACTTATCCAAAGGAATAAGTGCTACAGACCTTGGCTTGTCCTCATAAGCAGCATGAATTACTACGACTTCCTCAGTCGTCAGCGTCTTCAACAGCGCTTCTGTCTTCTTGTTCATCCTCTTCACTTTCTGGTTTCGCATACTCTTTGGGAACTTTGCCCCACCCCACAGTTCTATCCCATTCTCGTTGAGTATACCACGTTTTAGCCACTAGGCAATCACCTCAACAGGTTTGTCATACGCACCAATTTTGATATCGTTGTACCAAGCAGTGTGAAAGTAATCAGTCATGGAATCACTCTTGTCAAACCACTTATCACCCTTCATGGCAGCAAGCAATTCGGTCAAAAACTTCTTGGCAGTACCAGTAAAGTGTTCGTGAATCCAATAGACGTTCACACCAGTAGTAAGCTCCTTCGGAGTGAACAACCCAGCAGGAACCTTCCGCAAGGTCACAACCAAAGTGCTGTAAGTGTTAACCTTGATGGTACCCTTAACACCATACTTCTCAAGCACCTTCTTGATGCCAGGAGCAAGTTCCTTCTTAGTTTCTTTACTCACATATGCCATGATTCGTCTTTCTCTCTCAATTTCTATATGTATGCTACCATACCACATAGGGTTTGTCAAGCACTATTTTAGGCCGCAACCGCAAATATTGCAGCCTTGGTATCGTATAGATTTATCAGATTACTCACCAATTCCCGCTTTCCAGCCTTAGGAAAATCAACAATTGTGGAGTGTAACCCCTTCTTGGCGTATACCGTAATTCCCCTATCCTTTGCAAGAGAATTCCAGATATACCGACCACCAACAGACTGTGAAGTTCCAGCCATCAGGGTGATTCCAAGGGTTTTCATCAGGAACCTATACAACTTATTAGCAAGCTTCCTACCCTTATACCGTGAATCAACCGAAACTAGATCAACGTGCCAGGCACCATTCCGTTTGCTCAGACTTAACTCAGCAGCGATCCGACAATGAGTTTCCATCTCATCATCCCAATTCCGCATCCGCTTTGTGCGGGCCCGATCATATACCACAATGTTCTTGAGAGTTTTGGTATTGCTTTCATCAAGAATATCATAACCCCAACGCCGACCTAGAAGAACACCTTCCTTGGCACCATATCCAAGGTTGTTCCCCTTATCCATTGTGATTCGTTCAACCATCTATTTCATCACCTTCTTGATAGCCAATGTAGTGTCAAAACCACCCTCATTGTACTCTTTTGCGAACTTATCACAGAACTTCGCATAGGCATCATAATCAGCGTCGAACTCTTTTCCAGTTGCCTTCTCATACAGAACAGCCATCCATGTGGCATCCAGAACATGCATAGGGTTCTTAGCAGTCCCTACATTCACGATGGGATTAATGTTCTTAATGTCTATACCGTCAGATATCATCTAATGTTTCCTTATTTCCGATTATGTCTTATTATCGCATATCCAGAAGGAAATGTCAACTAAAATCGTAGCTCATAAGTCATTGAATTCATTGAGAATCCAAACTTTTTTCTTTCCCTTGCCCACGGTAAACTCTGACATATTGGGCGGAATGGGTTTATTCCACCCATTTTTACGGGCGATTCCCACACTAGGAAATATCCCTGCAGCGTGCATGACATGGGCCATGATCCAATGGTCTTCAATCATGATGTTCTCATCATCGAAACCAAACGAATCACGGTCCTTGTCACTGACCTTCGGAGATAGAAAGTTGACTTCGTTAAGCACCTTCTACCTCATCAACCTCAACTACGGTGAAAGTCTTATCAGGATTCATCTCTGTCAAGACCATTTCAAGCTCGGCTGCATTGCCTGGACAAAACTCTGTCCCTACAATCCTACCCGTTTCATCTCTTACTTCCCAAAAAAGCATCATAACCTCTCTTAATGATGTCTTATTATCGCATACTCAAGAGGAATTGTCAATAGGGTAAAATCACTTTTTTGTGAGGTGTGACATTTATGCAACAGGGGGTGGTTTTTTGATGATTAATTTGTAAATATCTTCACTTTCAGCCTCAAGTGAGATTATCTCATATCCATGTTCAAATACCGATCTAGGTACATTTTCCAGAGGATCACCACCAGATAGCAAAATCTCTGCTACCTCGCCTGGTTTCATGCGCTCCATCAATAGCTTTGTTCTCACAAAGGTCATAGGGCATACATACGGTGTAATGTCTAGGTGGTGGTCTATTTGCGTTGTTTCTTGGCAAGTTCCATTGCCATCCAGTTCTTAGCTCGTGTATTCGTAATCTTCTTGCGAAGTAGACCCTTTACTCGTTTGTATACTTGGAAAAGGATGTCTTCACCAGCATCGTTATTATCAACGATAATCATACCACTCCGAAACATATTACTGAACTTACCTATGTTGCTCTGTACATCTTTCCATGATTTGACCACAATTGGTTCTGCGACTGATCGTGGTCGTTCTGCATTGCGCTGTAGTGCTACATCCAGAGAAGTGTTCACAAAGATCATATATGTGTCATACCCAAGCTCTTCAAGTCTAGCTTTTTGACCCAAAATTTTATCTGCATCTCTACCTGTGCCATCTATAATAAGTCCAAGGCGACCTTCAATAAAGTTATCTGCCATTCTAGTGGTTATGCCTTTTGCTTTATCACGCGCAACATCTCTAGGTTCTGTTTCTTCTGGAGGCATCTTTAGAGATAGTCCAGCCTTTTTCAGCATATGCTCAAATGCATCATCTGAATTGACTGACTTGAGTCCTGTTCCGCCGGTGGCCTTACCAGCGACATATGATTTACCACTGCCAGGGCCACCGGCGAGAAAGAACGCCTTAAATATATTCGGGTCGTACAGACCTTCCTGTAGTTCGTAAAATGTCTTCATTAAGTTGGCCCTTTAACTCTTGTTTTCTATATCCTACCAATTCTATAATGTATTTATCATTCTCTGAAAGTGGTTCGTACTTGCGGTCTTGGGTTTGGAAATTCATTTTTTTGATTCTATTCTTGGTCTTTGCCATTTTGGTTTCCCTTTTCATTTGTTGCTTGTTGGATATTGTACGAGAGTTTTTTTTGATTGTCTACCTCCTTTTAGTTATATTTGTATTCTAATATTTCAGCTTCTTTCTCAGCTGATGGTTCAACAAAACCGCCGATATCTAATTTCTCTTCTAGAGAATCTTTCACTAATTGCATATACATCTTATGTTTTGGATTTTCTGACTGCAAAAATTCGTGTCTTATTTTTTTAATCAAGAACGGGCCTTTATAAAATCTATCATATTTTTCGTCTTTTGCTGCTTTTGGAGTTGCAGTATAAGGTATATTAAGTATAACCTTATCTCCGACATTTATCAATGTGCTTCCATGAACTAATACATTTATTTGAAGAGCATTTTCCAATTGAATCATTTGAGAATTTCTTCGCTGGGCCCACCTTTGAGGATCATATGCCATATATGGACTTGTGTTGTTTTCTGTTTGATGCTGAGAGTCAGTGCCACCACCAGCAGCTGTTGGCATCAAGAATGTTCTTGCCGGAAAATCTGATATCCTTAATCCCTCCTCAGTAATTGATATATGACTTGCAAGAGGAAAATCTGGTGTTTTTTCAGTAACGCCAGAAACTATATGATTTTCTTTCTCCCAATTGTCATGATAATTATATGTGTCCGTTGTATAACTTTTACCAACAATATCATGAGTTATTAATTTTGATCCATACATACCAGTTCTATAAGAAGCAATACTGTCGTTATTAGAAATAATTTCGTAATCTAGCACTGTTTGTAAATCTCTAAAAACATCAATTATGCCATCTTTTATATTAGTGCCTGGAACAAGTGTCCTATACTCTACTATTGAAGCATTATTATAAAGACTAGCAAGAGTTCTGAAATTAAATCCTTTTAAAGTTTCATAAAATAGATATGTAGGTTCTCCTTTGAATTCTGCAATAGCCTGTTTCATTCCTAAAATAACAATATCCAATGGCCTTACGTTTGGAGCAACAAACTTTTTTATACCAGATGTCGGTTCTAAGTCTATTTTCTTTTTCGTATTCAAATATTTTTTATCTGTTAACATTTTCTTGACAATGTTTGACCAAGTACCTGTTAAACTTTGAGTTACCTTGAGTCTCTGATTTTTAACCAATTCTTGGCTAACAAAACTCAATACAAATCCTTGTACTCCGCCAGTAAGTTTTTGACGTTTAGATATAGAGTGAACAAGAAATGCGTTTTCCGAAAAGTCTATAGTGGCACTTTCATCTTTGTTTTTAAATGGAGTTCTAATTTTGAGATGTAAATATTCTTGACCCAAAAGAGGGCCATGAGAAGCCAGATTTACAGAATCCGCAATAGCTATTGTACCAGTTATCGTCATAGAAAATATGTCTTCAAAAAGAGTTATTCCCATTACTTGTGTTCTAAGATTAATCTCTAAACCAGTTGTGGTAACAAGTCTTAAATCTTCTATAACATACTGTCCAGCATGTTGTAACCCTTGAGCCATTATAACAAACTTTCTGCCATCAATGCTTCAAATTCAGCAACAAATGGTTCAATATATGCTGGATCAAGCAATTTAACTTGTCTCTTTTTGTCCTGTAAATCTTCTTCATATTCATAGTTAGTGACAATAGAAGCAGTAGGATAATCAGTGTTATCTGTACCAATATCTATCTTAATCGTAGTATCACCAGACACTTGTGATATCTCATAATGATGTGTTGCATCTACATCGCTGTATTTGTTATTGATATACGCAAGAAATTGATTCTGATTCTGTGGCCATTGATGATATACGTCTATGACATTATTTACAAATAGAATAACCCAATGAAGTTCTGCATCTCCATATAGCTTATCAGCAAGTATTTCTGGTGTTTCCCCCTCTTTTACATCATAGGTATCATATAGTAGAGTATTTGATCTTACTTTTGATCGAACAGCTACTCTCTTTAAAAGATTGGTGACTAACTTAAAGTCGCCGTTACCAACTGAGTCATAAGCTATAATAGGGAAATTTCCAAAATACATGACTAATAGCCCTGACCAATGTAAGTTTTGGTAATGATTTCCAACTCTTGAAAACCTAAAGACAGTTTAGTGGTTTGCGGCCGACCGTCTGCATATGCCTTGTATCTATCAGCACCATATTCTATAGAGCAAGTAGTGAGAACGCATTGTTTAATTAGATTTAAATGTGGGTTTATTCCCCCATGATACATATATCTTATATTGAAAAAGTCGGGTATATCCATCTCTCTTACACCATCAACACCGCCTAAACCACCCATGCCATAATCTGAAGCCATATGAAATTTAAATTTGTGACAAATCTTTTTAACTACTTCTGATTCTTGTTCGCTCTTTGGTATA
>VTLG01004773.1_pt1 | contig 14001 bp, 20 predicted proteins | sample 4694571 | NCBI WGS metagenome assembly VTLG01 (sample SAMN12604809, study PRJNA352737) | marine metagenome | biome: ENVO:00000447; feature: ENVO:00000209|ENVO:00000569|ENVO:01000036; material: ENVO:00002151; isolation source: viral sequences binned using virsorter ...
GCATCTTTTAATTCGATTTGTAAGATCAAGAATCAATGGAAGAGAATCAATAGACATGGGATATGACCTAAAATTAAACCCTGATGGGTTTGAAGAGTATTCACACCACTCAAACCCTTTTAATTCAAGCGATGCAAAGGTGTTTTATGATAAGTTGGTGCTTCGTCCAGAACGGGACAAGGCTTGGGAACTTATTAAGTCAGGTAAGAAGGAAGAGGGTGACCTTATCCTTCGGGAGCATGGTCACTATCAAGATCATTTAGGACAACATCAATTTAACGACAACTGGCATTTCCTTTTTGGAAGAGCCGTAGAGCATTACGTTAGTTTGGTTCTTGTAGAAGACTGTACTGAGAGTGAAGCCTACCGGGAGTCCATAAATATCATACAAGGTTATAAATCCCCACACTGGCGCGACAAGGTTGAAGAGCAAACCAAAATTGATGATTTGGTAAACAACACATCTTGTTTCAGTAATGGATTTAAAAAGTTAACAAAAGAGCAGAAGAAGGAAATGAATGAAACTGAACCTAGCTTCACAGAATTCGGATTAACTTGTCAATTCGCATTGGAAGGTATGCGAGAGGTTACTAAAGGTTCCAACAGAGTTACCGGGCAATGTAAGATCGGTGGCAAACTTGAAGGAGTTGATCTTCCTTATCTAGGTTATGGAGATTATCAGGAGGGTGGAGTTGAGTTTAAAACCAAATGGGGAGCAAAACCACCTGAACGATTACAAGAAAATTACATGGCTCAGATTGCAGCCTACTGGCATTTCACCAAAATTCAGCCAAAATTGGTGATGAGTACCAGATTTGGGTACAAAATCTACTCTCCAAGCATCGAAGAATTAGAGAATGCTCTGAGAGCCGTAATTTCGGCCTGCCAGAGGCGAGAGGCACTTTTGTACAGTTCTAGTCGAATAGATCATTTACTGCGACTCACAGACCCAAAATTCGGGTCCGATTATCAGTGGTCTGGGATGAATCCACTACACGTTAAAAATGCACGCAAATTATGGAGAATGGATTGAGTAACACAAACATACCAAAAGAAGTTATAAAGCTAACTCAAGAATTAGGCATCGGTCAGAGCGAAGCCGTTTGGGATTGTCATGGCACTTGGGTGATGTATCACAAAATTTGTGAACGTCTTGCTGCTCACAAGAAAATTAAATTCGACAAACCTGATGTAATTCACTTTGACTTATCTAAAGGGGAAGTTGTGATTTCTATTACTGGGCATCTTGGAGATGCAGCTGAAACATCGATTGGTGAGGTCAGTCCAAAGAACAATAAAAATGCCTACCCTTTTGCTATGGCAGAGAAGAGAGCCAAGGACAGAGTAATTTTAAAATTGTTGGGACTTCATGGGGATCTTTATTCTGAAGATGAAATTGATGAACAAACCGAAGAAAAAATAATAAGGAATGCTGAAAAGAAAAAACAACAAAAAGCATTAGAGCCAAAACCAGAGCCGAAGCCAGAGCCGAAGCCAGAGCCGAAGCCAGAGGCTCCCCCGGTAACTGACCCAGAAAAAAAACGAGTAGCTGGTGTTAAGAGGCTAACAGAGAGGTTTATGGAATGTAAAACAACTCAAGACGTTGTGGATGTAAACAAAAAGTACATGAAGCATATGATAAAATTAGAACGAGAAGATCCGAAGTTATTTAAAACTATTCACGACTACAAAAACCAACGCTATGAAGAACTCAGAAAGGAAACAAGAAATGCCTAAACCACAATTAAAATATTCAAAGATTGAAATCGATGGAAAACAATATTCCATATCCGGGTGGGTAAATACAAAATATAATGACGAAAGAGTTGAGGCTCACCAAGCTAAGAATGAAGTGATCAGTCTCATTAATAAATTTGACTTATCTATCGGCTTTCAGGTTCAGCGAAGGGAAGAAAGTCTTAGCCCATCGGAATGGCCTCAAGCAGGCAAATTTTCGGTGTATAGGAATGAATACGGGGACCATGCAAAACCCATTGGAGATGCTTCCAGAAATGTGGTTGCAGAGACACCGAAACCAAAGGTTGAAGATGACGTGGATTGGGATGATGTCTAGGCCATATTTGTGGATAGATGAATGGGTAGAACGTAAACGAATTAAACGATTACAGAGAACAAGATTTGGAAGGATTTTGCTATGGATAGACAACTGCTTTATTCGATTAAGGAAGCCGCTCAGATAGTGCGTGGCAAAGCGACTTTAGGAACGATTGAACAAATAAAAAAGTTGGTGAAGAGTGGGCATCTAAAACCCGTGGTGATCGGCAAGAGAAACTTTATTCCTGCCGACCAACTTGAGAAACTTACACGGCCTTCTTGAATTCAAAGTCTGGAAGTTGAGCAGCCTCTCGAACCATATCGTCTTTCTGCTCGTCCTCTATCCAGTGACCGTACTGCTTCTTTGTAAAGGATGGATTTGTATGACCCATATACTCACAAACGATATGCCACTGTGCCCCTAACTTTGTCAATTGAAGTGATGCAAAGAAGTGACGAAAATCCTGCCAGATAATTTTATTTGAATAGACTTCAGCCTCTAATAAATTTTCTTCAACGGCTTTGGCACATCTCTTATTCATTCTCTCGACCAAGGCATGAATAGTTTTTTTCTGCTTTGGGTTACCAGTAGATGTCGAAAACACAATGTCGTTTTCTGACAAAAAGTTATGCTTTCTTAATCGCAATTCTGAAAGAAGAATACCAAGTTTTTCAGAAATAGGAATTGACCGAACACCACTAGCAGTTTTGGGTTTTCCGATAGTACTTTTGTCACCAGACTTCACCGCAGATTTAATGTGGATTCTTCGTTTTGCAAGGTCCACACAATCCCAAGTTAAGGCTCTCAATTCGCCCTGACGAAGACCAGTTTCTACTGCAAGTTTAGCCATAACCTGATCTTGTTGCTCTTCGCCTTCCAATCCAAAATGTAAAAATGCCGCAATAGATTTAGGTTGAATTCTAAGAGTTCTATCTGACAATTCATTGCTCTTTCCAAGGGTCACTTGGGTCAAAGGATTTACCGCACACAAACCTTTTGCTATAGCATGGAAGAAAACCGATTTTATAAATTTTAATCGCTTCTCCTGAGTAGATTTTGAATACGGCTTTTGTGTCTCTGGATTAACCTCATTCAAGACGGCTCCTAAAAGAAATTGCCCTACCTCTTCTTTGTTTTCCAAGGCACCAACAATCTCAAGTTTTGAATCTCTAAATGCACTGCCAAATATCCAATGCTTTTTAGAAATTAAAAATTCATATTGGACCTTCATATCCTTTCGGTGACCAATACCAATTTGACCATTCTTAACTCTGAGATCTTGAAGATTAAGAAATGAATCTGCCGCATCTTTTACAGTTAAAGATTTAGTGACAATCTTTTTGGGTTCGATAATTCCTAGCTTATGCTTTGCCCAAAGTTCGTCTGCTGCATCCTTCGCTTCAGCTTCAGTTTTAAAGTTTCCGTACTGATGGGGCAATCCGATTCTTGATGCGTTTATTACCCAATAATTACGTTTTTGTTTTACATTAAATTTTTTCATTTTGCTGCTTCCACACTTTCTAAATGACTTGATAACTCATTAAATATATGCCTTAAAGCTGCATTTATCAAGGGCAGAAATAAAAAAACTGAGACACAAACTGAGACAATCCGTGTTTTTGGCACAAAAAAAAGCCCCGTTAATTTGCACTAACGGGTAAATAATCTTTATATTTCAGGTACTTAGTTATGGCGCGGTTGACGGGACTCGAACCCGCGACCTCCGGCGTGACAGTCTGGAGTTTTTACTCTACAAACCAATAAAATAAGGGTTTTCTCTCTTCCTTTCTCGACACTTCTAGACCCTTCTCTGCATTAAAACCTGAGACAACCTGAGACACTACACGAATCTGAATCCCGTCACTTATAAGATTTCATCAGAGACTTTTTCTTTGTCCCATATTGGACCTTCTTGCCCGTCTTCTTAGCTTCCATCTGAGCCATCTTCTTACCACTCTTACTATAGCTAAAATGCTTATCTCCAACCTTTGGCATTATCGTATCTCCCTCATTCGGTTAACCAATCTGTCTGCCCGGTTTGTCACTTGGACGTACCATTTTGAATCCATCATTTGGTTAGCTGCCTCTTGCCAATCTTTTAGATCCACGGCTTGTTTCATCTTCTTAAATTTCTTCAATCTGGTTAGCCCACAATTGAACATCATGTTGGCAATTATCTGCTGCGCTTCCTCTGGGAGTTCTTCGAAATAAGGGTACAATTTTCTACAATCTCCAAGCACGATTTCGACATCTTTTGCGAACAACTCATTGACCCTTTCATCAGTGATTTCAGTACCAACATCCTGACCAAATTCTGGCTCTCCATCTAAGATCAAATGCCCGATTCCAACCGTGTTGTAACCCAAGTGATCTTTATAAATTTTATGCTCAATTCCTTCATCAATTTTCAGTTGCTCACGCAGCTTATCTACATCCATTTTTTATCCTTTCCGTTGTCTTATTTTTTCGAATGCCCGATGCCCAAACCAAAAGCTAATAATTCCACTAAAAAGAATTTGAGTGTCTTGGTCCCATATTATTGGCATGGCATCGTTAAGTGATTGACCAGCATCAAGAGCGGTGACCAAAGCAGTGATTTTTACTGTGAGAAATATCCCCACAAATAGGTATGTCACTATCGGTCTGACGCTCCCAGATAGAGCAGCTGCAAAGGTTGACTTGGTGACTGCCGCTGCTTGCTCTTTGTGTATTCCTTCTATTTCAGCAATGTCGCTTTTAGACCTTAACTCATCAATCTTGAGTTCGCTCAACTGAGCCGCATATTTGGCTTTCGCCTGCAACATCAATAGTTCTTGTTTGTCGGCTTGACGTTGTTTGAAGAGATCAATAACAGATGGAATGATCGATGTACCGAACCCTAAAGCTGAACCTAAAAGTGATAACATTTTTACTTCCCGTTCTTACTCATCCAAGCAGAAACACCCATATAGGCTCCCACAATTCCTGCCCCAGTGATGAAGAAAATATTTGATAAATCGACAAGCAGTTCGATCCTCTCATCAGCAATGAAAGGCATGAACATCATAAATGTAAACATCCCCATACCAATCAAAGTCCACCTTGCAATTCGTAATTGTGCCAGATGTTTTCTAGACTGATCTTCGAACTCACGGATCTCCTTGGACTTATCTATTTCGTCATCAGAAACTATACCATCGCCATCCAAATCGTAGGGATTTAGAACGCTATCTTCTTGCAGTTGTTTAGCCATTTTCTTTGTACTCGTTAATGATTTCTTGGATTGCTTTTCTTGTTGGGGAAGGGTTCATCAGACACTGATATTCGACCTTACAACGGTGCTTTGGTGAGTACTCTATGATTGCCGTTTCAACGGTGTTTTGATCCCCGTAGTAGACGCATAAAACGTCCCGTGTTTGATGTGTTCCGGGGTTCCTAATTAGGACTGCTACACGGTGTAATCTGCATATAGTATTTTCATCTACTGTCGATGATTTTAAGGCCGTAGGCAAAAGCAACGAGTAGACCCACACCCACGATACCAAGAACAGTAAGTACCACCACAAATTGGATCTTTTCTTTTCTTGCTTCTCGCTCATACTTTTCCTTTTTTCTCTGAACTCTAATTTGTCTTTCAGTCTCAAGGAGTGCATTCCAACCTTTCTGACCCAACCCTAAAGTCCAGATAATATGATGCTGTAATTCATCTCTTTGTTTTTCGATAGTGGCGCGGTGCAACACAAGTTGCGCAGCTTCAGTTTGTATGCTGCTACCCTTCTTTAATTTGGTTAAGAAGGAAGGGTTTTTTAGTTTGTTATGCTCATGCTCAAGGTCTGAACACGCTCCCATCCATTTACCGATCTGGAGTGAAACGTCCTCAAATTCTTTCCCGGCATTTACCAGTTTCTTCACGATCTGGAAGGAACTGCTTACCGCAGCGAATAATGTCATTGGGTCCATAATATCACCTTGAAATCGGTGGGATCTGATCCCCGGTAATATATGCCCGACTTATCTAATTTGAGTTTGTTTAGAGGTTAAATGCTATTGTTAAAAGAATAACAATAATTGTAGCAGCAACAGAAATAAGGATAGTTTCAATACGCTTAATACGATTAAACAAATCCTTGAACTGAATAGTGGTTTCAGTCTCGATGCGATGAGTGCGTGTATCAAGTTGATGTATCTGTTCGGTTACAGAGGTAAGAGTTGGCTTACTCATCCAATCATCCACAATATAGCACACAAGATACAAGTTTAACATCTGTGCTACTATTCCCTATTGTTACCTTGCCTATTGTCTTACTCTTCACAATATCATCTGACTGCACTTTAGCTGTGCCATCACCATTACTTTCTAGTAAGTCACCTCCTGCACACGCACCAGTTACACGAACAGAACCTATGCCCACAGAGGCTATCATTGGTTTATTGCCGTTTTCAGGGTCAAACCTTTGAAGAACACCATATATTCTTTTATCTCCTGCACTATCTGAAACTTTTACCTTTGCGTGGTCTGCTCTAGTTTTACCCTTCTTAGGATGGTCTGCTCCATCTTGAGTATCAGGGTATATATCTAATTCGTCTATGGTGCTACAGACTGTACCAACTGGTGTGTCGGATGCAATGCCAGAACTTTCGTGTAATCCACAAAAACCATTGTAAGAGACTGTAGAACCTGAACTAGATATTGTACCTTCTTGTGCGTCATCTTGACGTATAGAAATAATAACACCATCGTCTGAACCTCTATTTACTAGAAGGCAAGTAGTACCGTCTGCTTTTTGTAATATCTGACCTGAAGACCTTAATTTAACACCAAGTGAATTTGAACTATTATCTGTGTTAGCCACCAAAAAATGTCCGCTACCATCCACCCTACAACGCTCTGACCAAGATAAACTTGCACCTGCACCACTACTATTTGAAGAAGCGGTTGAAAAAGTTATAGCACCATTTGCGTGATAAATTTGCGTAGCTACTCCATTACCTATGTATTTCCATGCATCAGAAAAATAAGCATTAACCATGTCATAACGGTAAGTGCTAGATGTTGAGTATGTTGCTCCACCTCCGTTTAGGTAAACCCCAACTTGAGCGTCAGTAGGAGGAGTCACCCCAATGCCAACTTTACCAGTGCTATCAATACGCATACGTTCTGTATTAGCTGTCTTTACTGCAACAACATCATTGGTTGAGAGGTCAATACCACTATCTTGGTCACCAGATTGATTTAGTAGCTTGTCTGCTTTAATTTCACTAACCATAGACTCAGCCTCTTAGTGCTTTATTTTCAGATGCTTTTTTAACAACACCTAAGGAAAAGGCTTGGGTAATTTGTGCATCTACACCAGTAGCTAGTGCTATAGAGTTCGCATTGCAGTGTGCAACCAGAGTTGAAATAATTTCTTCTTGACCAACCCTAGCACGATTATGAATGGCATTTTCGCACCATTCTTGAACCGATACAGAAGCGTATTCAAGACACTTCACTTGTGTATCTGATACTGTTACTTTAATTTCTGCCATTTTTTTCTCCTATTAATTTAATAAATGTACTTGAAAGAAAACTGCTGGTGTACTGTCTGCCGAACTACCATATACTTTCATGTCAAAATAATCGTTAGCAGAGGCTTGAATTATTAAAGAACACATTGTGGAATCATCACTATAATTAGAGGCATTATTATACCAATACTGCCCAAAAGCACCTCCATTCTTGTATACGTTTGCTCCCATATAACTAGTGCCAGAACCACCTGCGTACCAATTGCCAATGCAAAGATAGTATCCTGCAACAGGGCAAGTAAATCTTCCTCCATTAGAACCAGTTGTAACATCCATGTGGCTTCCAATATTATATTTGACTGTAGGAGCACCACCAGTAAATCTTACAGTTGTTTCTGAACCTGCTCCCATTGCATCAGCAACACCAGTAATACAAGCCGCAGGTTGTTTGGGTTTTGTAATAGCACCACTACCTTGAACTGCCATCAAATCATTTGAGCCATCATGGTCTGTTATAGCTAGAGCTTGGTCAGTAGTTGACCCTGCCATAATTTTTAAACCATAGCTTCTTGCATCCGTAGCTTCAGCATTTTGAATAATTGCCGCCCATGTGTCATCTCCACTTACACCAGTTCCATCCGTAGATGTTACGAGATGAAGAGGATGGGATGGTGAAGAAGTTCCAATTCCTAATTTTGTAACATCTTCGATATTATTTACTTTAATTGTTGACATCTATTCCTCCTATGGTTTTGAAGGCCAAGTTACATCATCCAATGACGTAGCTGACTTAGTTATATCTCTGAGGTCTTGCCGATATTTCTTCTGAGCATCAGTTATTGTGAGGTCTGAACTTGCCCACCAATCACATTCAGCTAATAGTCCATTTCTTTTTGCTCTCAACAATCTCATTGGCTCTGCATCTTCTAAGGCTTTCTTTTTGTCTGACACTTGTTTCCAAGTCACACCAAAGTCTGAAGTCTTATCACTTTCTATTGCAGTACCATTGCTATCTGCTCCTGTTACTTTACGGAACATAGAATTAAATTCTGCTTCTGTTGTTGGCTTTCCTCTTAAAACCCAGTCTTTTACACCTAGTTCAAATATTGCTTTTGTTAGATAGTCTGTCATCCTGCTATCTCCATTAAAGTTATACGGCTTTCAGAAACTGTAGCTACACTACCATCACCATCTGCTCTACTTTGTGTTTTATATGTAGTACTGCTTGTAGTACTTGGACTGTCTAACTCATGTGAAGTCCACCACCAGTAAGTTGCACCATTGTTATTTGCAAAGTCGTGATTTGAATGGCTTTGACCTAGCGTGTAAGCATCGGCACAACCGATATCTGTACTTCCTCTAAGTAATTTAAGGCCGCCTAACCAGTTATCAGATACTGTTCTTGTCACAATTGTTGGCTGTGTAACAATTACAAGTACTTTACTGCTTGATGACGTAGGAGTAATTGAAGCTGATAGACCTGTATCAGTCCAACTATTAGTAGAATTAGTAGCGTCAGAACCTTGAGTATCGGTAACTGTTTGCAACACACTCCCTGCATGACTAATAGATAAATCAGCGAGGGTAGGAGCAGAGCCATTTGTTTTTTGTATTGTATTTACTTTAATTGTTGACATCTATTCCTCCTATGGTTTTGAGGGCCAAGTTACATCATCAAGAGAGGTAGCTGACTTAGTTATATCTCTGAGGTCTTGCCGATATTTCTTCTGAGCATCAGTTATGGTTAAGTCGGAACTTGCCCACCAATCACATTCAGCTAGAAGCCTATTTCTTTCTTCTCTTAACCCTAAAAGTTTTGACCTAGTTTCTACGTCAGATGGTTTATAAGTTACTTCTTTGCCATCTTTGTCGTAGGCAGTTTCACCTCGTACTGTCACTACATTTGGATGCAGTTCAAAAATTGCTCTGTGCGTATACATTATTGCTTTATCTCCATAAGAGTTATAGACGATGCGTCTTTCTCATTAGTCCAATTAAAGTAAGCAGTACCACTACCTCCATAGCGACTAATAAACAAACGATACTCTGTAGAACTGGTAGTGGACGGACTATCTAATAAATTACAACCAAAAGTTTCATTTACTCCGTCTGCTCTTCCAATTGCATAAGCCAATAATCCTGCATCATCTCCTGGAATAGTACTATTAGCTGACATTAAAGACCCTCCTCGTTTTAAACTCATGTTAACTCCAATACCAGCAGAACTACCTCCTATTGAAGCATGAATTATAATAAGAATCTTACTACTAGAAAACTTTGGAGTAATTGTAGCGGCTAGACCAGTATCCGTAGGAGTAGCAAAATTGCTTTCAGTTGTAGTTACTTGGGTAGCCGTAGAACTTGTAACTGTTTGCAACACACTTCCTACATTGCCAATGCTTACTGGAGCAGTCACATTTCCAGAACTATCAATGGTTAATCCACTAGTATTATTTGTGTGAGAAATCGTTTCGACTTGTAACTTACTCATACTATCACCCAAGTTCCTGAGACAGTTACAGTAGCACTAGCTCCAATCGTAATTGGACCTGCATTGACTGCATTATTAGTTGCCTCTATTTCAACCGACTGTTGTATTGTATTTTCACTTTGTTGGATTACAGCTTCATAAGAAGTCTGCTCTCCATTTTGACCTATATACCCACTCATATTTTCACCTATGCGCTTATTGTATCGACAACGGATGTAACAACATCTACTGAATTTGCCGCACTTGCTATTGCGTAAAGCACATCACCACTTTTCAAAACAATCTTGCTACCTTCTGCAATCAGTTCAAATGATGACCCTGCTGGCAAAGGTCCATTCTTCAGTAAATAATAATCTGTTGGTCCGCTACTGTTCCTAATATAGACATCTATTGTTACTGGTGATGTGGTTATGTTTGCAAATCGACAACCAACCACTGCATCATAATTACCGCCAGTCCATAACAAACTATTGGTGTCGTCATGAGATGCAGGCAAATCATCTTGCAATGAATTACGGAAATCTTGAGCCATTATTTTTTCTCCTTATCTATAAACAAATTGCCATTGCTATTGCGAACCCTTGTGTCGCTGCTCCAATGTCAGAAGCAACCTCAGAGGTGCTTCTACTCTCTAACCCATTTGCTGTAAAACGAGCATACTCGTCATCTGCTACACTAGAGCTATCTATCTTTACTGCATTGGTGTTACTTATTCCAAACGTAAGAGCGGCTTGACCACCTATGTCACTTAGTACCTCTGAAGCTGATCTCCCCTCAATGGAAGCTGTGGATACCTTAAGAAAATCATTATCAACAACACCAGAGGTGAACACTGGGATGTTTCCGTTTGATATTCCAGTTGTATAGCTTTCGATGGTTTGCCATGAAGAGCCGTTATAAACTTTCAATACATTTGAAGTTGTATTGAACACCAAATCGCCTGCTGTAAGCGCATCCCCATCATTATCCACTGATGGATCACTAGACTTTGCTCCAAGAAAAATATCGTCAAAGTTATCTAGTGCCGTTGCAGCACTCGATGCACTTGATGCAGCCGCAGTAGCACTAGCAGCTGCTTTAGCCGCGTAGTGAAGGGATGAATATCCAGTAGTAGAACCATCAGCCAAGGTGAACTGACTATCTTCCGCAGTAACCGCGTATTTGCCTGCATCAGCAGCCTTATTAGTTGATATCGTAGCTTGAGCCGTTGCCGTACTTGCACTTGAAGCCGCAGCCGTAGCAGATGATGCTGCGTTTGTAGCAGATGTAGCCGCTGACACTGCATCAACTAAAAGTGCAAAGTGGTCTGTATCTGTTAGCGTGTCACCAACTGCTGAGTCAGCTACACATATATATACGTTGTTTAGTTGGGCGGTGGTGGACCCTTTTACAATATCTCTCTGAACAAAAGCGGCAGTAGTTGTTGTTGCGCTTGTACCTTTATAGGTGCCAAGTTCCTGAGTAACAGATATTTCACCGCTAGAGTCAAAAGCAAGTACCTTTGATGCTCTGTCAGTCGCTGAGTTCGTAAACTCCGTAGAGGTCATCGTATTGGTTTTTGAGAGCTTGAGTGTACGACCCAATTCCTCATCATGCGCATGGATCATAAAGGTCAGCTTATCTAAACTGTCTTCGAAAGATGAAGCCGAAAATGGATCGTTGGGAACTAGATCGAATCCTTGGGTCATAGGCTGCTCTCGAAGCAGAATTACAGTTTCACCACTTGCAGGCCGATAGTCCGTTGCGGAATAATGGCTATCAGAACTTGTGCCCGTATTAAATTTCATAAATATCGTTCCACCACTAGCCGAACCAGCACCATTGACGATATAATGCGTCCCAAGAGTCTTTGTCGTTTCTGTCCCCGTAGTACTTCTCACAATTACAGTAAGATCCGCGTCTGCAAAAATCTTAAACCCGTAGGCAAAACTATGCGTAGTCGCATTACTTGTCGTATACGATGCTCTGTTCGTTGTGCTAGAAACTGTCATTAGTCACTCCTATAATCTTCTAGATTTTCTCGACTTTTTAGTAAGGCATTACGCTCTTGAATTATTCTTTTGTCTGCCCACACTCTTGCAAGATTTTCATATCCGGGCGTTTGAAGTAACGCTGCCCACGCTTCTTTTTTGTATGCCTGATCTAGTGCTTTAAACCATTTCCATTTTTCTTCATCAGAGATTGCATTGTTGTATCTCATTCCAATCAGGCTATATGGGTCTAACAAGGATTTAAGTGCTTGTTGAAAGGTTATTTCCCCATTTCCCCAGTTTATCTTTATACCGTTCTCAGATTTTGCTAATGCCATCCAATCGCTAATAATGCCCTTTGAAAGCCTTAGTCCGTCTTTATCTTTTGGGTTGCTTAATGCCCAACCATCTTTAGGGTTGTTTTCAGCAAGTCTCATAAGTTCAATATGAACGGGGGTAGGCTCTTCACCTTTTGAAACCCTTACACCAATAATATTTGTTAAAGTGGCTCCAATCGGATTTCCCCGAAAGTTCATCATTTTAGAGTCAATGTGGTTACCAAGACTGTCATATCTTGGGGCCGACTTACCTTCTCTATTTACCAAACCCATCGACTGAACAGTATTCTTCGTTGCGTAATCTCTAACATAGGCTCCAAAGTTTTTGGCTAGATCAAAAGTGGACCCTAAATCTCTTGGAGTGCCGACTACTGAATAGTCAGGTCTTCCGTCTGGTAAAGAGTGTTCATAGTAAAAGGAACCATCATCCCTATATATTTTGGTTTCAACCTCTTCTAAGGTATAAAGTTCTGGCATCCTTCCACGAACATCATACTTTGACGGATCTATTGTTCTTCCTATTTGTCTTTGCAAAGAAGAGAAAATAAAAGGAAAGTTTTCTGCTCCAGATCTAGTCAGCTTATCTAATTCACTAATACCTTCCCAAACATTGTCATACTCTGTAAGACTATCTACAAGATCCACAACATCAGACATTCCCTGCAAGAAAGGTAACTCATTATAATATCTTGCCGTAGCTAGTGCCGCTCCTGCTGAAATATGACCAATATTTTTTCCTATATCTTCCCAATCATCAATGTTTTCTGAACCCACAATCCAAGCATCTGCAAGTGTAGCTATAATACCGCCCACTGGTTCAATTCCAGCGTAAGATACATATGTTAATGGCCCGTTTGGAATACCGTATTGGTCATACATAGGCATTCCTTCTGGGAACCCTTCACCCTTAAAAACAAACGAATAGGGAAGCCACCCGGGAGGAAGTTGTTCCTTTTCATCTTTATCAACGGGCCATCCACCCGTAATTCTACCTTTATGCGCTCCAGTAAATATTGATGCTGAAGTCATATAACTAAAAGAAACTCGACCTATTGCCGCTTGTTGTTTTCCAAAACCGTTTTTACCAGCAAGATCTGCTCTTAATGTCGGATTAATAAATTGGACGATTGGTGTATTTAACGCAACGTGTTTAAATCCATTGGTAGGCGAGGTGGTAAACGGAAGAATAAACCTTCCAAACAAATTATTTTGCATTGCTCTTGCAGGCCGTGAAATCCATTGTGGCAATTCTTCCTGCAAAGTATCAGCCAAGGCTTTAGCAGTCATTTCAGAGGCTTTTGACTTAGGGTCAAGAAATACCATTGCAGCCGCATCTTTTGCTTTCTCTACATCTCCTCCAGAAACTCTTAAAGTGTGCTGAAACTTCTGATGGGCTTGTACTGCAAGTTCACCATTTTGAATAATTGTTTTGAAATACTCATCCATACTAAGTAGAAACGTCAAAGGAGTACGGGCAACTCTTCCAGAATAATGTAAGCCATCACCGATAACAGTTCCACGACCCGTATATGCTCCAGAGCCTGCCTTAATAGCCGCCATTGTCTCTGTATCTAGTTTATGGGCAGAAGCAGGCATTTCATGCTTCCAAGCGTATTTCATAGCTTTCCAAGCATCTTTATGCGCATTAATCCAACCAGC
>VTLG01011781.1_pt1 | contig 14000 bp, 16 predicted proteins | sample 4694571 | NCBI WGS metagenome assembly VTLG01 (sample SAMN12604809, study PRJNA352737) | marine metagenome | biome: ENVO:00000447; feature: ENVO:00000209|ENVO:00000569|ENVO:01000036; material: ENVO:00002151; isolation source: viral sequences binned using virsorter ...
TCGCAGGAATTTCAGTCGCACCAACAAGAGCCTCACCAGCAGCTGTTGTATTACCAACACCAGCAGTGTAACCAGTTTGATGAGCGCCAGCATTGAAGAAGTCAGTTCCAGCATGAGTTCCACCACCAGAAAAATCGGTGTCTGGCTCATTATAGAACGCTTCAACGTCACCCGACTCTGTGATATCAATAGCATCATCAGAAAGGTATGAACGCATGGCGAAAATAAGACCTGTGGGCATTGTCATCGGCTGCACACCCATCACATCATAAGCGATCAGGTTGGGCATAGAACGACGAACGAGCGAAATTAGAACAGGATCATATCCTGAAAACTGAGCACTACCTGTCATAGGCGCAGCCTCAGTCAGTAGACCACCATTCTCTGAAGCAGAATCCTTATTCGCAATCTCTTGGTTCTCAAGCATGATTGCAGTCACAGTCTTGCGCCAATGATCTGTGATCTTCGGCATCGACTCATGATCAAGAACAGGACTCCACTTTTCAATTAAATGTTGTGCATTTTTAGCATTAGTATCCATTAGTTTCTCCTTAATTATCTTTACTTAACGTAACGATCTAACGTTTTAACATAATCATCAACCACATTAGATGTCTTGTGGTTTTCTGTAATTGTTTCTGTATCAACAGGAGTATCATCGATCAAACTATCCGAATCCTCAACTGTTGAAACCTCTGTTGGAAAGTAATTTTCACGAATCATAACTGCATTCGCACGAAACTTATCAAAAGTATCATCATTAGAATCAACTTCAATACTCTCGTACAACTCTATCAACTTATCCTTCTGAGCTTCAGAAAGTCCATCAGTAACATCATCGACTACAGTTTGCTTATGGACATTCTTGATCTCTTTATGAAGTTTTGAGTTCTCTTCAAGAGTTTCATTAAGTCCCTTTTCAAGTTCGTCTACTTTCTTTTGTAAATCTTCAGCGATTGAAATCTCTTCCTCTGGAAAGTTGATGTAATGATCATCAAAAACCTTTCGCAGACCAGAGATAAATGATTCGTACATATCTGAACGAATACCACTCTCAATAGCCAACTTATTATCTTTTACCCATTCATTGACAGTGTATGTGAGATACTCATCTACCTTCTCACCATACGTCTCTTCGATTTTCTCAACTCGCTCTTCAAGAACATCATTAACATCTTCAACGATGTCATTAATCTTGTTATTAACACGAGCAACGACAGCAGCTTCAAAGATTGTTTTCGCTTTGTTCTGGAGTTCCTCTGAGAGTTCCTCACCTTGGAACATTGCTGTAACATCTTCATTCAGATCAAGATCAGACGAAGTAATATAAAAAGATTCTTTCTTCATCTTCTTGGACTCAGCAGGAACTTCTTCCTCGTCTTCATCCTCATCCTCATCCTCATCATCTTCTTCTTCACCCTCTTCTTCTTTCTTAGCTGATTTTGCCTCAGAAACTTCTTCTTCGGTGGACTTCTCATCCTCTTCAACTACGAAAAACTTAGAAAGTTCCTCTACTACTGATTCAACGTCACTCTCTTCAATAGAAGAAACAGATGTTTTAATAGCTTCTACCATATTTTCTACAGTGTTAACGCCATCTGAGTCAATCTCAAGCGCTTCTGCGATATCCTTGAAATTGTCTTCAATGACAGAAGGTTCTGTATTCTTGAGAATCTCGTCGAGCTTTTCTAACGACTCTTTAATTGTCATCCTTATTCTCCTGCATTAGTATTATTTATATTTTTATTAATTTAGAACTATAATCTATTAATAAACTTCTCAAAAAGTTCAATTTTCTTTTCTTGTAATTCATATTTAGAAGTTTCATTAATTTCGTCCTGAATTTCTTCTATTTCATGAACCTTGTAGACACCATTTTCTACATACCATTCATGACTCTCCATGATACCCTCAACGAACGCATCAGGAGCAGAAGGATCAGCAACAATATCAACAGTTGCTAATTTATAATCATTTTGAACCATATTTTTATCATTAACAGACCCAAGACCACGGCTGGAAACACCAAGCATACAACCTTCCTTGATAAAATTCTTAACGATATTACCATAAGGAGTGTCCATTACCTTAGCACGACCAACGAAGTTATTACCATCTTTCTTGATTTCCATGATCATATGTGATACACGCTCAAGATTGATTTGTGGGCCATTAGGATGTCCGAGTTCTCCAAAACCACGCTTCTTAGAAACGTAATCTTTATTAAACTCATCAACAGCCTTCTCTAATGTTGCAACAGGATATTTCCTATTGTTCTTGTTCTCTTTGTTACCCTGAAGAAAGATACCCTCAAGGAAATAATCCTTATCACCACTCTCCTTATTCTCTACAATAATAGGATCAATATTTTCTACATACTCTCGTATAAACTTCATTGTTATTTCCCCCTAATCTAATCTTTAGATATTCTTTTGCCAATTCTATTTGATTTCTTTCTCGCTCGTAACGATTTTGCCAACCCCGGCTTTCGTTTTCGAGCACCTTTCTTAGCACCCTTCTTACGAGCTAATTTTTCGGATGCTTTCATACGAACTTCTTTTCCATCTACAATCTTATGGCCGGCCTTAGTTGCGACTTTAACATTTCTTTGTATTTTTCCACCACGAACCCGAGCTTTGATTTTCTTTATCTCATCAAGAATAGATTCATTTTCTATTTGTGTGTCTCTATCACTCATTTGGATTTCCTTGCTTTAGTAGACGTACTTTGTGCTGCAAAACCTTCTCTTGGGTCAGGATCAAATGTGTGATATTCTAGCTCCCACCCTTCTTTGGCCTTCTCTATTCTGGATAAGCCATCCCTTATACGAACTGAATGCTGTGCAATTGTTTCGGCAATTTTAGCCTCTTCTTCAATTGTCTTAACATTATTCATTGATATCAGTTCGTTTAAAATATGACTCATTCTGTTTCTTCCTCTTCTTCTTCCTCTGGCGGTTCAAGTTCTGCACGTTTTTTTGCTAATGTATCAAGTTCACTTTGTTGTGTTGCTAAATTTTGATTATCTTTATCAGATGCATCTTTACCTAAAATTGCATTAATATTCATTTTTGTTTGTGTTTTTTCAAGATCACCAGATCGTTTTGTAATTTCTTTATCTAATTGACCTTTAAGTTTATCTTCTTGTTCAATCGCATCTTTTTCAGCTTGCTTTTCATCATCAGTTGGTGCATCATCATCTTTTATTTCATCATCTGTTTTCTTATCTCGTTCACTTCGTGCCTTTTTCTTTTGTTTTTTTGCAGTTTTCAAATCTGGCCCTGCCTCAATACGACCTGCCTTTACATCTTTTTTATGTGACTTTGCCCAATTGGAATCAAACTTATCCCTAATATCATCTATTTTATCTTGAATTTTTTGATTATCTTTCTTCTGCTTGTCAGTAAGTTCTACACCAGTACCTGGCTTGTGTTTTTTAGCTTCTAATTTCTTAACATCTTTACCACCACCTTTTATCCATGCTAAACTCTTCTTTGCTTCTGCCTTCTCCTTCTTCTTTCCTTCTTTTTCTTCTTTGTGTTTAGCTCTACCTACTGCACCAAATCTTTTATGTAGTGCCTTTGCACCCTTAGCTATACCAATTCCAGCTGCAGTTGCCCCTGCAGCTACTGCAAGTCCTGTCTTTGCAAGGCCAGGCTCAAATGAAAGTGCTTCATTAATTACATCAGACCTTTTAGTTTCAATATGATTCAATACACGATTAGACAACTCTTCACTGATAGCTTTCCTAGCTTTAGAAAATCTTTTATTAACAATGTCATTAACTAATTGTTTTGAATCCATATAAAATTATTTCTCTTTTTTTTCTTGAGTTTCAGAATTATCCTTAGTAAAAGTATCAGCCATCACATCTTTCTTTAATGATTCCTTTGCAGAAGAAGAACGGCCATTTAATTCATTATTGACATTCTTCTTTACTTCTGCATACCTTTTATCCATAATATCTTTGACTGTTTTTACGAAGTCCATAATTACTCCTAATTATTATTTATTAATATCCACCCTACTCTTCTTCAGATGGTAAAAGTCCAGCACTCTTTTCTCTTTGTATTTGTTTATATTGGTCTACCCTTTCTTCAGTAGATTGATTAAGTATATTTTTTGAAACCCAATCTTGTGAATAATACGTACCAACATAATTTTCAACACTACTCATTGCATTCAATCGAGCATTAAGAATATCAAGGTTCTTAGATTCTGCAAACCAAGAATCCTTTGTAAAATTAAAGAATACTTGATCTTTAATATCATACCATTCATGCTCTGTAAAAACACCTTTAACGATACATTGTGTTTTTAATAGATCATAAAATATAGTTGAAAATCTTCGACGTAATCTTTGTATGAAACGTGCAAACTTTAACTCTTCACGATTAACAGCAGATGTCTGATCAGCAAAAGCTGCAACACCTTCTTGATTAAATCTACTAAATGGAACATTGAGTGATTTGTATACCTTCCTAAGAAAATATTCTAATTCTTCAGTAACATTAGTTGTTTGTCCACCAGCTAATGTTGAAACTTCAGTTCCCTTACCACCTTCTCTTCGTGGCAAGAAGTAATCCTCTAACATAGTCTGATATTTTTTCGTATCATCAATTTGACCAGTATTTGGATTGTAGATCATCTTGTTTCGATACTTGGACATAATATCCATGACATACTGTTCTGCTTTTTGTCTTGGAAGTGTACCGACATCAATATAAAATATTCGTCGTTCTGGTGCTCTTGTAATACGATAAATTACCATAGAATCTTCAAGAGCGCTTAATTGATTAATTGATTTTAATGCTTTATGTAAATATGATAATGTAAACTTTCTTTGATCATCTAACAATCCAGATGTAGAATACGTCACAGAATCGTTCGTCAATTGTATTGTCTGGTCAGTACCCCTCAATGTATCTGGTGATAAACCAGATCTATTATATTCGTAATATGTGTTTATATCAGTAACCAAAGGAACATTATTAACTTGCTTATCTTCTATAATTTCTTTGATTCTTCGAATTTTCTGTGGGTCAATTTGTTGAATACTACCAATAGTTTTATTTTTCTTGTCTACATTCTTATAAAATGCAAGACGACCATCAACATACCAAGCTCTAAAGTACTCATACCCATTATCCTGAAAGTCTAAAAGGTTATAGATATATGCAAACTCTTCTACAATTCTTCTTTTAATATTATCTGATATATCGTTTTTTTCTGCAAATGCAACATTAATAGATGGTTTGTTTTCATCAGTAACAACAGCTTCATTGATAATCTCTTCAATAGCAGTTTCAATCTCAGGCATCATTGCAAGTTTTCTATACTTACGAATTAATTCCTGCTCACTACTATAATCAATCCCACCTACATTAAATGTTTCGCCATACGCACCATGCCCACCATATTGTAATGATGAACCTTCTTCTTCTGGCCGTATAGGTGTGTCTAACGTTTTTATCTTTGGTTTATCTAATGATTTTCTTGTAATCTCAAACCCAAATATATTAGCCATTTACATTCCTCAATGAATATGTGAGAGAGTGCCGAAGCACTCTCTCACAAATACTCTAATACTTATTTAGGTTGATTAACTAATCGTAACTTCAAGACCCAAAGCAGCTCTAATACTTAATCCAAGATCTGCACCAACTTCAATAGAAACTCCATCAGCACCTGGCTTGACTGTATAATAGTCATATGTCCAAGTACATTCAAATTCCTCAATGGCGTCCGTTGATTCCCAACCAAGATCCAAACCAGCCACAGAACTTGGCCAAATATTATGGAATGTATATGTTCGAATTGGATTACCACGAGCAGAATATTGAGTTACTAAACCAGTAGTTCGATATCCAATTGATGTATTAAATGTTGGTGCATTAGACTGTAAACCATTAATAGAATTCGACCATGCTTCAATAGCCGCACGAATCGTAAACTTCTCATCGTTGATTACAGTTGTTGACCAATCTTCAAATGTTCTATCACCAGCAAGTTTAATCTTCCTACCCATAAAAGGTAGTTCAATAATACCTAATGTTGAAGCAGGAATTGATGTAGCCTTGATTAAAAATCGAGATTTATCTCTAGCCTCAATTCCGCCCGGCACAGTTATTGGAAAATTAACCTGTGCGAGAAATAATGAAGGTCGAGCACCATCCTGAGCTTCGTTAATAAAATCTGTTACTTTAAATGCCATATTTTTCTCCTACCTTAACCAGCTAACTCTGAGAACTCAACCCCAGCACGAACAGACACAAAGTTAAGTCTAATATAGTTAATAGAATTTAAAGGCCTTACAAAAATATCAGCAACAAACTGATTATTGTTCAACACCGTAGCAGTGTTATTCGAATCATCAGCGATTACTCGGTACTCTTCCAAACCCCTTCTTGACTGAATGTTAGCAAGAAAAGAATCTACTGCACTAACAAAAATACTTCGTGTAAATGCATCATTAGTTTCAAACAAAACATCTTCAGCGAAAGTAGCAACAGACTTACGAAGAAGTATAAACAAACTTCGTATGTTAATTCTGTCAAAACTACCCGGCTTCGATACATATGTCTTATCACCAAATAGTATTGTTCCCCGGCCGGGAAAATTAACTATCGGATTTACATTATTTTTATATAGAGTATCCCTCTCGGTCTGTGTTGGATTCCAAGCAAGTTGACCAACACCACTAAGAACACCACGTGTAAAACCACCTGGCGAAAAGAACGTTTCCGAATCACGTGCCAATCGACTGTAAATACCAGCAGTATGACCGTTTAACGGAATCCATCGACTAACATCTGCAAACCTATCATACTTCTGATGCCAACCAGAGTCAATTACTGCATAACTGGAACGACCACTCAGTGCAGTAGTCCACGCAGCAGCTGAAGCAGCTGCAACTGACGGAGCTTCTGGAATACCAGTCGCTGTCATAATATCAGCTGATCCAAATACAATACAATCCTTACGTGCAGCTGCAATAACAATAGCTGCGGCTTCATAAGTAACGGCCGTACCTCCAATAGTTCCCCATTTCGAGGTGATAATACCACTAATATCTACATCTTCACGTGAAGTGAAAAGTAGTTGTAATGTTGAAATTGCATCTCCAGCTACTGCTGTACCATCAACACCACCAGCTAAATTCATTTCTGTAGCAGTTGATTCTGTATCATACGCTGTAGTGTTACCATTAGAGTTCGCACCATACGCTGAATTACCACCAACCGTTGTAAGATCCAAAGAACCAGCATAAATGTACTTAGATGTCTCATTAATTACTGTCTCATAGAAAATACTACCACCTGTTGGGCCAGTAGCATCAGCAGCCTTTGAGACATAACCGAATGTTTCTAATACTTTATTCTTCTCTCCTGTGATGAGACCGTTCTGATCATACACAACAATGTGCATTTCATCAACACCATCTGCATCGTTTGCAGCTACAAAGTCCGATGTGCCTGGAGCTCCATCAAAGAGGTTATCGAAACGTTCTCCTGCTCCCCAGTTTGTTGATCCAGCAGCTGCAAATTCAGTAGCACCTGTACATACAGAAATAGTAATACTATCTCCGATTGCGCCAGGATAACGAGCAATAAACTTATGACTGGTTACTGTTGCACCATCAAACGCTGTTTTATTTTTAATTAAAGCCACAGAACCACTCGCTACTGCATTTCTAGCGGCCGCATTGACTGTCCTAGCTACGATGGCATTACCACCATAACCGAGATAATCAGCAACACTAAACCAACGCAAATATTGTGAGTTAGTAGCTACTGGCTTTTCGAATGTATCTTCAAGTTCGATCAACGATGTAATAGACATACGTTTGTCTACCGGGCCCCACTTAGCGTCAATAACAGCAGCTGTAGGTGAGCCGCCAGCTTCAGCAACTGAACCACCAACGTCAACTTCAAATGTTTCTACGCCTGGACTTACTAATGCCATATCTTTCTCCTTACCATAATTTTCATCCTAAAAAAATGAGTTTTATTTCTCTATTTAATTTTAATCACATTTATCTTCTGTAATATTTATTTAGAAAAAAGTAGTTCTTGACTTTAAAAATTGGTTACTGTTTCCCAGCCATCATCTGGCCCACGACCATCATCGATGAATCCAAATGGAACTGCACTTTCTAAAATATCACCCATCATACTATTTTCCACCTCAAGTCTTAGATTATGATCGGTTAAGTCTTTGAAATATGGCTCCTGACATGCCCATGCAAATACTGCAAGAGACATAACTGTATCATCATGTGATCCTTCATCAGCTAACCATGATGTTCCTTTACGAACAAATGTAGATAATTCCTGTACGGTTGTAAAATCTTGAATGATGAGTTGATCGTTCATTATAAGTGATTTAAGACTATTACATGCGATTATCTTAATCTTTTTACTCATAAACACAGCATTACGTATTGACTTTCCAAATCCACTACCAAGTCGTTGTCCCTGCATTCCTTGAAATGATGTTGATAATACATTTTCATACTCAACGTCATTTAATAATGCATTAGCAACACCTTCACCCATATCATTACCTTCTAATAGGACATATGCCCCATTATACCTCTCACCCCACTCCTTTATGATAGTAGGAATAACCAATGCCTCTATTGTATTATTTCTATATACAGCCACTTGACGATATGGATATTCTGTGATGTCAAGAACTTGTATAACCGTATAATCACCACCTATACCACGTGCAACATCAACTCCCATAAAATATTGGTGCATTGGTAATGGCTCTTCATACACACTATATTGATTAGCTGATTGTTGTATGGGTTTCCTATATGCAAGTGTTTTCAACTTACTGATAGGAATCATAGTATTAGATGAACCTGTAAAAACATTTTCAAATTCTTGATCAAATCTTTCTGCATCACCACCCATATTAGAAATGGTTTGTGCTCTCCACTTATCATTACGGCCAGGAACTTTTTCCCACGATACTTCATATGGCTGAAAATCAGAAGAACCTTCTACTGCATCAACCCACATCTTATAGAAGAGATTGAGCCCATTTGCAGTTGAAATTATAATAACACGTGATTCATTACCAGATGAAATTACTGGATATACAGCAGTCCAGAACTGCTCTGCAATACTATTACGAACAAATGCAAACTCATCAAGAATCAATAATGATATAGATCCAGAACGACCTGAATCTGGAGTTGTTGTTGAAACCCTAATCTTGGAATAGTTCTCTAATTCTACTGAACTTGCACCCCAACCCAAAACACCCTGTTGCAGCCACATAGGTAACAACTCGTACATCTTCTTAATACGATCAAGAATCTCTTTAGCAGTTTCAAATTTGTTTGCAAGTATTAAAACACTCTTTCTATCTTCAAAGAGAACATGATGAAGTGCAAATGAAGCTACAGCAGATGTCTTACCAGATTGTCGAGAAAGTAGATTAATATTAAATCGATTATTATGATAATTATTTACCATATCCTTCTGATAGTCATACATATCAAAAGGTATTTCACCGACATCAATACTGGTAATACGAACATACGTTTCTATGAAATAGACCGGATCTTGATTGCATTTTATATATTCTGCAACCTGTTCCTTCGTAATATCCTGTCTTTGCTTAGGTTTCTTAACTGTTTCTGGAAGTATTGTTCCTGCCACTATTTCCTACTCATATAAGCTTGTGCTCCAAAATAAAATCCGATAACTGATGCTTGTCCTATGTAATATAGACCAAGTAGATCTCCTAATGCATTGACTCTATCTACTGGTATAATAGGACTGAAAAGTAATCCAGTGTAAATAACCATACCCAATAAAGCAACCCAAGACATCTTTCGTTGAGCATCTGCCTTTTCTTCTCTGGCTTCCATCTCTTGAATCTCTTTTACGAGTTCAAGTTCATCATCACTCACTACACCATCACCACTAACATCATACTTATCGTATTTAGAGTCCTTTTCAAGTTTTTTCTGACCAACATGTTGCTTAGTCTTCTCAGGCATTTTATCCTTCCTTCTGAGCAACTACTTCAACATTATTTCCTCGTTTCATATCTTTCAGCATTAGCTGGAAGTCTTTCATATTACCAACAAACACGGTATTGTTATTGGTTACGTTATCACCCTTTTCGTTCTCTATTTCAGTTTTCTTCTGTTCTATATCTACAGTTTTCTTATGCAAATCTATTATTTTTTCGTTAGTGTCTGCAATTGTTCTGATGGTTTCCGCAACCACTTCATATGCACGTGCAGATTCAGATTGAGATGCAACATCCATTAATCCATCAAGAGCATCTTTTCCTTTTCCAACCAACTCATGATATGTATCACGAACACTATCATAATCACTTCTCATATCCTCTTCCATATTTTCATTCTTTTTAGGAAGATGTTTTTCAACTGGTATTATTTGTTTTTCTTCTTGAGGTGGTTTTACCACATCCAAATCAATCGGATTCTCATCATACTTACTCATTTAAATCTCTATGCGTTAGCACTAATCGTACCACCAACACCATCTGCACTAATATCACCCTCTTCAACTGAAAATGCATCAAGCTTTATTTCTCCAGCATCAAGGATAAGATCAGAATCTGGAGTATCATCATACATATTAATCAGAATAGCAGGATCAGTTCCACCAGTACCCACTGCACCTTTGATGACAGCTGAAGGTGTAGAAAATGAACCTGCAAAGGATGTATTTAATGTGAAATCAAGATTCCATACAAATGTATCACGTGTTCTAAAATCTCCTTGATAATTATTATCTGGAGATACACTATTTAATGTAATATGAAGATCTTGAACAATGGTTTGAGCCGTTGTACGTATAAGTTTAACTGGTATATTAAAGGTTGGATTAAAATGTGGAATTATTTGTTCTACAACTTGAGACCAATCTGTTGTCTTATTTGAAAAACAATATAACGAATACTCCATTGTATAAGGCGGAGGTGTATATCCTTCAATACGATTATCTGATACAACACCACCTTGTCGAACTTTATTCAAATGAGAGAGTTTTCTCGTTGTATCATATGCTATTGATGTTAATTCAAACCCCATTGCTGGAAGTTTAATAGCAAAATCACCCTTTACAGTATCCGATACATTTTCAAATACACGTGAATACCACTTCTGTTTTGGAGCATATCTCAATGGAACTTTCTGAACACTCGTTGCACTACCACTGGCATTTAAACGCTTGATACTAATATCATTAAAGAGAGTTCCAAATACAGCAGTTACTGTTCGAATAATGTCATTGTAGAAATAAGTACCTAACATTAGAAGTCTCCAAATGGATTGCTTTCAGTAAAATCAATAAGATCATCAGCAGTTTCTTCGATCTGAAAGTTATCAGCCTCTGTTTGCTCCATTTCTTTCTCTTCTACTTCAGCAGCTGTTAGTGCATTAACCGTCCAGTTTGCAGCAGATGTATTACCCTTAAGTGCAGCGTCACCAGCAGGAAATGCAGATATGTTGTAAAGTTCTATACTTGGAGCAGAAGAGTTGAACGATTTTACCAGTGCAGTCATAGTTGCACCAGCAAAATTAACACCTTGGTAAACAGTCTCACCAGCAGTGAATGTACCACTACCACCAGCATTGAGCTCAAATGTCGTTCCCTTGGCTATAGTTTGACCAAATGTATCTATTAGAGAAACACCAGTGTCAACCAACTCACCTTGAGATTCAAATAATTCACATTGCAAATCATAGATAAGGAGTCTACCCAATTGATAGAAAATAGATTCATCTTCTACATATTGTATTTTCCATAATTGATTAGTAGTAGAAAACCAGATAAGGTCATTTTCTCTCGGTTTCGTTATGCCACTTATTGATTCAACAGCAGATACCGTACCAGTAGTTGAATCCTGCATATCTGTAACTGTTCCAGCTATAAATGTACCACTCGTATTTTTCACAATAGTAACATCACCAGCAGATTGAACTACTGTACCAAACTTTTGTGGGCTACCACTATCTCTTAATATGTTTCCAGCTGTGAATGTGTTGTTTATAGTTAATTTCTGTTGAGTTGTATTAACCTCTGTACTGAATCTATTTACAGCAACACTAAATGTTACTTGATCTCTAATCTCAATACCAAACTGAGAAACAAACTCACCCTCACCTTCAAAACCATCAACATTCTTAACATACATTTCCAATGGATATGCAATGTTGTATGAACTTGTAGCTGAATCCTCACCGAAGATAGTGTTCTCATCATTCAGTGTCTGAGGAAGATAATAATTATCTACACCATAGATTTGTATTGATTCAGTTATTAAATCTTCTAATGTAGATTGTTCTATCGTACTTGATGTATTGTTAAATAAAGATCTTGTTGCCATATACTAACCTATAAACAAACCAAGAGGTGCAGACTCTGACATCTTTAATCGTTCTTCTAATTTTTCGAGTTCTTCATTAGCAGATGTTAATATTTGCTGTCCACTAAACGTAACACCACCAATTGTTTGAAGACCTTCGTATTTCGATAGATTATCACCCCACTGTTTTTTTATTAATGATGTTGTATAATCTCTAAGCCATTGATTCGTCCACATTGTGGATGTACTCTCACTCAATCCAACAAGAGAATCAAATACCAAATAATCATCTGCTGCAAACGTTGACCAATCTTCAAAAATCTCAACTTTGGTACTATGCTTATTGAAATTGATAGAAGTGTGAAAATCGAAGATGTTTTCTATATGCTCAAGATGTTGCATTGCAAAATAATAATACTGCATCTGAGCACCAGACAGACTATGAACATTGCTATCCATATATTGATATTCAACATCAAAGAATGATGTTCCACCTTTTGCTGACTTAGTAGAAAGAAATCTACTTATACCAAGAGGCTTAGGGGATAGGTTAGCAAGAAGTATATACTTATTAGTAATATCTGATGATGTTAATTGATATGAGATGAAAGCACGCTCTGAACCCTCATCATGATATTCCTGAAAATGTTCAATTGCTTCATCTATTCGGTCTTGTGCTTGATGTGAAGTAACATTAATATCGATTGCACCCTTACCAAGTTTCCTCATGCAATATTCTAAAAATTCAGTACGGTTTGAAGGTAATGCCATACTAATCTCCTAACTTCCTAAGTTGTCTTTAACGCAAATATAAACTGGTGTAAAATACTTATATATGATAGGTGTAGAACCAGTTGCAGGCATTTGTGCATAACCCTGTATTTTCCACATACCTTGCTCATTAAATTCAGTTGATATAATGGTATGAGATAGTACACTCGTACCAACAGCAGTAATATTACTAATTTCACTCTCTACATTTGCTGGTGATTTTTGAAACATCTTCACTGCTTGTGCTGAAGATAAATTAACAGCCTCATCACCAGTTATAGTGAGTTGTAACACATCACCGTACTCACCCATATATAATTCTTCTTTATTTACAGATACAGCCATATCGTCCTCTAAAGTATTTAGTTATTAGAGACGATATATTATTAAGATAGTAAACCACCTACGAAATATGTAATAATAACAACACCAGCCCAAATACCTCGCTCAATCCACTGGTTTATTGCTAAATTTAATTGGAATGTTTTTAAATCTTTTTCAATCTGTTGACTTTCGAGAACGGACTCGCTTAATAATGTCGCTTGCTCTACTAAGGAGTTCTTTGTTTGTTCCAAGTCCACCTGAGAGAGAGTTAACTGTTGATCGAGCAGATTCATTGACTCGCTGAGATTCGTCAAGTTGCTCTTCTGATCTGTCAATAGTGTCGCTTGCAGCGTCAACAATTCGCTTAGATTCGTCAATTCGGTCTTCTGCGCTGTCAACTGATTCTGCTGCGTCTCTATTATTGTCGATAGCTCGTTCAGTTCTTCCTCTGTTATTTCGAAGGTTTCCGAGAATGCTATCAACGGAAATGCCAGTAGAATTGCCACCAATGCCTTTTTTACTAACAAGTTTCACTCCTATTAA
>VTLG01016975.1_pt1 | contig 13999 bp, 17 predicted proteins | sample 4694571 | NCBI WGS metagenome assembly VTLG01 (sample SAMN12604809, study PRJNA352737) | marine metagenome | biome: ENVO:00000447; feature: ENVO:00000209|ENVO:00000569|ENVO:01000036; material: ENVO:00002151; isolation source: viral sequences binned using virsorter ...
AGAATATCATTAAGTCAAAGATATTTTATCCAATCTTTGTAACTGGTCTATCTGGTAATGGTAAGACTTTGAATGTCTCACAGGCTTGTGCCGAGTTAAATCGGGAAATGGTTCGTGTGAACATTACCATTGAAACTGATGAGGATGATCTTATCGGTGGATTTCGTCTGGTTGATGGTGAAACCAAGTTCAATCTTGGGCCAGTTGCTCAGGCAATGGAAAAAGGTGCAGTTCTTCTCTTGGATGAGATTGATCTTGCATCTAACAAGATCATGTGTCTACAACCAGTTCTTGAAGGTAATGGTATTTACATCAAGAAAATCAACCGATACATCAAACCAGCGCCTGGTTTTACAGTCATTGCGACTGCAAACACAAAAGGTAAAGGTTCCGATGATGGTCGATTTATTGGAACTAACATTTTGAATGAAGCCTTTCTGGAAAGGTTTCCTGTAACAATGGAACAACCCTATCCTGCCACATCAACTGAGAACAAGATTGTTCTGGGTTCGATGGAAAAGTATGGAAAAGTCGATGAGGAATTTGCCAAACGACTTGTCACTTGGGCAGAAGTGATCCGTAAATCCTTCTATGAAGGTGCTGTCGATGAGTTGATTTCAACTCGCCGATTGGATCATATCGTCAAAGCGTTCGCCATTTTCGGTGATCGTATGAAAGCGATTGAACTTTGTGTCAATCGTTTTGATGAAGATACCAAAGCTTCCTTCATGGACTTGTATTCCAAAGTCGATGAGGATGTCAAGGTTCCTATGGGATTAGAGGAAGTTCCTGAAGAAAATTCTGAAGAAAATGATCCAGAGATACCTTTCTAATCGTATAAATAGTTATTTGGAGTTTGGAATGGTTCTGGACTCCATTTTCGCATCGCCTTCGGGGGTGCATTTAATAATCTTGCTAAATAGGAGATAACTATGGTTATGCAAGCTCAATTTGATCCATTTCGGATCACCAAGTTTGGAGTCGGATTTGACTCCATGTTAAATCAGATTACTTCTGATTTCTTTACTGATTCCTTTCAAGGAAATCAGAATTTTCCCCCATACAATATAATTAAAACTGATGAAACCAGTTATGATATTGAGATGGCTGTCGCTGGATTTTCGGAAGAAGATCTGGATATTGACTATGCCAACAATGTCCTGACTATCTCATCAAAAGATAGTGAACCTTTTAAAGACAGTAAGGAGCCCGAGTATGTTCACAAGGGTATTGCTGTTCGTAAATTCACCAAAAAGTTTACTCTGGCAGATGATGTCATTGTAGATAATGCATCCATGAAAAATGGAATGTTAAGAATCTCAATGTCTAAAATTGTTCCAGAGGGTAAAGAGAAACGATCAATCAAGATCATTTCTGAATAATAACATGGGGCTTAAAAAGCCCCACTATCCTTAACTTTATTATGACGATACAAAGTATCAATGCCTACACACCATCAAGACCTTCAGACCCATCTCTAGATAGAGTATGGGCCACTAGAAAACAGGTTGATGATCTTCAAAGGCAGCTAGATGAGCTTAGAAAAGCGGTTGAAGATAATGTAAAAGTAAGAAATAAATTAACTGAAAAACTTGAAAAAATGCAAGAAATGTCTTGACATTTGAGATTTTATGTGGTATCATTGTATTTAAATGATATATATTATAGTACCAATTAGAATTATAACACTGGTGGTCAGTGCGATTAGTTGCTGAAGCGATTAATCATTTATAGGGTCTAATTGGATAAACGCTCAATTCTAGAAAGGAATGTATGAGCTATCAAATAAGCCCAAGTACGGCTGAAAGTACTAACTTGCCCGATGCACTCGTATCGGGTATCCAATCCACAGCATTTGTGGGTCTTTATCGTAACTCAGAAGAAGAAGTTTGTAGATATTTTGTTGATTTGGTGAATAATGATTATCATTATCACAACAATATTGTGACGGCTTCTGAGGAATTCATCAAACCCGATAATTCCAATTATCAAAATATACCTTCTATTTTAGATGATATAGAAGATATAGTAGCCAATCCTCAAAAATATGCTGAGAGTGGACCAAGGACATATAGAGTTCCTTCTGACGCTTGTTTCACTATGGATGCCAAGCTTGGTAATGCATTAGGACAGGATCGTTTGTGGAAATTTCATCCAGGCTCTTCTCATGTTAAACGATATGATGAGTATATCAAAAAACAAAATGGATGGAATCAGAGTGGATCGGCTTCATTAATTGGGGTTGCACGTTGGGTTGTTGATCCTTTTGGAAAGGTAATTGGTATTGTTATTTCTAAGCTTTGTGGTAATGGTCGCCATTACATGAAACTTAGGTGTAATGGTGGTAAGGTATCTGATCTTATGATGACACTTGAGTTTCATCCTGTTTATACTGATATGGATTATAAACAATTTCAGAAAGTAGAATCAGAAATTTTTGCAAAAGATCAACAAGATCAGAATCCACATGATCAATCTACTAAATTTATTGCTGGTGTTAAGTCTGGTGATAAGAGTTGGGTACAATTACGAGATCTTTTTGAGAAACATGATGTAGATTTTGATGGTATAGTTTCTAAAACTTCAAAGTCTACTCCCAACTGGAATCTTGGATCATTTGAAGGGTTTTCTTATGGAAAGGCTGGGAAGCCTGGAAGGGAAATTCGTCAATTTGGAGAAGAGAATTTTCAATGGTCATTGGATACTATTAAAGAAATTCAATGGAAAAGAGCTGAAATGAATGCTACGGAATTTAATGGAAAGGGTTTGAGTAAATTACCCCACAATGAAATTCCAAATTCAGCTCTTAGGGTAATCATGAGAGCTTTTCATATGTTGACAGAAAAGTTTACTGATGAAGAAACAGGTAGACAAATTCAAGCTTTTTGCGAAAAGGAAGAATTGAAGTCTATCATAGTTCATAGATATTCTGGTCATACTGATCGATCTAAAGAAGTTTGTTCTCATGCTCTTGCTGAGTTAAATCAGAAAGACGATTTCAAAGATATGTATTTTATTGGAATTGCTTCTTTGGTTGTTGATGTCTTAAATGATTACAAAATCGCAAGTCGGAGAACTAATCGAGTTAAGTCTCAACATCCTGTTATGCGTAGATATATTGATCAATGTTCCAATGTGTATGTGAGAGAAAATGCCGTTAGAATTATTGACAATCGTCCTTAATCAAATGGGTGCTTCGGCACCCTTTTTTTTAACTTGACTTTTTCGATTTATTATGAGATAATATGAACTATAAATTTGATGAAGGTGAACTTCTCAAACAAATTCAGCAGTATATTGATGGTACTTATGACCAACATTATGCTGCTGGAAAAATCCAATCCACCGAATTTATCATAGATGCAGGTCATGGTTTAGGCTTTGCAATTGGTAATATTATAAAATATGCCCAACGATATGGTAAGAAGAGTGGATATAACCGAAACGACTTGATGAAAGTCATTCATTATGCAATAATTGCTTTATCAATCCATGAAAGGGAATATGAAAACAGCGACAATTGAAGTTCTTGAACAAGGTGAAAAAGTTCTTGGTTCTAAAACTAGTGGTAAATATTTTGTTCGTGAGTATGAAAACGATCAAGAGATAGGTGGTAGTTTCTTTAAAACAAGAGATGAAGCTTGGAAATACATAACGATATTTGAAGAAGATAATCCTGAAAAAGCTTGTGAAATATATCCTTATGCTAAAGAATACTTAAATAAGTATCCAAATCTTAATAATGAGACAATATGAAAATAAATAAACAAACACTTAATACATTGAAAAACTTTAGTGACATTAATATGTCTATTGAAGTCAAGGGTGGGAATACCTTGAGAACTGTATCAGTTCAGAAAAACATTCTCGCAGAAGCTCAAGTGGAAACTACATTTCCTCAAGATTTCGCAATCTATGAGGTAAATAGGTTTCTTGGTGCAGCTTCACTCTTTGATGATCCAGACTTTGAGTTTGGTGAAAAATCGGTCAAAATAGGTAACAATAAATATAGTTTAGATTATGTTTATTGTGATCCTTCCATGATTGTAACTCCACCAGAAAAGAACATAACAGTTCCAGATCCAGAAGTCAGGTTTAAACTGACACAGGATACACTCTCTCAATTACTCAAGGCTGGAAATGTCCTTGGTACTCCTGAGATTGTTGTAGAAGGTGGATCACCAATGAAGGTCCGAGCTATGGACACAAATAATGATTCTACAGATACCTTTCATGTCAATCTGGATGAATCTTCAGATAGAACATTCAGGTTTGTTTTCAAAATTGAAAATCTCAAGATGGTTCCTGGCGACTATGATGTTGAGATCTCATCAAAAGGAATCGCAAGATTCTCGCAAAATCAACTCCAATATTGGATCGCTACTGAGTCATCTTCCACCTACGGAGGCTGATGAATAAAGATATATTATGGGTGGAGAGGTATAGACCTTCCACAATTGATGATTTGATTTGGCGACTATAATGTTGAGATCTCATCAAAAGGAATCGCAAGATTCTCACAAAATCAACTCCAATATTGGATCGCTACTGAGTCATCTTCCACCTACGGAGGCTGATGAATAAAGATATATTATGGGTGGAGAGGTATAGACCTTCCACAATTGATGATTTGATTCTCCCAGAGAGTATCAAAACTACATTTAGTGAAATAATTAGTCAGGGTAAGATACCCAATCTTATTCTGAGTGGAAGTGCCGGCACTGGTAAAACTTCTGCGGCTATGGTATTGTGTAAGTCATTAGATTGTGACTACATGATTATCAATGGATCTGATGAAGGTCGATTGATTGAAACTCTTCGTAATAAACTTACACAATACTGTAGTTCTGTATCCATGTCTGGTGGTAGGAAAGTTGTCATCATAGATGAGGCTGACTACATGACGCCAGATTCGGTGCAACCCGCCATGAGAGGTTTCATTGAGAAATTCTCTTCCAACTGTTCTTTTATCTTCACCTGTAATTTCAAAAATCGGATTATTGAACCGATTCATTCACGTTGTGCAGTCATAGATTATTCTGCAACTGATCCCAGACAAATGGCTGGGGAATTCCTTACACGTTGTAATTTCATTTTGAAAGAGAATGAAATTGGGTTTGAGGAACCAGTTGTTGCAGAACTGATCATGAAACACTTTCCAGATTTTCGTAGAGTTCTGAATGAACTTCAACGATATTCTGTATCTGGAAATATTGATTCTGGCATTTTGCTAAATATTAGTGATGCCAATATGAATGAGTTGGCAGAAGCACTCAAGTCTAAAAACTTCAAAGAAGTCAGATCTTGGGTTGTGAATAATCTTGACAATGACCCACAAAAAGTGTATCGTAAGATATACGATAAATTGTATGAGAAGTGTGATCCTAGTTCAATCCCTGCAATTATATTGAATATCGCTGAGTATCAGTACAAGTCCGCCTTTGTGGGAGATCAAGAAATTAATTTAATGGCTTGCCTAGTGGAGATAATGTCAAATGCAAAGTTCAAGTGAACTATATCAAATTTTAAAAGACCATACAAATACAGATGGTCTTCCTATCATCCAAGAAGGACACTTTCAAGTTCTAAATGCAGAGTATGGTAAAGAGGTTTTTCGGGACACTCTTGCCACTTTTATTGCAACTGAAAGGCCTCCTTTCCCCTTAAAGAATATTTCTATCTATGATATGGAAAATATCTTTAAACAGCTTAAAAAGGAAAACTATACCAAATCCTTAATTTTAGATGCAGATGTCATGGAGAAATTCGATGACTATCTAATTTTAGATGCAGATGTCATGGAGAAATTCGATGACTATCAGTATCCATATTCAACTCATGGGTTGGGTGTGATTGATGCATCTAATAAATTTAATACTGCAAGTAATTATTTTTGTCAGGATCTAAGACTCAATTGTGGATCTTATGGTTTTAAGGCTCCTATTGATGTTTGGAATAATGGTACTGCAAAAGATATATGGAAATGTCTTGGTCCTATTTGGAGAGGTATCAATGATGTCAAGAAAGATAAAGATGGAAATCTTATAGGTGGTAATCTAGATCAAAGCTCCTATATGTCTGCATTTCGTCTTGGTACATATATTGCAACTCAGTTCAAACCATTGGTTGCAAAATGTATCTATGAAATGACTAATGCAACTAAAGTATTAGATACCAGTTGTGGTTGGGGTGATCGTTTGTGTGGATTTTTTGCCAGTAATGCCAAAGAGTACATTGGGTGTGATCCTAATCCAAATACATACGAAAGGTATCAACAAGAATGTCGTGAGTATGAACGAATTCTTGGATTTGAAGGTGATCCTGTATTTCAAGTAAATTCAAATAGATTTCAAAGTCAGGGTACTAAAAAAGTTACCATCTATCGGTGTGGAGCTGAGAATCTACCTTGGGAGTCTATTTCTGACATTGATTGTGCATTTACATCCCCACCATATTTTTCTACTGAAGAATATAACAAGGGTGGAGATCATCAAGAAGATCAGTCATGGGCCAAGTTTAATGAGTATGAATCATGGAGAGATAATTTTTACATTCCAGTATCCAGAAACTCATTCAATTCTCTGAGTGAAAGGGGTGTTCTCGCAATCAATATTTTTGATCCACAAATCAAGGGAAAACGATATCGGTCAAGTGATGAACTCTGTAATGATGTTGCACTAAATCCTTATTTCATTGGACAGATGGGTATGAGGATTATGCAAAGGCCTCAGGGTAGAGCCAAGTTCAAGAATGAAGATGGGACATTTGATAAGAAACAAATGGATGATTTCATGAAACGAACTTTTATTGAAAATGTTTGGTGTTTCAGTAAAGACTCTTCTGTAGAATTATTCCCCAAACCCTCAACATTGGAGTCATTTTGGAATTAACACCAGTTGAAGAATATAATGGAGTATTGTACAAAAGAGATGATTTGTATGCTCCCTATGGTTCTGATTTTGTCACAGGTGGAAAAATTAGACAATGTAGAGATTTAATTGAAACCAATTTGGATTATATTAAATCGAAATGTGATTCTACAATATCTACAGCCGCATCTATTCATTCTCCACAAGCTGTAATCGTATCCAGAGTTGCCCAAGAATATGGACTTAACTCTATTATTGGATTTGGTAATACCAGTATAGAAGGAGCCCTTAAACATAAAGCCATGTCTTGGTGTAAAGATATGGGATCTGAGTTAGTAGTCTTGAGTGAATCTCAGGGGTTTAATAATGTGTTATATTCAAATTTAAATAAACTTTCAGAAACTAGACCTATGTTTAAGGTTCTGTTTGGATATGCAGCCCAACAATATAGATCTTCTATTATAGGTAAGATTTCAGAACAAGTACAAAATATACCAGATAATGTTGATATACTATTTGTTCCATGTGGAAGTGCAGTAACTTTTACTGGTGTCATAGAAGGAAAACGTATATATAATAAGAATTTTCGACTTGTAGGTTTACAACCATTTGGTTATGATAGGAAGTCGGATATCAATAAAAATTTAGAAGGTATGGTATGGGATTATGATTATAATTTTCATGTAGGAAATTGGCCATATCACCAGTTATATGAGAAAAATGTTGGATTTGAGTTAGACAGGATTTATGAATCAAAAGCTTATGATATGATGATAAATTCCAGTAAATATCAGTCCTCAACAAATCCTTGTTTTTGGGTAATAGGAAATAGTAATAACATAAGATAATGGCTCAATTAAAAGAATATCTAAACGCAATTAACTACTCTAAAGAGAATCTGATGGAAGATTCTTTTTATGAGAAGAAATATCCAGCTTGGGTGGTAAATCGTGCATTGTATGCTCATCCAGATACGATACTTCTTGTTAATGAAATGAATGTAAACAATCACTTAGATTCCAAACTTCAGTTTGACTTTCTCCTAAATAGTACTAGACCAAGAAAACGCTTTGCGCCTTGGTTGAAGACTTCTAAAATTAAAAATTTAGATTTAGTGAAAGAATATTTCGGATATAGCGATCAGAAAGCCAAGGATGCCTTGACTTTACTTACAGATGATGATTTAGAGCTTATCCGATCCAAATTGAATAAAGGTGGAAATGAGTAATGGTGAATTGAATTGGGGTCCAGAAAATATGCTGGAAGTCACTCTGAATGAACCAGATGATTTTCTGAAGGTCAGAGAGACATTATCAAGAATTGGTGTTGCATCAAGAAAAGAAAAAAAATTATATCAGTCCTGTCATCTCCTTCACAAGAAGGGGAAGTACTATGTTGTACATTTCAAGGAATTATTTGCATTAGATGGTAAAAAGTCAAGTCTGACTGATAATGATATAGAAAGACGGAACACGATTGCTGGTCTGTTAAGTGATTGGGGTTTAGTTGGTATGGTTGGTGAAGCCGAACCAAGAGCTCCTTTGAGTCAAATAAAGGTTCTCTCCTTCTCTGAGAAGGATGAGTGGATTCTTGAAACAAAATATAACATAGGAAAAAAGAAGGATGAGTGATATAAGATTAGTAAAATTGAAGTCTGGTGAGGAATTAATTGGTGATGTAACAGTTGTGGGAGACTCTGTTAGCATCACCTCTCCTTGCCAGCTCATGCCTACCCCAGAAGGTCTAGGGTTTACTCCTTGGCCTACCTTATCAAAACATGGTCCAGTAACAATTACCAAAGATTGGGTTATTTGTATAACAGACCCAATAGATGCAGCCAGAGATGGATGGAACTCCAAATTTGGTTCTGGAATTGTCATATCATCTAATGTGCAGTTAAATGGATAAAAGTCTTGACTTTTTCAAATTGATGGAGTATACTATATGATGAAACTTGGAGATATATGGATTTTTATACTAATGTAACTGTTTTCGGCAATTCTGTTCTTGTCCGTGGTATCAAGAATGGAGAGCGCACAACCCTTCGCCACAAATTCCAACCTACCCTTTTCGTTCCAGTAAAAAAACAAACTCAATATAAAACACTTGATGGTAAGTTCCTGACTCCAGTGGTTCAGGAGTCCATTAAGGAAGCAAAGGGGTTTGTTGATACTTACAAAGATCAGCCAGGATTAGTCTATGGGTTTACTCGATGGCCTTATCAGTGGATTTCCGATTATTTCAAAGGAGAAATTCAATGGGACATGAGTAAGATTTTAGTTGCTACTATGGATATTGAAGTAGAAGCTGAAAATGGATTTCCACAAGTAGATAATGCCATTGAACGTGTATTGTCTATAACTCTCAAGAATCATACATCCAAAAAGTTTGTAGTATTTGGACTGTATGGATATCATACAGATCGTGAAGATGTAACCTACATCAAATGTGATAATGAGGATGATCTTCTCAGGAAATTTTTGAATTTTTGGGAATCCAATATGCCTGATGTTCTCACAGGATGGAACACTCGATTCTTTGATATTCCATATTTGATCAATAGAATTAAATCTCGTTTCGGAGAAGATGAGATTAAACGACTTTCCCCTTGGAGAGCTGTATTTTCAGATGAAGTATTTAAAATGGGTAGGAAACATACTGCCTATGATATTGTTGGAATGTCCCAATTAGATTATCTAGAATTATATCAGAAATACACCTACTCTGCACAAGAGAGTTATACTCTGGATCATATTGGTTTTGTTGAGTTGGGTAAGAAAAAGGAAAAGAATCCCTATGAGACTTTTCGTGATTGGTATACTAAAGATTATCAATCCTTCATCGATTACAACATTCAGGATGTGGAACTGGTAGATGCCCTAGAAGATAAGATGAAGTTGATTGATTTGCAGATCACTATGGCTTATTTCTCAAAGTGTAACTACAATGATGTGTATTCTCAGGTGAAGATGTGGGATGTGATTATCTACAATTATCTGAGGGATAAAAATATACAGATTCCTTTAATACAACGACAATCTAAATCTGAAGCTTATGCTGGTGCTTATGTGAAGGAACCACAAGTGGGTTTACATAAGTGGGTGGTGAGTTTTGACTTGAACAGTCTATATCCTCATCTTATCATGCAGTACAACATTTCACCAGAAACGATTGTTGGTATGAGTGAGACTCATCCTGGCGTAGATAATATGATGAACAAGTCATTTGATACTGATGATCTCAAGAATATTAATCAAACGATAACTCCTAATGGTGCATTGTTTTCCAGAAAGAAACATGGGTTTCTTCCTGAGTTGATGCAGAAAATGTATACAGATCGTAGTGCAACCAAGAAACAGATGTTACAAGCTTCTCAGAATTATGAGAAGACTAAGGATGTGAAATATAAGAATATGATTCCCAAGTTGCATAACAAGCAGATGGCACTCAAGATTGCACTCAACTCTGCTTATGGTGCAGTCGGGAATCAATACTTTCGGTTCTATGATATTCGTATTGCAGAGGCTGTAACTTATGGTGGTCAGTTGTCAATTCGTTGGATTGAACAGGCTCTTAATGATTACTTCAATGAGATTCTAAAAACTGAGAATGTTGACTATGTGATTGCATCTGATACAGATTCGGTTTATATCACTTTTGAGAAGTTGATGGATAAACTCAATCCAAAAGATCCAGTAAAGTTTCTTGATACGATTTGTACAGAGAAGATCGAACCATTTATTGATGGTAAATATGCAGAACTTGCTGATTATGTAAATGCATACGAACAGAAGATGGTCATGGCTCGTGAGGTCATTGCTGATAAGGGTATTTGGACTGCAAAGAAGAGATACATTCTGAACGTACATAATTCAGAGGGTGTGCAGTATGCAGAACCTAAATTGAAAATGATGGGCATCGAGGCTGTCAAGTCATCGACTCCTCAAGTTTGTCGGGACAAGATTAGGGATGCCCTCAAGGTTATTATGAATGGGTCTGAAAAAGACCTCAATAATTTTATTCAAGATTTTCGTAAAGAGTGGATGGACATGGACCCAACAGCCATTGCATTTCCAAGGTCATGTAATGGTATGGGTAAATGGAGTTCACCAAATGGTGTATACCTTAGAGGTACACCGATGCACGTTAAAGGTGCATTAGTATATAATCATCAGATTAAAAATAATAAACTTGCAAAAAAATATCCATTGATACAAAATGGAGAAAAGATCAAATATGTTCATTTGAAAGATCCCAATCCATATCAATGTAATGCGTTTACGTTTATTACAGAATGTCCTATAGAATTAGACATTGTAAAATATGTTGATTATGAAAAACAATTTGAGAAGTCATACGTTGAGCCTTTAAAATTTATCACTAATGCAATTCATTGGCAGATAGACGAATCGTATGGTTCTCAGGCAACTCTAATGGATTTTTTTAATTAATTAAAGGAGACAAATGGCAGCAAGATTTTCCGAAGGGAGAAAAGAAATGTCTATGAGTTATTCACCACCTAGTACTGATTCAAGTCAAGTGATGGAACATAGAAAATTTGTAGATAGTGTAACTTCAGAGTATACAAAGGATTGTGATACGTTCATTGAAAGATTGGACGAATTGCAGGATACTCCAAGGTTCCATGAGCCCCAAAGGGTACTCACAGGAGCTATTGGAATTTGTTCAGAAGGGGGAGAACTCCTAGATATAGTAAAGAAGATTATTTTTCAGGGTAAGGAGCCTACTACTGAATTGAGAATGAAAATAAAGAATGAGTTGGGTGATGTTATGTGGTATGTTCAACAAATACTGATTGCAATGGATTGGAATTTGCATGATGTTCTTGCAGAGAATACTAAGAAATTGTCTGGTAGATACCCAGATGGGTTTGACACTGAGAAATCAGAAAATCGTGAGGAATAATGGATCTAAAACAGTTTATTAAAGAGTCGGGAAATGAGTATGCTTCCGTTGTGGATGATGGGGTGGCAGCTGGTGATGTCAATGATTATATTGATACTGGCAGTTTTTTGTTTAATGCTTTACTTTCTGGTTCGATTTATGGAGGATTACCTTCTAATAAAATCACAGCACTTGCCGGAGAGTCAGCAACTGGTAAAACCTACTTCGCCCTTGGTATGGTCAAGAACTTTTTGGATTCTAATCCTGACAGTGGTGTTCTCTATTTTGAGTCTGAGTCCGCTATACCTAAAGAGCTTATTGTTGCTCGTGGAATAGACCCAAAGAGGATGGTCATTCTTCCTGTAGTAACTATACAGGAATTTCGTACTCAGGCAATCAAGATTTTGGATGCATATCTGGAAGAGAATGACCAGAAACCAATGATGTTCGTTCTGGACTCTTTGGGTAATCTGTCAACGACTAAAGAACTGACAGATACAGCTGCAGGATCAGATACAAGGGATATGACTAGATCCCAGATTATCAAAGCTGCATTTCGTGTCCTGACTCTCAAGTTAGGTCGTGCAAATGTTCCTTTGATCGTTACTAATCATACCTATGATGTGATAGGTGCATATATGCCCACGAAAGAGATGGGTGGTGGTTCTGGACTCAAGTATGCAGCCAGTTCCATAGTTTACTTGTCCAAGAAAAAGGATAAGGATGGTACAGAGGTAGTGGGTAATATCATTCATTGTAAAAATCAGAAATCCAGATTGACTATTGAAAATAAGATGGTCGATGTTAAGTTGGGTTATCAGAGTGGAATTGACCGATATTATGGACTCTTGGAGTTCGGTGAGAAACATGGTGTTTTTCAGAGGTCGGGAAATAGGTACGACATGAATGGCACTCAATTATATGGTAAATCAATTTATGCAGATCCAGAAAAATACTTCACTGAGGATGTGATGAAAAAACTGGATGATGCAGCCGAACAGGAGTTTATGTATGGACAAGTGGATCAAGACTTACCCGAAGATATTTGAAACTGAAGAGTGTGATGGCCTCATAGAATATATGGAAGAGGCCAAAGTACATTGGGAAGAAACCAGAATGCCAGGTCACAGACATTTTTGGGAACTGAACCTAATGGATCATAGTGGTCAAAGTGACATGAATCTGGAACTGTATAATCGGTTTCATAGTATCATGGATAGATACAAAATAGACACGAAGTTGCATCCCAAACAGTGGCCTGAAAAATATTCATGGGAAGCGTTAAGAATGAAAAAATATGAAAGAAATAGAGGTTTTTTTCACGATCATGTTGATGTTGGGAATTATGATTCTGCACGGCGTTTTCTGGTATTCTTTGCATACCTTAATACTTTAGAGGAAGGTGGAGAAACTGAGTTTGTCGATTTAGACTTGCAAGTTTCGCCTGAGTGTGGTACAGTACTAGTGTTTCCTGCTACATGGGAATTTATTCACAGGGGTAATATTCCAGTAAGTCAGGACAAATATATTTTAGGAGCTTATTTGCATTATGTCTGAGGAATATAGAGATGTAGAAACTGTCAAGTACTCGTATGTAGTGCGTGATGGTGACGATACAAAGTTTACAGCTATTCGTATTGATGAAGGTAAATTTAAAGATACAGTTTATCTTTACGATGAGGTACAAGTAGGGAATGAAGATGAAGATGGTGGTTTAAATCTACATTTTACTGTTAGAGTGGCTCAAAGTCCTACTGAAAATCCATTTGAGTTTGAAGAAGAGTTCCACAATGTATGTGGAGACATTTTAATATCATGTTTAGAAAAAGGTTTAAGAAAGGAGGATGAAGTTGACATCATCTATCGAGACAACAATACTAAGTCACTTGCTGAACAACGAAGCTTACAATCGGAAGGTATTACCATTTCTGAAGAGTGAGTATTTTGAACGTAAAGAACAACAATTAATATTCGATGAAATATATAAATTTGTAGATAAATACAATAATCCACCATCCAAAGAAGCTCTCCATATTGAATTGGAGAAGAGGAGTGATATAAATGAGGAAACTTGGAAGAATACTCAGAAGGTTCTCGATTCCTTGGCAGTTGAAGATACTGATGAAAGATGGTTGGTCGATGCTACAGAACGATATTGCAAAGATCGGGCCATTCACCTGGCAGTCCTTAAAGGAATCCACATTATTAATGGTGATGACAAGGAT
>VTLG01004774.1_pt1 | contig 13998 bp, 24 predicted proteins | sample 4694571 | NCBI WGS metagenome assembly VTLG01 (sample SAMN12604809, study PRJNA352737) | marine metagenome | biome: ENVO:00000447; feature: ENVO:00000209|ENVO:00000569|ENVO:01000036; material: ENVO:00002151; isolation source: viral sequences binned using virsorter ...
GCAGAGGCATTGGCCGAAGGCTGGGCACCCCCAGCAGTAGACTGAAGTGCAATGTCAAACCCTGCCCGGTCCAAAGGCACCGCCTTTGAGAATGAAGTCCTTGTCGCCCTGCAAGAGATTTGGCCCGACGCCGACAGAGCCAAGGCAGGCAACAAGTCGGACGATTTCACCGGGGTACCCATCCCCGTGGAGGCCAAGCACCGGAAACAGTGGGACATACGGGAATGGGTGCGGAAGATACGGGCCGTGGCACCCGACCACCAGTGGGCCATCGTGGCTGCGGACGGGGACAGACGACTGTCGATGTCACCGGGCACCGTGGCAATCGTGGACGCAGAGTTCCTGTACGAACTACTGGAGGCCTGGGACATGCTGGGTGTGCCAGAGGAACTGGCCGATGAGTGAGCCCTACAAGCGCACCCGGGAACAGAAGGTCCACGACTTCTCCAACGCCCGGCAGTACGAGGAGTATGTAGCGGAATCCATCGGGATACCCGTTATCACCCGGTTCGACGCCACCGATGACCTGGACATCTGGGTGCCGGGTTATTACGTCGAAGTCAAAGAGAAGAACCAGAACTACACCCAACGCTGGCATCTGGTCGACGGGGTCCCCGAACGTAACCTGTTCGTAATAGACGAACTGACCATCCGGCGGGCCTGCACCAAGTACCCTCATGTGTTCTTCCTGCTCAAAGACAACGTGGGCGGGGACGAACCCCGGCTCTACATCGTCCCCATCTGGGAACTGATAGGGGTGGAGAGGGTCCGCAGGGACCGGAACGGCAAGGGCAAGTGGATCCTCAACCTAGACAACTTCACCAGGATCGCTGACGAAGCCGACATCCCCGCCTTTGCCATACTTGCCCTCGTCAAACAACTCTGGTTGACATCAGAGTGTCAAACGAGACTGGAAGTCCCAGAAGTATGAGCCTCAACACCTTTCTCATGCTCTGCAATGCCTGGATCTTCTGTAGTCTGATCTACCGCCAGATCCGGCTCCGCCGCAGAGAAGCGGAAATAGAGGAAAGCCAGTTTTGGATGGCCAAGATGAGAAAGTGGAACTGAGAGGAAACCATGGCACTTACACCGACAGGTGAAGACAGGACGATGACTAGAGAGGCGCTCCTTGCGGAGCGGGAGAAGGACGCCGCCCTGCTGAAGGCGAAGTGGAAGGCCGAACGGGAAGCCAGGGCCAAGATCGAATCCGTTATTCGTAGGACAAGCATCACTCCATGATCGTAGGGTTTGGCCACCGGGCCCAGGTGGGCAAGGACACGGCAGGGGACTGGCTGGTAAACCAGGGTTGGGAACGCCTAGCGTTCGCAGACCTGGTCCGGCAAGTCCTTTACACCCTGGACCCGGTGGTCGACCCCGTATCAACCGACTACTACTTCTGCCTCAAGAACATGGTCGACAAGATGGGCTGGGAGATAACCAAAAGCAACCAGGAAGTCCGGGGCCTACTCCAAAGGCTGGGTCACGGCCTGCGTGAGATCCTGGACCCTGCCGTGTGGTGCAGACCGGTGATCAGAGAAGCCGAACTCCTAGACGAGTCGGGCACCAACGTGGTCATCACCGATGTCCGGTACATGAACGAGGTGGAAGCCATCTGGAAAGCGGGGGGAAGGGTCTACCGGATAGACAGGGATGTGCCCATCCTCAATCACTCCGGCGAGGAACAGTTGGACGAGTTCCAGGGCTGGGACGGGGTCATTGACAACAACGGGTCAATCAACGACCTATACGGTCAGGTCAAGGCCCTGGTCATGGGATACACGCTAGATGTAGATTGACTCCATGAGTAGGGTCACCAAACTTCTCGTAGCGGTCACCGGGCTCCTCGTTGCTGTTGGCACGCTAGTAGGCACCATTAGTATGACCATCGGTAAGGGGCCGGACACCTCAGGAGGGATTACGATTGTCTTGAACAGCCCAGAGGCTTACGAGACCTTCCTCGCTGAACACCCAGCAAACGGCTGACGGAGACACCATGGGGCTAGTAGCAGGAAGCGACACCTGGGCTGTTTGGACTACCCAGACAGGCACCGAAGGACACCCGACCTCGTTCCACTACGCCCCCACCGAAATGGGGTTCATCCATGAGGTCCACCCGACAGGGGAATGCCTCTGCGGGCCCCAACGGATAGATGTCTGGCATGAGACCCCCGATGGGGAGATGTTCATACCCCATTACCGGCATCAGGCCTTAGACGGTGTCTACTACGACGACCTGGAAGCCGACCCGTTTGAGGGCTAGGACGTTAGCCCGCCAACGACGGGTCGTAGTCCAGCGCACCAGGTTTGGCAAACACCGCTGGATCGCCGGTCTCCTTGAACTTCTCCATTTTTGGGTTGAGGCTCGCACCGCCTACAAAACTATTTACAGAGATGGAAGCCAAGGCCTCTCTGGTTCTCGCCGGGTCGAATGACTTGCCGCACTCCGGGCACCAGATCGTTGGGCGAGACTCAGGGTCTGGCTTGAACTCGCAGTTAGGGCAAACATCTTCGTTTGACATCGGCTAGTCAGTCAGAGATGAGGTTCCCTTGGTGCCCATCCGCTGGGCTACAACACCCTTCAGGACGGCCAACGCAGCAGCGAACCCGGCTCCTGCCATCAGTTTCCACTGGTCGACCCCAAGGTCGAACACTGAGTTGGAGGTCATGGCCCCCAGGGCAGCCTGCAAAAATGTGGCCGCCAGTCTCTCTACAAGATCCTTAGTAAACATATTTTTTTACCCCTTACCAGTTGTCGTCGTACCACTCATCGCACCAAGTCCTGGTGCGACAAGCCTGTTCGTTCATGTCGGTCCTCCACCACAAATCCCCCAACTCCCAGCCGACCTCCTCTAGCCGCTGCTGGATCGCTTCGATGTCGTCAACCCACTCTGGCTCCTTGTCGGCCAGAGCGGTGACTGAATCCTGGAGGTCCTCAAGGTCGTCAGACAGGTCCTCGTAAGCGGCCTGCTCCACAGCGACCAGGGACTGAACCATGTCGGTCGTAGCCAAATGGGACAAGTCCACGGGCTGTGGCTCCGGGATGGCCTGGATCGCTGCCAACAACTGGGTGCTGGTAACAAGGTTGCTGGTGTCTACGACCTCAATAGCCGCCACCGAATCTTCCAGTATGTCGATGCGGCTAGCGACCTGAGCGGCGTTCCAGGTGACCACAGCCGACACGGCCACAATCGACCCCACAAGGCCCAAGGTTAGTTTGGAGACCTGGACCTTCTTTAGTTGGTCAACCACATCGTCAGACATTATGACTTCGGCTGGTTCCGTTGTTTCCGCTGACGGCTCTTATACTTCATGTGCGCCTGTTTCTTATGTCCCCTAGCGCCAGCGTCCCGGGGCCGGACGCCCCCCGGCTTGTTCTTCCTGCCCTTGAGGGGAGGCGTTGTAGAAGTGGTGGTAGGCGACGGCGAGATCGCCCCGGGCTTCGGGTGTACGGCATTGAGCCATGTCCCGTCAGGCATAGCAACCTTGACGGTATGTCTTTCTTTCTTGGTCATCAGTCCGCTTTCCTTAGAACAACCGTAGCCAATAGGCGATGTCGCTTGAGCGCCTGGGATCTATCGTAGACCCCCAGGGCTCTCGTCTGGACCTGCAACACCTCATAAACCTCAGCAGCCTTAGTAATCGGCCAGTCAATGTCCTGATAGTTTACTCGCCTCTGCGTCAACGCTGCCAGGGTCCTGGCCCGCAAGGTCCCAGCCCCCGGAGCGTTCTCAGGCAGGGGGTGACCATTCAGCCCCCGTACGCTGTCCCCGCAATCTACAACGATTGACACCACCGTGTCACGCAGACCGATGGCATGGTACTTGACCTGCACAAAGTTCAGAGTCGTCGTGGCCGTGCCGCTCCCAGCGAACACGACCTTGTATTGGAGGGACCGGGACGACGACGACAGCCTCGTACTCTGAGAAGTACCGCCGACCGTGTCCAGTGTGGACAGGGTCGTATAGTCCGTCCCTTCGTTGGTCGACACATACGGGATAACCGAACAACTAGCGGCCATAGGCGTGGTCAAAACAACGATCTCATCCCAGCCCTTAGCCAGGGCGCTACCGCCGTCGATACGAGACCCGGTCAGGGTTCCAGCGGTCAGGAACGCAGTGGTCGACTCCTTCTTGACGCCTGTCCCACCCACCGAATAGACCACACGGCCCTGCCATACGTCCGCCCCGTAGACATCGCCAGCAGTGGCGTCGTCCGACTCAAAGAACTTTGCATACCCGCCGGTCTCCAGGTCATAACACCCCAGGCCCGTCTTGTTCCCGGAAGTCATCTTCTTCCACCCCCAGAACACCTGGTTGTCTCTGGCAGTGAACTCGCCCACAGCATGGTCGTCGGTGGTGGCCTTGTCCGCCAGTTCAGTGATGAAGAACGGGGTTAGAGCCCCGGACTGCGGGTCGGGTACACCCCTGTAGATGTATGCGGTGCCGGTGCTGCCGGTGCTTTGCCGGTAGGCCCGCACGAAGATGGAGCCCCCAGCGGCGAACACTTCCCGGGGGGACAGACCAGGTGGCATGTCCCAGGCCACGAACGGGTACTGGGTGTTGCCGCTGCTGTCCAGGCCCAGGGGCCAGGCGTAGACCATGCCCCGGTTGCCCTTGTGGGCGCAGAAGTAGACATGCCCGTTGGCTTCAGCGAAACTCCCCACAGTCCAACCCTGACCTAACGTCAGGTGGCCCCCGGAGCGTTCCTCTGTCCCCACATCGCTTCCCCCTCCGATGGAGTAGGTGGTGAACCGGTTGGGGGTGGAAGAACTGTTGGCGATCACCCCGGCACAAATCCGGCCCGCTGCGTAGGCGACGGTGTGGGCCACCTCAGCATTCCACTGGGTGGTGATAGCAGAGGTGGTCCCCCTCAGGATCCCTTTAGTACCACAGGCCGCATACCAGTATTGACCGTCGGTTGTCAAATCTGTGATCGTTACAGCAGCACCACCGTGTTCATGGTCAACCGCTGTCCCAGCACCGGGTGTTCCCACATCGGTGAAATGGGTGAGTTGATCAGCGGCGGTCTGCACATACAGGGTTGTCCCGACCACCACCAGCCTGGGTGTAGCGAAGGTGGTATTGAACATCTCCGGGGTCGACGGCAACAACTTGATGGAGCCCGGCTCAGAGAACGGATCCAGGCCCTCGCTAGACAGGAACATCGTAGAGTCGCTGTCCTGACGGTTCAGGAACGTCTGGCCCTGGCCCCCCACCCAAGAGTCCCCCGACCCGAACGAATACCGCTCCACTGCCTGGTCGAACGGGGTGTCCCCCGTAGCCAACCGGTCAGGGATCAGAGGGATAGTGGTCTTCTCGTACCCCTCCCCCTCAGCGGTCTCCGCCAGGATGTACCCGGTGCCGTCAATGGCTATGTCGTACACCGTTCCCACAGTGGTCAACGCCGTGATGCTGGCCGGTTCCGTGAAGTCCGTTTCCAGGACAATCTCATCGGCAGCCATTACGTTGTCGGCACCCGGTTGGTGTTCCTGGCCTGAACCAGGATCTTATACTTGAAGTCGTCCAGGAACGCATAGTTCAGAACGTACGACGATGCAGTACCGGTCACCCAGTCGGTGTCGAACAGTTCCACATCGGTCTCAAACTCCAACAGTTTGACCCGGTACGCCTGCTGGGCCTCACCCGTACCCCCATGGGCGTAGGTCCAGTTCAGGGTCATTGCCGCCAGCGAGTTCATCACATAAGTGGAAGCAGTCCCCTTGTTGGTCGCCCCAAACAGGACATCACCCGGCGTGAGGGTCGGCTCCCCCAGGTTCAGTGTGTTGATGTCCTCCGTGTCGGGGGTGCTGGTGTAATAATCGGCGTCCCCGATACCAATAGCCTGCGGGCCACGAACCGTGACCTCAACAGTCAAATCAGTGTTGCCATGCAGATCCAGCGCCTCGCCGTAGATGGCTGCCAGATCGGTGGCGTGGGTGGTGCCAGCGCCCGCTACCCACCCGGTGTTGTCGTACTCAGTGGAACCAGCGTCGTTGGTGTATCGAACCCGGTAATACTCTTGGGAATCCCCCTGGGCCTGCGTGTACGTCCATGAGACCGTGAGGGGGTTCGATGTCGCCGTGGTTATAGCCGCAACAACGACAGTCGGAGTGTCGTGGAGTGTCCCCCCGGCGATCCCGTCGCCGCCTAACTTTCCGCCCCCGACCGTATGTGCCATTACGCATAACTCAGGGCCGTCGCCGGGAACACGACCTTGCGGCCACTGTCCCAAGCAGCAGCAGCACCACCACCCAGGTTGGAACCGGTCTCTGCCTCTGTCCCGCCCCTGGCGACTGTCAAGGTGTAGGGGTTGGAGGACCCGGAGATGGCGGTCACCTTCACCAGTTCAGGCTGGTGCTGGGCTGCTTCCGGGTCGATGGCCATGACCATGTAGTCGCCCGCCCCCCAGGACGTATCGTCAGGGATCGCAGAGTTGGTAGCGAAGTTCACATAGACAGTAGTAGCAGCGTCGGTTATACCGGCGTTCAGTGTCCCTTCACAGAAGTTGATGTATTTCCTAGCCATGGTTCACCTCAGACTATTACTTTCGGCATCTTACGGAACGTCCTGTTACGAGGCACATTCTGAACCCGCCGGGCCTCGTCAATCCGACGGTAGAACTCGCCCCACAACTCACGCATGAGCCGCACATTGAACCCCTGCCTCACAGCAGCGTCCTGGTTCCACTCCTCAATCTGATCCAAGTCCAGGCGGGTGATCTCATGCCCGGTAATCGCATAGGCCGCAGCCCACAACGACGGCAAATCCTCAGTAGCCAACGGCACACTCAAAGTGGAACTCTCCGCCGGAGGCACCACCGACCAGGCGTAGGGCTCCACCGAAACCACAATCAGAGCGTCATCGTTCTCCACCGTGGACGGGACCCTCACGGCCTTGGTCGAAGTAACCAGGCCCGTCGGGAGGTCTTCCTCAAACTGCCATCCCCCAACGTCGATGATCCTGCCGGTAACCCCGATCATGTGCCGGACACTCAGCACCCGCTGGGTGGCGGCAGGCATCTCAATGTATTGCTTCCCTGAGGTCCGGTACATGGTGGCGTTCGTTATGTACGGCAGGTAGATGTTCATGGGGCCAGACACGCACCGTTGCACAAAGCGGGAGATGTCGGCCCGCAGATGCCCTGGCTGAACCAGGACCGGGTCGGTGCCCTCATGGGTGGCCACAGCGGTAGTCCCCGCATAACCCCGGGCCACCGTCAAAGTGTCAGTAGCGGTATCCACCGCAGTGACTAGCATCGCCTCCTGGTTGATCTCAATAACGTCCGTTATCGAAATCTTGGAAGCGTCCCCGGTCGTCAACGTCAGCGTGGTGTCGGCAGCGTCGCTAGGCGCACCAGACATGGTGACCTGCAACGGACGCTCCGAATGCCGGTACAGCCTTGACAGAGTCTCGTCAATCAGCGTGCCCAGGGACACAGAAACATTGGTAGCCACTACCGCCTAGACCTCATTCTTCCCGGGAATCTTCCAGCCCTGTTCGTCCTGTAGTGCAAATCTACTCGCAAACTCAAGGGCCCGGCAACGGTGCCAATCGCCCCACCCGTGTCCTCCGCCAGGTCCATCAGTTCCTCCGCACTGAAAGTCCTGTCCCCCAACGCCTCCAGGAACGTGACCAGGTCCTCTGCACCCACGTTGATGCTAGTCAACTCTCCCAGTTGCCGATAGTTGCCGGAGGTCTGGTAGTCCTCGTCGGCCCGGTATCCCAGGCCCCCCGTGCTGGCATAGGCGATGTCTGAGGCTGTAAGAGCGATACCTGGGATGCTGCTGTCCGACCCGGAACCAGTGTCTGTCTGCGTCATGGCCGCTGCCATTGACAGAAGTGTGTCAATCAGAGCCACGGTTTCGCTCTGGGAAAGAGAAATCCCATGGGCGTCTACACCAGTACCGGTCTCCGCACTGGTAGCGGCGATGCCGTTGATCTCAGTCTCAGTCCCGGACCCAGTGTCCGTACTCCCGACAGAGAGACCGTGGGCATCAGTGATCCCTGTAACCCACTCCAGGACCGGCCCACCGCCCTCCAAAGTGACAGAGATGGAGGGATACGTCCCTTCAACCCCGGAGCCCGTGTCGGCTGGTGTGAGGACGACTGAGAGCGTCTGAGCGTCGGTACCTGAACCAACGTCACCGATAGGGTCGTCAATCCCCAGGGTGTACCGGGCGTCGTTCCGGTAGGCCCTGACGTTCCGGTATGTGAGATCGAATACCCCGGGCTGGTAATGGCCTGGGTTCCGGTAGAGGAGTGCAGACCGGTAGGCCATGGTTTACTCCTCGTCGGGCTGGTTGAACGACCACCACATCTGAAAGACGTAACGAGACTGGCCGACGGGCGGGAGGGTCTTGTGGGCGTGGGTCCACCCTGCCGGGAAGATCACGAACTTGCCCGCCTCAGGGTTCACTGAGAGGCCCTGCTGGGGGAACAACAACTGCCCGCCGGTCTTGACATCGTTCAAGAACCCGATCCCGGTCAAATGCCGCCGGTTGAGGACGGGGCCGTAGGGGTGGTAGTCGGTATGGACGGCGTGATAGGCGCCGCCGTCCAAGTACCGCAGCACTTGGTACCGCTCCGCCACTGAGAAGGTCGGCTGTTTGTTGGCTTGCGGGAACGCTTCTAGATAGTTGCCCAGACAGTCAGAGGCGAAGTCCAACATGGGCCGGTGGACATCAGGGTGTTCGTGGACCGAGTAGGACTGCTGATGGGAGTCACGCTCTTCAAGGATCGGCTCGGCGGACTCATGGATCAAGGAGCGATCCCACTCGCCCTGTTCGCTGTGTTCGATGATCTCGTCGCAAAGCACAACGGCAGGGTCAGCGGTGTAGATGTGGATGAAGTCGTTGCTGTGGACGAGTGGCGTGTGGTGTGTGATGACCGGAGCAAGAGCAATCATTACCTACTCCTCTGGTGGCATTTCTATTTCCACCCAAGTGGTGTTGTCCTCGTCCCAGTAATAGAACGGTGTCTCGCCGGTACCGGGGTAGGCGACCGGTGCTTTCCACCAGTGGCCGGTGTCGTCCAGCACCCACGACGGGAACGGTTTTGGTTGGATGAAGATGTCCAACACCGGGTCGTAGGTGCCGCCGATAGCGGCGTAGTCGAACCGGAAGTTGCGGTTGTACGAGGTCTGAACCCACGTTCCCGATTCGGGTAGGAGGTCGTTGAGGAAGTCGATGCCTCGCTGCTCGTCCTCTACCCCGTCGATTGTGGTGACATCGTTGCCGACCACGACGACATTGAGGACCGTGTTGGTTTCGTCTAACTCTGCGAAGTGTGCCATCAGATCAGAGTCAGCCATCGGCAGACGGCAAGGCCACTACCGCCCGCCCCCGTGCCGTTGTTTTCATGGCCGCCACCGGACCCACTACCAGTGTTCGCCGCCGCCGCAACCGAAGCGGATCCGGGTCCTACGGCGGGAGTGCCGCCACCAGCACCACCAGTGCCGTAAGTTGTCTCACCCCAGTATGTGTTGATCGCCCCAACGCCACCACCACCGCCGCCGACCGTGCCGCCGCCTGCGCCCGTGAGAACCGCATTGGTTGTACCGGAACCGCCGGGTCCACCGAATGTTTGGTAGGTGTTTCCCCAGTTGCCAGCCGTACCGGCTGCGCCGATACCACCGCCACCACCGCCTGCGACCTGACCGCCGAGGTTGATTAGACCGCCGCCACCGTTGTTGCCGATAGACCCGGAACCACCGGGTGATCCGCCGTAACTAGCGGGTCCACCACCAGCATTACTCCCGCCGCCGCCGCAACCACCGGGGTTGCCAGAGTAGTAACCCCCCGGATTTCCCCAAGAGAACCCGCCCCCGCCACCACCGCCGGGGATGCTGAGGGATGAACTACCAGCAGGGTTGAGGGTCGTTGTACCGCCGTCATTCCCATTCGACCACTGCCCGGTCGGAGGAACCGTCTGCGCCGCAGCACCAGCACCGATAGTGACTGTGTGAACCTCGGCAGCCATGTTGGTGATGGTCTGTGCCCAAGCCCTACCCGCACCCCCGCCGCCAGCACCGGAACCATTCTGGTTTGACTTACCGCCGGAACCGCCGCCGCACAATGTGAACCATTCAATGTCCCTGATGTTGCCGGTGATCGTCAAACTTCCTGAGGCGTTCCACAGGACGTAGGTGTAGAGGCCGCTGACGCTGACCGTCCCACCCGACTGGCTGTAAAGAAGAGGAACGCCGCCGCCCTGAGCGGCCATGATCCCGTGATCGGCTGGACGAATAGCCATGGTTACGTCAAGGAACCGATAAGGGACCAGGTATCAGTAGCCGTCTTTATCAGGCTGGCACCGGCGTACTGGCCGTCGATCTCCTTGTTGGAATCCTTCGACTGGATCGTCACACCGGACCCCTGAGCCAGCGTGCAGTTGGCGCTTCCTAGATTCTGAACCATAATCTGCGTACCCACCACGAAAGCCACCGACGAGTTCGGCGGAACAGTGAACGTCTGCGCCGAACCGTTCGATGAAGTAACAAACTTCCCAGCATCACCGATAACGAAAGTGTAGGTCGTACCGGACTGGGCGTTGATCGCCAACGGGGCAACCACACTCCCAGCGGTTACAGCACCCGTCACAGCCAAAGCACTCAGCGTGCCGACCGAAGTGATTGCCGACTGGGCAGCACCGGTAACAGTGGCCGCAGTACCAGAAGCGTTACCCGTGACATTCCCTGTCAAAGGCCCAGCGAAAGCAGTCGCCGTCAACGTCCCAGTACCAGCGTTGTAGGTGGCCCCGCCGTCGGTCTTCGGGGCGAGGTCCCCAGTGGCGCTCTCAAAGAGAGCCACTGAGCAAGTGGTGTCCGTGGTGTCAGCAACAGTGATGGTGTTGGGGACAATGGCTGCTGTCCCATCAAATGAAACGCCGCCGATATTCCGGGCTGTTTCCAGGGCAGTAGCCGTAGCGGCGTTGCCTGTGGCTGATCCGGCGCTGCCGGAGGTGTTCCCCGTCACGTTCCCGGTCAGAGGACCGGTAAATACTGTGGCTACCAGCGAGCCCGTGGCAGCGTTGTAGGTGACACCGCCATCCGACTTCGGAGCCAGGTCACCAGTGGCCGACTCAAACAAAGCCACCGAACAGGTGGTGTTGGTCGTGTCAGCAACCGTGATAGTCGTAGGTACAGCCCCAGCAGGCACCGCAGCCCACTCGGTGTCGCCGTCGCCCTGCTTTACCAGAACATGGTTCGTTGAAGCAGTAGCAGCCGTCGTAGCGCCGACGCCCAGTTTCGTTTCCAGCGCAATAATCGCACCAGAATGAGACGTATGAACAGCGTCATGCTCAAAACCGGAATCATCCATTTCAGTAGTCGCCAAAGGCGACGGCTGCTGGGCGGATGTGTCCAGCGTCGTCGGGTACTGGGTCGCCATGTTAGGACACCGTGATCGTTACCGTCAGAGTCCATTCTGAGCCCGAAGCCTTCGTGCCCAGAGAGGCCACCTTACGGTTCAAGGCCGTGCCGGTGTCTTCCCCGCCGGTACCGCTAGAAGCACTACGGATGCTCCATTCCTCCCAGGCAAAGTTGCCCTCCGCAGAGCCCCACACCGACTTCCAAGTCATCGTCTGGGCAGTCCGGTCTGGGAACGTGGACTCCATCGCCTGGTAATCCCTGGCGGAAGTACCCGCCTGGAGCCCCGTGTGCGACGCAGAAGCCGCCGTGGTGCTGGTACCCACCCCGATATAACTGCCCGTGCCGTAGTCCGTGACAGAGCCGATGTTGCAGAGAAGATCCAACAGATTCTGGATCCCCCCGTTCAGGAGAAGGTTGTCCTCAGAAGAAATCGTGTCGTCCGGGGGGAGCCCTTTAGCCCGGTCAGAAGCAACATTCCACTTCTCAACGGTGGCTACAACACCCCAGTCTTTGGTGTCGATGACATCAGGTGCGCTCATAGATCCTCACTATACACCGGTCACGGGACGGCCACCAGATAGGTGACCGCCCCGCAAACGGGTTATTGGCTATGCCGGTTTACGGTGCAGCCGATGTGGTGTTGGTCTGGTGATCGTGCGGCTCACGCAAGGTGAGTTTCACGTTCGCCGTGTGTCCACCCGAAGTGGTGATGTCATACGTCGCCTTCATAAACTGCTTGTAGACATCCATTCGGATGTAAAGGGTTGAACTGTCGTCGTCGTGAGCGATTGCAGGGCAGGAACCGTACTCAACGGTGTTTGCACCCGCTGCGGTATCCGCACCCTCAAATCGGATCGCCCCGGCGGTGAACGAAGCGTTCGCACCGATAGCGCCCAATACAATCTCCATGACAACGGGCCCTGGCTTGTCGACCTGAACCCAACCGGTGTTGCCGTCCGCCGCAATAGCAGTATCTGCGAGGAGTACGCCACCAGTTGCGTCCCGGACAAGTGTGCCTGGACCGACTGTGGTTGACGATTGCGCCATGTCTCAGCCTCCTATGCTTCCGTGAGGCCGGTATGCCTCACAATGGATAGAGGGTTGTAAATGGCCAGGCCGGGGTAAACCTCAACCCGACCCAAGTGCCCAGGCGCTGCCTCAGTCTCACCAAAGTCATTTACGTCGAACGACCCGCCCAGGCCCAACAGGCCTGTCACGTTCTCGTCCTCGCCAAAGGCGATGTAGTAAATGCTTGAAGTGACGCTGCTTGATCCCTGCGTTTCATCGAACGCAAGAATCGCAGAACCTGTTGCATCATCACCGATGATCCGAACGGGAATCCCGTTCCATTGCAGAATCTGGCGGCCAAACCGGTCATCCCCTATATCAAGTAGGGAGAAGTAACCAGTTGTGTTGCGACCAAGGGCCGTCAACTTGCGCCGGATAAAGCGGTTCATCAGGATGACATCAGCACTGGACTGGCTACGCAAAAGATCGTGCGCCTCGTCCATCTTCGCCAATGTGAGGGGTCCGCCATTCGTTGCCTCAGCAATCGTCTGGCCCAAACCCTCAGTGATAAGGGAGTTGATTCCCTTGAAATCCTTGGCGGTGCCGGTGCCGTCGAAGAAATACTTGTCGTAAGTCCTGGACATGGCCTTTGCGAACTTGGCGTACTGCCTGGCTTTCGCAGAGACTACGTTCCCACGGACTCTGACAAGGTAGTTATCGACAAATACCTCGCCACCAAGGATAGCCGTACCAAAGTACCGCTCCGTGTCTGTGCCGAATGACCTGGTGTAGGCCTCGTTCACATCACGGAAAGCGGGCGTTGGCAGACTGTTTTCGACCTGCACCTTGAGAGCGTTCCCAGCGATGGCGGTCTGCGGAAGCATCTCAAGAATCGGAGATTCCTGGATCAGGGTCTCAACGACCCCACGCTTCAACTGATCGTCACCGTACTTGGCCGCCTCAAGGAGGGTCACGCTGCCGCTTGGCATATCGCTGGCCTTCCTGTGGTTAGTGGGTGATTAGATGGGACCCTCTAACGACGGCGCTTGCTGGGCTTATTCTCCAGCGCCCACTCAATGGCCTGAACACCGGTCAGTTTCTCCGGGTTGATAGCCGGAGTTGGCTGGCCGGACATTGCGCCCACCTGGCGAGCCCTGTCAAATGCTTCAGCATCGGTATGAGAACCAGAATCAGGTGCCGGGCCAAGGAACTCCTCAACCTGGCGATCCAACTCGTCGCCCTCAAACCCCCGCCTTGCTAGCAGGTCCCTGGCCAACTCCTCTTGCTGACCACGACGATCCTCATGGATCTCCCTGGCCCGCTCCTCAAGTTGGCCTATGTCGACGCCATCCAGATCCGTGGGCTTCACAAGCGACAGACCGTGCTGCTGAATAACCTCTTGGGCTTTCAGGCCGGTAAGTTCGCCTCTAAGCGATTTGTTCTGTTCTAGCGTTTCCTCCAACTTCTGTCGGAGGGTGCCTCCCGACATCTCAGAAATATCTTCATCGGTGTCGTATGGCATATGTCGCTCCTGGTCTCGTACGCTCCCGGACCCCAGGGGTACCCGGAAGGATTGGTATATCTAAGTATAACTGACACGGCGCTGTCAATAGCGGACGCCGG
>VTLG01008280.1_pt1 | contig 13998 bp, 19 predicted proteins | sample 4694571 | NCBI WGS metagenome assembly VTLG01 (sample SAMN12604809, study PRJNA352737) | marine metagenome | biome: ENVO:00000447; feature: ENVO:00000209|ENVO:00000569|ENVO:01000036; material: ENVO:00002151; isolation source: viral sequences binned using virsorter ...
AGGTCTTCCACACAGGTTTCCATAATTTCAACGACTCTGGTGACCTGTTTCTCTGACTCTATGTTAAAACAAAGCTCATCGTGCACCGTCAACATTGGAACAAGACCCTCATTGTAGCAATCTACCATAGCTTTTTTTGTCTGGTCAGCACTCGAGCCCTGTATAAGTTTGTTAAGAGCCTTGTATGTAAACGCTCTTCTAATCATGCCCTTGCCACCATACTCTTCTAATGCTTCTTTCCAAGGCAATGCTTTATTAAATCCAAAAGACTTCGGCTCATACATCTCAAATCTACACTTACGACCCAACCATGTGCGTATCACACCTTTCTTTTGTGCTTGAGTCATAGCTTCATCTGCTATGCCTCTCACAAACGGAACCTTTTCATGATACACTTCCAGAAGTTTGGTAGCTTCATCTTCAGATATATCCAACACACCTGCAAGCTTGCCCTTGCCCATGCCATACATGATTCCAAGATTAACTGTCTTTGCTTCTTTTCTTTTGATACCTGCCATATCCGCAACCATCTGGTGAAAGTCTGCATCTCCTTTCTTATACATCTCTACAACTTCATCAATCTGTGGGTGCCTTGCAGGGCCTTTTATCTGTGCACAATAATGCGCCAACCACCGAGGTTCTTGTGATGCATAATCAAACGAGCCCCACTTTGCCCCCTCCTCTGGTATAAACAAACCTCTAATTAGTTTCTTTAATTCTGGATCTCGTGCAGGTATCTGTTGTAAATTAGGGTTAGAAGAACTAAATCTACCTGTAACGGTACCTCCATCGTCACTTCTCAATGGATTGAAGTCACAATGTAGTCTGCCGTTATGGCTGTGTTCTACAATTGTATCGATAAAAGTCGTGTTAGCTTTGTTGAACTCTCGTATTTTTAATATCTTATAGGCTATTGGATGTTCATGATTTTGAAGAAACTGTTTTGTAAAGGAGGGCGCATCAGTGTTGTCTGTCCTATGGTATGGAAGACCAAGAGCGTCAAACGCCTTTGCTATGGATGTAGCCGCCCATGGCTCAATAGAAACTCCAGTTTCGGCCCGTATTTCTTCTAATAGGTCAACTTCTCTTTTCTCGAGTAGCTTCTTTACTTTCTCTGCTTTGTTTAGATCAACTCGTACCCCTTTTGTTTTCATGTCTAACAGGCACGGTATCAAAGAACTTTCGAGATTGAATATCGATTCGCATTGTTGTTGTTTAAGTTCTATTGACAGCTTGTTCCAAAGTCTAAGAGTCACAGCCGCATCCTGTTCAGCATATGGACCAACATATCTACATGGCAGTTGCCACATACCTGACTTTGGATCTACACCAAAGTAGGTAGCCGCCTGCTTCAACAGTCTTTCGTTCTTGTATTCTTGTAGATACTCGCCTGCCAAAGAGTTTAGATTATAATATCTTCTGTTCTCATCTAGCAAAGGGGCGGCTATCATGGTATCGATGATTCGACCTTGAACCTCTATCCCCTCTGCTCGTAGCCAACCCAGATCATAAGTCGAGTTGTGAAACACTTTTTCTATATCTGGTGTCGCCATCTGTTTCTTGAACCATGACAACACTATATCCTCCGGTAAGTTCTCACCTTCTGCATGTCTGAATGGAAAATATCCCTGATAATCTCCTGCCGCCACAGCTATGCCAATCACATAGCCATCTCTTCGAGGCCATCCTGGTCCCAGGGTTTTGATGTTTGGGTCTTTCGTTTCCAAGTCAACAGCAATTCTTTTATGCTTTGTTAAGTCTGGAAATACTTGAGGAGGTGACCAGTCTTTATCTACAGAGGCTAGAGACACCTCTTTCATATCTTCCTTGTGAGCAAAGTCAAATTCAGGATTTTCTAGAAAATCAAATTGATGCTTCGACTTCTTCAAGAGACATCCTCCATAAAAATATAGGAGTAGATTCCCCTACAAAAGCACCTATCGTATTAAACTCTAGATATTCTATTGCTTCATCTTCCGTCATGCCATCTCTTTCTACAAGAATTTTCATACAAAGATATGCATCATATACGATAACGTCTTCACGATTGACAGGGTTAAGAGCCCTGCCAATCACTGCCTTGTCAAATCCATCAGCTTTTAACATTTACCATTTCTCCACCCAAGGCGGCATATCCGATTATGTCTACCCAAGAATCACTCTTGGTTATGTCTTCAGATAATCGAGCTAGTTTAACTGCTATCATACAGGCAATCACTTGCTCGGGGGTTATCTCCGTTTTACAAATTATAGTCCACATCTTTGCAATACGGTCATGATTTATCTGGGACTCTCCATAATCATTTGCCCTTGGTCCATTAATTAAAACTCTAGCTTCATCTAAAAACCAACTCCTGTTTTTAGGTCTTGGCTTACCTATTACTACTCTAGCTTCGTTTCTAAATATAGCTTGTTTTTCATTTCTCCTTATTTTAGCCACATAGTTTGGATTGGCTTTTGCCATGGCACCTATTTCTTTGTTGCTCTTTTCTGGATGTTCTTTTATTAACTGTATAACTTTTCTTAATTTAGATCCTTTTTTCATATGTAAAATCCCCATTCTGATTTTGCTTCTATTAAATGTAATTCTTTTTTGGCTCTGGTTATGCCAACATAAAAAGTTCTTTTCTCAGCATCCTGGTCTTTTGATTTAGATGCTGCTTTTGATGACTCTAAAATTAATAATACATTGTCTGCCTCTCCTCCCTTGGCTTTGTGTATAGTTGATATCTTTATCCTTGGTGTACCCGTCAGAATCTTCTCGTTCCTCCTTCGAGCGGATGATATATAAATCTCCTCTGTCTCTGATACATTTATTATATCGTACCAGTTAGTCTGCTCGGATGCCTGCAACTCAAACTCGTTTACTAATCGAGCCAGAGTAAAAGTCTCGTCCTCTTCCATCTTCTTGAGCCTGCTCTTTGCAGACCTAGTAAGAAAACCCTTCCTAAGTTGGTCACAAAATTGCCACAATTTCTCAGTCGATATTTCAGAGCCTTTGCATAACAACAACCAAGTCTCTATCGATTGCAATATATTCGGAGAGATAGACCACCCCGAGCCCTCTCTGTAAAAGACATAACCGTCTTCGCGTAACTCTCGAGCGATGTTGTTTGCTATGTAATTAGTTCGAGCAAGCACTAACCACTGACCCTCATCTAGATCTACATCCCGCACATCACGGTGCCATACGACCGTACCTGTATGTGATGCAGGTTTCCATTGCTTGTCCTGACGGATATCAATACGATTTACAACCGATGCTGCTATGTCATGCACTTGCTGTGGCACACGATACGATTGCGTAAGTATTTGCTTTTCTTCAGATGCTCTTAAAAAATCTTTTACGTTCACACCCATCCATGTATAGATGCACTGGTCATCATCTCCGGCATAGTACACACGCTTAGAATTAGGTGCCAGTATTTCGCGCACCATGCGCCACTGGAGCGGTGCTAGGTCTTGTGCCTCATCAACTATCAGAACATCAAATGAAGGCCCCTCACCGTCTTCGACAAAGTCTTCAATCATATCTACGAAATCTTTTTTATCTGCTTCTTTTTTGTATGCTCTTAGTGCATTATCCACGATTCGTGCCTGCTGAAAATGCATTCTGTAATCAGCCGTATAATTAAACTCTTCTTCCAAACTCCATCCACGGACTCTGGCTATCTGAATCATACCCAGATATGCATCACCCCCTTTGCCCTGTGCAAACAAACCACCATCAGCCATTGTTAAATAAGAGTTCGTGCTAAAGTCTAACCCAACTAATCTTCCAAGCTCACGATAATCAGAAGACCGCATCACATCCTTAGAAGCCATTCCTTGATATTGAAAAGCTAGAGAATGCAGTGTTCTAAACCAAGTCAGGTTATCTGGGTTCACGTTTAATTCTTGCACGGCTCTTTGCTTTGCTTCGTCAGCGGCCTTACGACTAAAAGAAACAAAGGCAATCTTATCCAAAGGGGTGCCTCTTTGTATTTCTTTCTTAACAATATTAATTAGCGTTGTTGTCTTGCCTGTTCCTGGAGGACCAAAGATTGTTGTCTGCATTAGAAGGGCACCTCCGTTTTTTCTATCTCGACATCAGGCACATCTACTTCTTGGGTAAATTCTGGTATCCACCACACACGGATAGTTTTCCATTTCTCTTTAGACGTTTTAAAACTTTTTGCCCCATTGGCTTCTTGACCTCCATTCATTTCCTTCAATCGTTCTTGAACTTGTGCCCTCGAGTAATCATCAAACTTACGCTGTCTCAAGAATCCCATAAGAGAATCTAATCTAAAAAAAGTAAATCCCTCTCTCGTGTACGGCTTGCCAAGAATAATTTCTTCTGCACTCTGCGCCTGTATTCTGCCAGTGCAGTATGCTTCCATGTGCTCAAAGAACTGTCCTTTGAATGTAAGCTCATCTGGCACTTCAATCTCGTTTAGGTTTTCCATCAAACCATTAACAAGAATCTGCCAGTCACTTGCCTTAAATGTGTCTGGCATAAAACTTAACTGCTCCATGCAGGCTCTTTGAAATCTGACAGGCATTTGTAGTTCTTCTGTTGTTAGCTCTAGCCTCCTGCCATTTACATCCATGAACCAAAGCCTTGGTTCTGACATCACAACAGATAGGCCTGCTAAATCCATCGTTACCTTTTGATTGCCAACACCATATTTTAAAGTCTTACACAAGGTCTTGTTGCAGAAAGACTTCATTGGCTCTTGATCACATGTGTAGAAATATTCTTTCTTATCCATCTGGTTCTGGATCGTAACAATGTCAGAGGCAGGCAGTGGTGGCTGACAATACTGCGTGTTAATCTTTTCATGATTCGACTTCCAGTTATCTGGGTCCATCATCTTGCATAAGATAGCCACGTTAAACATCGTTGTGTTTCGAGTGCCTTCCGGTATGCCCTGCTCCATCATCACACGCAAACACGGAGGCCAATCCTTGAACATGTTTGATTGACCACCTAAACTAATATTTAAAAAATCTTTTGGTGGAACACTGCGTTTCTTAACAAGTGTGAGAAACTCTGTTAGCTTCGCGTTCTTACCGTTCTCTTTGACCGCATACCGCATGGTTTGTTCCGAGTCAAAGTATGGAAGGTTAATAAAGTTCCCAACATCACCACGCTCAACAAGCACCTGTTCTTGCTTGGGAAATATTTCGCACCCTCCAAATCCAAGATATGACGCAATCTCAGATGCCTTGTCACGGAACTCTCCTGCCAGTATCTCTTCTGTAAAGAAGAAGAATATGTGAGCACCGCCCGACTTAGAACGGCACACGATACACGGAACCTTTGCGGCCCGCAGCTTTTTATCTAAGGCTACTAAGTCTAGAGGATAAGTGTCAATATCCAGTGCACCAAAGTTACATTTGTTGTTTTCATTTATGGGAATGGATCCTACACCAAGGATACCTTTTAGGTGAGACTCTACGAGCTCTTCTGTAAGAGGCTCTCGAATAATTCTAGAGTTGGCCTTTTGCTTTCCAGCCACTCTTTCTTCTTGTATTTTTGTCTGTCCATGTGCGTATTCAAACCCTTTGAAAGCCGCCATGAACCGTTGCGTTTGATTCATATATTCTCTCCAGATAATGGTGGAGGTTGGTTATGAAATAGAAAGGAAACTGTGAGCGGATAAAACGCCAATTAAATACACTCACATTGATGAAGCACTTCCATAACCTTTCGGGGACCTCCAACTCCCGTCAACAACTTAGCTTCACCAAAATTTAAAAGGGTAAGTCACCATCAGTAGACTCTGGAGAGTCATCTATTTCGTCTGAACTTACACTCGAAGTTTGTATCTCACCTTTTCTAAAACTATCAAAGAGTGCCTTGGCCGCATCGATAGCAGAGGCAGGCACATCGGTAGGCTCCATCTTAGATACATCGAAGTTGAACCACGAACCTTTGTCATTAGACTCTTGGATTGTTTTCAACTTCCATACTGTTGCCCACATCGGTGGATTGAAGGGGCCGTTTTTGCCCTTGTACTGCAACAGACGCATCGGCGTATTCCAACGTCTTGACACTTTTAGTTGTGTCTTTTTCATGTCACATACAGCACTTTGTGTACCACCGTCTTCGTCCACGAGCATGACTAAGTGTTGTGCAGTACGCACGAGCTCGTTGCCAGAAGGTAGCTTTTCAGACGAGCCAACACGTTCTACCTTCTGAATATCTGGATTGGTTGGGTTCAATTCCTGGACAAATCCACCACCTTCTTCTCTGAATGAAAACTCGAGATACTTAGTTGTATATCCACAAGGTATCACAACAACACCCTCTTCTGGATCCCACACCTGACTTGTTACTGTGTTAAACAAATCTCCTGCTGACGCACCCTTAATAAATTTTGGGTCTGTCTTAAGAAGTTGTGGGCTGAGTGGTTGCAAGATACGCAAGAATGGTATCTGCATATCCTCCGTGCCAATCGAATCCATGCCTGCTCCTGCATGAGCCTCGAACTGCTCCATAATATTAGCTACTGCTGTTTCTTTTTTCTTTGCTACTGCTTCTGTCATAACTATTTCCTTGTAATTTTTGCTTCGTTACCTGTGAATACTGAAAATAAATCCATGTCTATTGATTCACCTTTTGAGATTCTGTCTTTAACCCATGCCTTCAACTTGGAATGATGTACATATGTTTTCTGGTTTGGATCTTTACCTTGACTTCTAAGTTCATCTACAAACGCACCTGCTTCATTGTCCTGACCCGCAGAAAAATTTACAGTTACTTCGTTCTTGATGATATCTCCTTCGCCCACTGACCGAATAAATCCGTGAGCCTTGTCCTTGTTCTCTTCGCTTATGCGTGCATGAACAAAGGGCACGATCTTAACCTCATGGTCATCGACCCCCAGTTTATTGGCACCCATCTTTTGCATGAGAGCAGGGATATCTTCTGTGGAAATCTTAGTTGCCTGAAACTTTAGATTTTTAAGATGCTGTTCTGCATCCTCGATGTCTTTGTCAATCTGTAGTTTCCTGCGTACAAGTGTAGATAGATCCGAAACACCTTCTGTAGATACTTCGTCAAACTTACTTGCATCAATCTTTTGTTCTATATGCGCGAATAAATCATAATCGTTCATGTCTTCTCCTTCTTGAATATAAAATAAAGTTTTACCCCTTCGGGTGGTTTAGTAGTGTCCTACTTTTTCTTCACACCGTCAAGCTTCTTGCTTGCCAAATGTTCTTCCCAAGCTTTGTCTATCAGTAGCTCCATTTGTTTAGGAACGCTTCTTCTACCCTGATAGGCAAGCTCTTTTACTTTTTCATGAGTCTCCACATAAATGGCTACTGATTTAAACTTCGTAGTATCCAATCAAATCTCCTGTAATAATTTAAAATCTTTAGTTTTGTTATATAAGCAATGATAAGTTCATGTCAACCCAATAAATAATATTATTTCGTTGGTATTCTTAGCCATTCCTTAACTTTCTCTCCTAATGTTGCGGCAGATATCTTAATCTTACCTTGTAATGTCTTTACAATGTGCACATCTACCGTACCACGGCACACAAGATCCACATACAGCACCTTGTTATGCTGACCGATACGATGACATCGGTCCTCGGACTGCATGCGTGTCTCGAGATTAAAATCATTTGAGTAATAGATCACATTCGTTGCTGCATTCAACGTGAGCCCCCGACCTGCTGTTTGTGGGTTTGCTACAAAGAATCGTGCCTCACCTCTTTCAAAACTTTCTATCGCGTTCTGTCTTTCGTTGTCAGTTGTGTCACCGAAGAATGTAACCGCAGAGCCCTCACCAAACTTATCTTTGAGAACTTTAGCTATCTTCTTTATGTCATACCTAAACCGCGACCATATAATTATCTTGCCCTGCATTTCCTCTATTGTATCGAGTAGTGCATCTATTCTTCTCGATGGTATCTCTACTAGCTCACCATCGTCCGTCATCACATGACCACAGAGCACTTGTTGCAAGCGCAGAAGTTGTGTCATAACTGCGGGGGCTGATACCAAATCACCGCCCTCGAGCAGTGCGACTGCTACGTTCTTGAGTGATACATAGTATTCGAGTTGTTCGTCCGTTAAAGACACACCACGAGTTGTGTATATCTTGTCTGGTAAATCCAGAGCCTGCTCTTTTGTTACACGAAACGAGAACTTGTCTAACTTTTCGGATAGTTCTTCTAAGTTTCTGTACCCTACAATCATTTGAAAACTATGTTTCCCCATCTTTTGTGTGCGTGTTACAGCATATCGACCCTGAAACGACCAATAACTATCATGGTTCAGTAGTGATTTATCCATGAACTCACACTGCGAAAATAGATCCATAGGTGACTTTGTTACTGGAGAGCCTGTCAATATGCGCTTGTATCCTGCCTGCTTGCCAAATTGTATGATGTTCTTTGTCCGTTTGGCCTTTGGATTTTTTATAGTCGTGCTCTCGTCCACGGCCAACATAAACTTACAGTTATCTATGTAGCTTGCCAGATATAAACTCAGTTTCTTAGTTGTTGATCCAAAAGCCTCTACGTTAATAAGAAGTATTCTTAATCGTTTTCTCTCTTCTGTTGCCCCTTCCATAAGCTTTTCTTTTTCTGCTTTGTTGGGGCTTGGTTTCCATACGTCCACCCTATAGTCAACGTGATCAGGCATGTGTGCAGGTATTTCTGAGAGCTCCCAGTTTCGATACACACCCTTGGGTGCAATGATAATAGCCGTATCTATATGACCAATGTCATAGAGCCATACGATATTATCTATCAATACCTTAGACTTGCCGCATCCCATCTCCATAAAATAGGCATAGTTCTTCTTGTCATAAGACCTGCGAAGTGCCTCTTCCTGGTGGGCGTATGGTGGTGTTTTATATCTAAACATTAGCCTGCGATCTTAACCACATTGTTTCTTTCGATATCCGTGAATACTTTTTCCAAAGAATCCTCTGATAAATCTAAAACCTGTTGAGCCCTGCGAATTGCTTCGTTTAAATTTATTTTTCCATCCTGATACTTGTCATGTATCTCAAGAAGAAAATCTATGTCATCTCCATGTATCATTGTCCCAGGCCTCTTCTCCATCCACTTACGTTTCTAGCCACCTTTGAACTTGTTTTAGCTCTGGTCTGTCGTGTAGGTTTTGGCGGTTGAAAATTAACAACGGCATCATTGAGCTCGCGTATCTGTTGTCGAAACTCTTCTACGCTTAGTTCCATCTCCTCTAACTCGATTGCTAGATCGCTCATCTTTCCCATATAAACCTCCTTCGTTTGTAAAATATTTGAACCAATGGTCTGCACAATAAGGTGTATTATTATCTATTGCGTCTGCCTTTTCACCGCAAACTGTACAACGCTTCCACATTATTTTGACCTGCCACCCACACCAGAAACTTTGGTAGTGGCATCTTTTCTTTTTGGATCTCTGAATATAAAAGAGATAATTTTCTTTATAAAGTTCATGTCATTCTTCCCATTTGTAGAACACATGGTCATTAATCCTGACCACATATTGTTTGCTTTCATGCCAGTCTGGTAAGACATAAACGGCATGGTAATGTGTTGATCCTTCCACAAAATCATGTAGTTTGTCCAGATATACTCCTGATGCTAACAATAGAGCACGTTCCCAAGCCTCTTCATCCTGCGGCCTATCGCTCTTACCATCGCACCACCAACTAAACTGACACTTGTTTCTAATTGGAAGGTCGGGCTGCCAAGAATAGGTCTGCCCCTGTTTGACAACCCCACACACCGTGTCAGGGAATCTCTCATCCCTAACACGGTTCATTACTACCTGACCCACGGCCACCTGACCTATCGTTGGTTGGTTACGAGCCTCATGGTAGATGTTAAGTGCGAGGCATACTAATGCAGTCTCTATCATTCATACACCTCATACTCGTTGTGAAATTCTTCGTTCAAAGAATCAATTAAATCCTGCGGCAAATAAGACTCGGGCTCTGCATATCCTAATGGATCAAACTTCCCCCCTACTTTGTCTGGATAGTACGCATCTATGCGCTTGCGGCATTCATCGTTCCAATCATCTAGATCATCGCCAATTTTATTATTTGGGTTAAACAAAATAGAAACAGTTGCGTCCGTCCCTGCTATCTTTTCTCTGATATCGAAAATCATATAGTTATGAATACCCCAAACATCACACTCGACCTCGTACCCAAGTGACTCGATAAACTCACTGACAAGGTGCGTTCCGTTCCATCCATCTCCGTCCATGAACCCCCATTTGCTGAAGGCATCCTGCCATTCCCATTCTATCATTATTCTAGGCATGCGTCCTCCTTACATACATCGAAATATCGTCATCGCACCTGTCAGCAATGTGTTGTGGACACGGCCACACAACAGACAATAGTCGTGCATCTCGGTGGATGTCCTCAAACTTACGATCTGCCCAATTACTTGGTATCTCACCATCTTCATGCAAGTTTTCTGGTGCAAGGGAGCTACAGATTTGTTGCCATAGATCCTCTGCTTGGTCTTTGTTTTCTGGAAAACCATCTATTAAATATTTAAAGTTAATCATCTTAGCTTACCCTCCAGCCTTCGTCATTCAGAAGGCATAAAATGTTATCAACGTACCTTGGTTCGACGACCAAAGACCGTCCAAAAAATTGCCAGTCTATACCAGCATTGAATGCCGCTCTTGATTCTTCTTCCAACCAATCAGCCGCATCATCATTCATAGGCTGAACCAACATGATTGAACCTTCGTCGATGAACTTGAAATCACCGTCCTTGATCCACTGGTCATTCGTTTGTTGTGTTGCCATTTTCTGTTCCTTCTAGTAAAATGTTGATAATATACTAATAATGAATAGGTTTTCCCATGTCAAGTGATTATCTTAATAAATCTTTATCTTTTTACATATAGTAGTTTCTGATGAAAAATAAAAAAAGTTTTTTAAAAAAGTCGTGTAATGAGTGTAATGACGTAATGAGTTATCTAAGTTATTGTTTTTTATGATAGTGCTCATTACATTCTCATTACATTTATTACACTTTTTAGTAGTTATTGCCCCTTCGTAGGTGAAAAAATAATTTTTAAAATTAAAATTTGAGGAGATTTTACTATTGGAAAAGAAGCTTGGAAGGCCTTCTGGTCTAACACAAAGACAAAGAGAGTTTGCAAAATTATATGTTGAAGGCAAAAATTCAAACGCAGATTGTGCAAGATTGGCAGGGTATGCCCAAGACTCTGCTCGTAACCATGCAGTAAAACTTTTAGATGGTAAATCATATCCAGAAGTAGTCGAACTTATAAAAGAATTAAGAGAGACCAGAGAAAAGAAATATGGAATTACTTTGCTTGGACAATTAAAGAGACTTGCAGAGCTCTCAGAAGGTGCTGAAGAGGCAGGGCAATATTCTGCGGCAATTAATGCCGAAAAAATACGCTCGAGCCTTGGCGGTCTTACAATAGATAGACGCGAGGCAAACCATATACACCAAATAGACAGTCTTTCCAGAGAGGAAATAATAAATAGATTATCTGAGCTCAGAAAGTCATACCCCCATGCATTTGTAGAAGGTGAATATAAGGTAGCAGAAAATGCCAAAGACGGAGAAACAGTTATGGGAAGTATTGAAGAAAAGCTTCCCAAAAAAGACGCATTGTCAGAGGCTTGAGAACCGCGTATCTGAAGGAATGCCAGACTGTTACATCTGTATGGATGGTGTTCCGCTATGGGTTGAATTAAAAATACTAAAAAATGGCAGGGTAAAGGTGCAAAAGTCACAGATTGCTTGGCATTTGGCGCATTCTCGTTGTGGTGGTGCAAGCTTTTTCTTGCTTCACGCACCTCTCCAAGGCGATGTATTTTTATTTGAAGGGGCTCTGGCCTTACAGATCCATGGATCTTGCATCTCTGACCTGCGGCCTGCGGCCTTATATATCGGCAGCGTTTGTGATCTACCTGCGAGCCTGCGACCTGCGGCCTTAAATCTATGGAACAGAGAGCCACAGACCTGCGACCTGCGGCCTGCGCCTCTCTGTCTATAGGAGAACATGCGTAATAAAAAGGTATCATCAAAAAATAAGAGGCACAAGGCCTCTTATACTATGCCGCAAAATGCTTCTTGCCTGCACCATGTGCGACAATGGCAATTGATTTCTTGGATTTGGTTTGCGTTCCTGCACACAGACCACACTCAAGGCAAGTTGTTCTGCTTCCTGCTTCCTCGGATGCAGGGCACAAGATCTCTTTTCCGTCTACTACTTCCGAGACATCTTTTATTATTCTAAAAGTTCTTATGTTTTTTGACCATGCCGCGAAAGCTTGCATTTCAGTTTCGACTGATTGCATATACAAGCTTGAAAGAAAATCTGCTTGTGACTGGTTTATCTGGTGACTATATCCGGTATGGCCTTTAGCTTTTGATAATAAAGCTTTCCAGATCTCGCTCGGTATGCATGCACCATCACCATAAAAACCAATTCTAATCTTCCAATCTTTGCCGAGCTCCGGCAATTTATCCTGGCTTAAATGCGGATACGCTCCGAGATGAAATTGTTTATAAACCGTGTTCGGGCTATGCATCAAGGTAACATGACACGCACGGCCCGAGGCCGTGCCCTTGTCTTTGTTTGTTGGCGTGCCCTTGTGCGGGCACTCGCCACAAATAGAATAATCTGCGCCAGTTCTATTTGCTTCAATTGGTGGTATGTCTTTGCGAATGATAACGGTTTGCATCATTGCGCCAGTTTTGCTATTTCTAGATTTACCAGTCAACGCGACGCAAATAATGGGCATGTTATCGATTAAACTTGGTCCATCATAAATGGTGTAACCGTTTGGCATTTTATTTTTCATTGTTTGTTCTCTCTTAATTGTTGATGATTTATTATATCAGATTTGCACATAAAAGCAAAGATAAAAAGTTTTATTCCTGCGACCTGCGACCTGCGACCTGCGACCTGCGTCTTTCTATATATCCAAGAAAACAAAAAACAGGAAGGCCGAAACCTTCCTGCCCTTGGAGAGAACTCCGCTAGTCTAGTAAAACCATGTAGCCTTCTGGCTCATGTTTCCTAAACCAATCCAATCCTTTTCTTACTATATCATAGTATTTGTCTCTCTGTTTTAAGTTAGTAGTTTTCCCTGCTAACATATTGTAACCCATGATAACATCATAGACTGCTACGGCATCCGCAGGGAGAGCAATACTCTCCCCACTAAATGGATTTTGAACAGTCTCGCCTTCACCGAATACGAGACAATCAAAAGGTAATTTTCTAGTCATTGTCTAGTTCCTTTCGAGTAAAAGTTTTTAATCCGTCTTCGTTCTTTCCGTAGTAATTAGCAACGGAAACAATCTCTGGATAGTGTTGCCATATTCTTTTTAGATTATGGTTATCGAGATAACATACAGCTCTGTGTATTTCTCTCATGGCTTGTCTTATGGACATTGCTCTTGTATCCGCAATTCCAAAATCTTCTACTAAAACTCGCTCTGTTTCAGTTCCGTAATATTTTGTCATTTTTCTCTCCTGTAATGACTATTTAAGATAAGTTAAGATTAGCACAGATAAATATAAAAAAGCAAACATTATTTTCCTATCATACCAAACCAAGGTTTTTTGGTATCTATTGCCAAAGTTTCATATAATTCTTTATCTGTTTCATGATCCCCTGCATGTAGCTCTAAACCCGCTGTTCCTTCATCAATAATCCAAGCCATGATGTTTGCTTGATTAGCTGGAACATAAATTGTAACGCTACCATTTTTATTGTTTTTCCATATTGTTTGTTTCATTGTTTTAACCTTTCACGTTTATTTGATTATTAACTTTAACACACGATTTTTTATAATTGACGTATCGGGATAAAATTAATCCTGCGACCTGCGACTCTGCGCCTCTATCCATAGACGACAAGAACAAACCATGTGATCCCTGCGAGTGTGCCCATGAACAGAAGGCAGGTGATAAACTCACCTGCCCATTTTAATATTTCCTTAATCATCTCTGTCATCTCTAAAAACAT
>VTLG01009038.1_pt1 | contig 13998 bp, 6 predicted proteins | sample 4694571 | NCBI WGS metagenome assembly VTLG01 (sample SAMN12604809, study PRJNA352737) | marine metagenome | biome: ENVO:00000447; feature: ENVO:00000209|ENVO:00000569|ENVO:01000036; material: ENVO:00002151; isolation source: viral sequences binned using virsorter ...
AGTTATTAGCAGTATTAAGATCAAAATCAAAGTTAGCAGTCTTAGTACCTACATCAGATATAGTACCACGTTGTGAACCAGACCAAGATTGATCAGCAGTTAAAGATGCTTTAGCATCAAGCTGTGTTTGAACAGCAGATGTAACACCATCCACATAGTTCAGCTCTGTAGTCGTCAAGGTAGCACCATCTAGGATACCCACCTCTGTTGAAGTAAGTGCAGCAAGAGCCGCTGCAGCGCCTGTCTGACAGCCTGCAAGGCTTGTTAAATCAGCATCAAGGGGTTGTGCATAAGCTTTAACAGACTGTTGACTGGGAGGCCTTGTAGCAGAGTCAGTTGACATATCATCTTCATCTAAAACAGCTACAACATCAGCACCTTTTGCTAAAGGAACACCACCTGCTGTACTACCATCATGAACAACAACAACTTTTTTGTCTGTATCGACAGTAACTTCTCCAACTGCTCCAGTGAAGCTACTGTGTTGAGAGGTTGTACCTCTTCTTAATTGTAATTTTTTAGCCATTAGAGAGTTCCGAAGTCAATTTGTAAATTAGTACCACTGATAGTTGCTACTTCAGTGAGGTTCTTATCATTGCAGTCTAAAGCTGCATATAGTTCAGGTGTTTGGTCTTCTATTATATTAGTTAGACCAGAAGCAATTGCAACGAATGAACTGCCGTTATGATACTTCAATGTATTATTAGCAGAATCATACCATAGATCACCTTCTGAAGGGCTACCAGGTGCCGAACTTGCTACTTTATATTGATCAGAGAAGCTGTTAACATTAGTTATATTAGTAGCTACTGTATTAACATTAGCAATAGATCCTGCAACTGAAGTAACATTGGAGTTACTTCCAGCAACAGTTGTAATATTAGTATTATTACCAGCTACTGTATTGATATTTGTAATTGCTCCAGCAACTGTATCAATGTTGTTACCTGATGAAGATGTCAAAGCTTCTGATACAAGCCCTAAGTCTTCAGCATATGTAAGCTCACCTGCTACTATATCAATATTAGACTCATTACCTGCAACAGCATTTATGTTGGTATTATTACCTGCAACTGTGTTAATGTTTGTAATAGCTCCAGCAACAGTATTAATGTTAGAAGAGTTATTATTAACTGCTGTAACCTCAGTAGCTTTCGATAAAAGTCTATGGAATGCATAAGTATGATTTGTAGCGGTTGTTTCTACTATCATACCGTAGCCAGCAGCATAAGTAGTACTATTTTCTAAACCGTTTATAATAACAGCATTATTATCTAATCTACCATTAGCAATGGTAACTACCCCACTCCCGTTTGATGTGAGAGCACCAGTGAGGGCTTTAATGCTAACAAGAGTTCCAGCATTATTATTAACATCGGGATTAGCGTTTGGAAAAGAAGTTTCATTTGCAATAGGTACGAAACCACCAACATCTTGAACTATAGTTGTAACTCTATTATCAATAGCTTTAGTGGTAGCTATTCTATTATCTGCATCATCCCAAGTTTCAGTACTATCAATTGTCTCTGTATCTGCTGAGAAATACTTAGCATCTGCTTCTGCTTTAGTATAGTTAGTAGTGGCTATATAAGCTTTAACTGACTGTTGACTAGGAGGTTTAGTAGCAGAATTAGTAGCTAAGTCATCTTCATCTACAAGATGTGCATCAACATATGCTTTAGTTGCAGCATCCTGAGCAGATGTAGGATCACCCATTCCAGTGATCTTTTTAGTACCCATAGGTAGAGCACCTGTCATGGTGGTACTACCATCTTTATTTACCTTATCTCCAACAGCAGAGCTAGCTGCGTTAGCTGTACTAGAAGCTGATTCAGCTGTAGTAACTGCATAACCAACACCTTTAGGGTCAGTTGATGCGTTTGTATTATTACCAGCTAGTGTCCATGTAGTACCACTATTCGATGTAGTAGCTACTAATCGGTCTGTAGCAAGTTTAGCTGTATCGGCTATGATATCAGCAGCATCAGCTGTAGACTTTGCAGTATCAGCCGTATCCTTTGCGGTATCAGCTGTTTCCTTCGCTTCTTCAGCTACAGTAGTACTATCACTTGTTATATTTCTTGCTTCTTGTGTAACGTATAAATTTTGTGTAAAGTTGTCATTAAGGTCACTAGATCTTATAGCTGACCCTGGATAGAAGGTAGAGGCAACATTATCATCTGCTGTTTTCCTATGAACACGTACTTTAATACCGTTTTTAGGGGCACCAGATGTCTCCTGCCAGGTGGTAGCAGAATCAATTGTACCAAGTTTTAATGTTGTAGCATTAGGAAATGTGTATTCAGTTGTGGCTAGTACCTGTTCAGCACCGGTCCCTAATTTAAGACCTATCTTAACATCACTAGTTTGTAAATATGGAAAGGTAAAGGCATGCGAAACCCGCGTACCATTACCTGTAAAATTGTTTTCAGTTGTAGCCATAATGCTTTATTGTCTTATTTTAAGAAGTTGATCTCGTAATTCAGCAGCTTTATCTATATTTCCAGAACCTAAATTGCCCTTAATCATTTCATTAAGTCTTTGTTCTTTAAATTCTGTACCACCTGTTTCTCTATAGTATACCTTTAACTTCCTTAAAGCTGATCTAAAAGCTCTTTCATGTATCTCATCTAATTTCCGATGAAGTAAAGTGTTTTTAATATTAAAGTCTTGTTGTGTACCTTTTATACCTAGTGCCTTTTTATAGTCATGTAATTCTTTAGCCCATTTATCATCTTTTTTATTCATAAGATCAATAACTTGAGCTCTAAGTTGACCATGTTTACCTATCCAATTGTTAATCCATTGACGTTCAAATGGTTCTAAAGGTCCACCAGATACAGTATTAACTCGTTTCTTACTTAAACCATCCCAACCTGTAGCTAACAACCACTGTCGCCAGTCTTCCATACCACCATTTTGTTTAAAGAATGGTAGTAAAGCATTAGCTGCTGCAGTTAACGGTTCATGGAATTTAATAGGTTGACCAGTATAAACATCAATTAAATCAGGTAGGTCTTTAGTATTACTTCTAAAGAATGCTTTACCTTTATTTTTAAAGTTTGATAAGAAATCATTCTTTACATCTTTTAATTGAGGTGTCCAAACATTATTGAGAACACTTCTCAATCCATAATTAGGTAACATTAAATGAGCTTGTTGAGCTAAGAATCTATTCCAAGCACCTTCATTACCAGAATATAAAGCATATAAAGGCTCTAGACCACCTGCTAATGTATCATTACTTATATTTAAAGTAATAGCTGCAACAACTTTATTAAATGCATCTTCAGTTATCGATTGATCTACACGTTCAGCTTGATAAACTATATCAGCTGTTAAGCTTAATAAACCTTCAATAGGTTCTACACCTTGATAACTATGCCATTTACCAGTGAAAGGATTCTTTATAGAACGAGGCTTCCAGCCCATCCTCATCATCCTAGCTCTTTCAGCTTTATCTTGTGGACCATTACCAGTAAGATTACCTTCTAATGCCCACATACCAGCACCCATTACAGCAGATGTACCCATCATTTGACGACCTACATATTCAGCTTGTAATGCTTTAAAAGCAGCTACATTATTAGGTCTACCATGTTCCATCATTACTTCAGCTATTTCATCAACTGATTGAGCTTGTAATGTACGTCTAGCTCTTGTAACTGCTGGTCCTAGGTTACTTAAAGGTGAGAATGACCAAGCTATTTCAAAGCCATTAGCTTGTGTTCTAGGGAACATGAATAAAGCTTTCAATGCTGGCACATGATTTGACATCTTCTCAAACTTTTCTACAAAGATATTATCTAAGTTTAAAGCTATTTCATCAGTATCAAATTGAGCTCCTGCACTTTTTAAAGTACCATCAGGTCCAAACGATTGATGATAAATATGTCTTTGTAAATCTTGGAATTGATTTTTTGTAAAACTACCATTAGTAGCTTCAAATAATGTATCATAAGCACTTGCTCTAGCATTACCACTAGCCATTAATGATTTCAAGAAACCATCAATACTATATAACGCAGATATACCCCATCTTTCAAACTTCCAATTAGTCCAATGGGTCATTGCTTTAGCCATGTTCCATGCCATGACTTTTCCATCTTTACCCTCTCTACGCCAAGCTTCAGCCATAGTATCCATGACTTCAACTTTTTCTAATGTCTGGGTTCTTATATCATGTCTACCACGTTTTACAGCTAATTGAGGATTAGATTTAACTCGTCTTAAGTCTTCATTTAATACTTTAAAAGCACGTTTAATATTCTCTGAAATACCACCATAGGTATACATAGCACGTTTAAAAGTACCTACATCACCTGAAGCAGCTGCACCTGCAAAGACAGAAATAGGTTTAATAGTAGATAATACTGAGTTACCAACTAAAGCTTTAAGTGGTGCTAAACCATTCAATGCACTATTATATCTGATAGAATTTATACCTTGTACAAACATACTAGGTAATTCTGGCTCTCTATCAAAGAAAGCTTTTTTCCAGAATCCTATATTAGCTTCAGTCCATTTATGAAGTTTAAATAATGTATCAACATCACCATTAGTAAGATCATAAGCTTCTGCTAATGGCCTCATATAGTTAGGATTCTCTTTTGCTATTTTTTCTATTTCATCAATAACATTAAAAGCTTTACGTTTACTAGCATTAACAGCAGAAGAAAATGTTTCAGCTTGATCATTTAACCATGAAGCTAATTTAGCTGGATCATTTTGTCTTACAAGTTCTTTTAATTCAAGACTACGTTTTACAACTTCTTTACTAGCAGTTACTTCGGATACTAAGAATTTCATCTTTTTAGATATTAATTCCCATTGCCGACTACTAGTTCCTATGCCATCTAATAATTCTAAAGATTTAGAAGTTGTTGATACTACATCAGCTGCTTGTTGTGAAAGCATTGCTGATGATCTAAAATTATTAGGATCAAATAATTCTTTATGTGCGCGTGTCCAAGCAGCGTCTGCTTCTAACCAAGCTTGATTAGATAAGAATTTTTCGCCTTGAAATACCTGTACCTTACCTGCTTCTATTACTTTTTTATAATGCTCAAAACTTATAGAATCATTGAAAAGATTTTGAGTTAATGTATCAACAGCTTTATTAAGTTCAGCAGCTGGTATAGTTTTTCCATTTAATATAATATCAGAATTAGCAGATAAAGAATCTTCAAAAAACTGTGCTAAAGCTACGCCTCTTTCATTTGTACCAGCTTCAGCTAATTCATCTAAGAAACTTGGTGCAGCAGAAGGTCTCATTATACCATCTATTGTACCAATATTATTCTGTATTTGATATAAATCTCCTTTAGCTAGATTAGCATTAATATCAAATGAATCAGGATCTATAGCTCTTTGCTCAACTCTCGCAGGTTCATTAATAAATGGATCATAAGAATTAGATTCTTTTCCTAAACGTTTACGAGTTTCATTTGCTACTGACTCTTTTCTAACTGCTTTTCTAGATTCTACAGCCTCTGTAATAGGGTCTGTACCATTGTTTTGCCATATTCTAGAGATACGATCAAGTTCTTTTTCTCTTAAATTTAAAGCTTTAGGGTCTAAATTTGCTGCTTTTAATTTCTTAGCAAAAGCAAAAGTAATACCTAATAAATCTATAGCACCACTAAAACCAGCAGCTTCATATATATGCATATGACGGCGCTGATCTGGACCCATTGTGTCATTAGTAGCCCAAGGTAAATTCCAGCCTAACCATTCATTTAATGCACCTGCCATATTATCTTGTTCATAAGATTGTGAACTAATAGCAGCTATTGAAGTATCAAGGCCCATGTAAGCTAATACATTACCCAAAGTTCTTTGAGCAGTTGGTATATGTCTAGCTTGACTGGCAACTCCTACGCTTTTAATTAATGCTCCTCCAGCTATAGTTGGTACAATAATAGCAGATGCATCACGTATTAAAGTATGTACAGGATCATCTGATTTAGGGTTATGTTTATCCCACCATGAATCAATATTAGCACCACCAGGTAACATACCTATGGCATCAAATATAAAATCATTTACACCTTGCCCAGCTGCATTACCAAATTGATTGATTTGACCAAGTATTGGTATTTTATTAACAGCTCTATCTATTGGTGTTGTGAGTTTTGCTTTATCAATTTGACCATCAGTAGTGCCAAACTCTAGCCCTACTGGTCCTGCTTTAAGATCCTCTGCTGATGGTTCTTCTACCGGATCTTCTTCCGTTATAGTTTCTTCTACTGGAACTTCAGGCTGTTCAGTTTGTTCTACTGTATCTACTTGTTCAGTAGGGTTTTCCTCACCCCATTCAGGTAAGAATTCTAAATCTGCCATTAGTTAGTTCCTCCTTCAGGATAATATGTTCCCATTATTTCACGGGCTGATTCTGATAATAATTCGTCAGTATACCAACCATTTGGATAATTACCATTTTCTACTTCCTGTGTATAGTTAATGATCCATTTACTAGTAGAGGGATTACCTGTGTCAAGTATAGAATGTCTTGTAATAGGATCTAAATTAGTTAGCCAAGCATAGCCTAAATCTTCATCTTCATTTTGAAAAGCATTGAGATCTATACTAGCACCAAGCTGCTCAGGAGTTAAACCTAAGTTTATTGTAGTTCTAGCGTTATCAAAATTATCTAAAAGAAGTTGTATAGCGTAAGATTTAGTTATTGGATTTCCATTAGCAGTGCTATTTAGTAATAGAGTTTCAGCATATCGTACTATTTTTGGTTTTTGAAAAGGCCATATTGTATGCCCCTTCTCAAGTCTAGCTCTATAAGCTTTTAAATCCTGAACATCTTTTACCTTTAATGCATTATACTTAGGATTTTCTTTTATCTCACTAACTATATCTACTAAATCTCTTGGTTTAGTAGTTACTACATCACCAGTTAGAGTATCTGGGTCTTCCTTAAATGAATAGACACCATTTTTTACATCTTTTTCAAATTGTTCAAATGCTAATTGATGAGCGTTCGCTGGATCTTTCTCTTTAAGTTTACTATAATTCAACCTATAATCCATTTCTGCTCTATTAAGATTTAACTTTGTTATAGCACTAGCATCATTCCATTCCTCATAATTTGTTCCGGCTAACTTACGAAATCTAGTTTGAACAGCTTCTAAACCAGCTTTAAATGCAGCTTGTTCGATCTGTCCTTGTGGTGAGGTTTTCTGAAATTCTCTAAAGTCTTTAATAGTTTTTGATTTCCAATCCCAACTAGCACCAGGTTGTTGTAATATTTCTATTTCTGATGTATTGCCTTGTAAAATCCTTTTTTTGTAAGTAGCAGTTAACTGTGTGTCTTGAGTTGTTTCAGGGTTATCCTTTACAAGAGTAGTTAAAAGATTAAGTAATTTTGTATTACCTGGATCTGTTTTTTGTATTTGTTCTTTTAACTGTAAGAAATACTGAGTACCAAAAGTTGATGGATCCACCGTTTTTAATCCATCAGTAAAATCTCTAACAGTTGCAGCTTGTCTAGTATTCTCTTTAGAAGTTCTATGCTTTTCTAAATCAATGTCTGCTTTCTCCCTTTGCAGAATAGCATCATCTAAATTACGTACAGCCTGTGGCACCCAAAAAGATACTGGTTGTGGTGCTTGATTTTTATTAGCATTAGCTTGATTAACTAAAGCATTTTTTAAAGAAATAGCATCATCTGCAGGAAGATGTCCTTTTTGAACAGCTAACGCTGCATTAGAAACAATTCTTCTAAGTTTATACTTACTGTTTTTACCATCAAGTCCATCTAATTGTAATGATATTGTTTCTTCCCATGCTTGTTGAGGATCTTCTATTACATTTTTACCATCCCCACCTTTTATAGTTTTAAAGAATTCTGCTATACTTAGAGCTTCATTATCAAACCAATTAGTTGTGTTTTGTTTGCTCTTCTGTTCCTTAGTAATACTTATTTCTTTCTCTTGAACTTCATTAATTTTAGGATGTATAAATCTTTTAAATCTTCTCTTATCAATCCAATTATATTTATTCACTATAAGGTCAACTTCTTTTGATAAAGTCTGACCTTGTAAACCTGGATTATCTGATCCTAAATTATAGCGCTGTTTAGCAATGCCTAATTTTATTTCCTGAGATGCTCCAGTTTCATCTATAATTGTAATTAGTTGATTATTATGTGCTTCACTTTTCGTTTCATGGGCAAGACCTTCACCTATTAATCTAGCTACAACATCTTTATTAACTTCTCTATATTTAGGGTTGTTTAGTCTTAATTCCCTAATATACTTATCTGCAAGCTCTTCACTACCTAATAAATCAACAATAGGTTTTCTTAATTTATCGGCGTCGATGTTCCTTTTTACGTCAGAAGTATATTGTCCTATAGCTTCTAGTTGCTCACCAGTAAGACCATACCTTTTAAAGCGAGTATCCTGCTCATCTAGTAATTGATTACGTCTTTTCTGATGTATTATTGTACCTATTTGAACACCATGTCCAACAAATTTACCTAAAGTATCTAATGCACGTATTTGGTTAGCACTTTCCTTTTGAATATTTCTTATTTCTATTTCTCTATTTCTCTGTTCAGCCTCAAATATACGCCTTCGATTGTTAGTATCTACTTCATTAGCTAATTTATGAGATTCAGCTTCTACAATTTCAGTTTCACGTGTATCTGCAAGAAATCGATTCCAAACTTCAGTGCTTGATGCAATGCGTGCTTGCTCACCTTTAATTGTTTCTAAACCGCCTTCTCGTACTTCCTTAGATTGATTGAAAGCGGTTATACCATAGTTTTTTGGAGAAGCACCCTTAGGTGCTCCACCAGAGAAATGTACTGCCATAATTTTTAGTCATCAAATGCCGCCAATGCCGAAGCAATTGTACCCAATCCACCTGCAAGTCCAGCAATGCCGTGGCCTGTGCTAGCTGCATATTCAATTGGGGCTGGTCCTTGTCGAGGGAACCTTGGTTTTTGTAGTTTAGCTTCTGGTGATTCAAGTGGTTTAGATAGTTCAGGTGCAAGTATAGGTCTAGGTGCAACCATTTCTCTTGCTCTTAGATCCATATCATACTTATCTAACTTCTGTTTCTCTTTACCAGCTTCGTATTCCAGATTAATACTTCTAAGTTGTCTGCTTAGTTGTTCTCTACTGAACTCTGTTTCTACTCTAGTATTAAATAAATCCTCCATTAATGTTCTATCAGTTACATCTAATTTATCACCAGCTGCAAGTAACTTCTCATTAACACGTTTTATATCTAATTGACCAGCAGCTTCTTCTGAATATAAAGCTGTAATATAATCATTCTGTAAAGCAGCATAACCAGCTATATTAGCTGTTAAACTTTTACGAACTGATCTACCAGCTTGTCCAGCTGATTTTATTTTACCTTCATCTGTTAATGATTTTAAACCTGCATCTCTAATCTTAGTTTTGATTTCGGCTTTTTTTCTTGACAAATTAGCTTTAAACTGATCACGTGCTGTTTTAGTTTCTCTAACTACAGCTCTATGTTCTGCTCTAACACCATCTCTTTTTATACCTGTTCCTATACGTTGCTGTTCTTGTTGCATTTGAATATCTTCTATTTGATATCCAATCTTATCAAGATCATCTTGATAGGCTCTTTTATGAGCGTTAGCAGCTAATGCTGCTGCTTGATTATTAAAACCAAGCTGTTGATCCATTGCTGTTAAACTAGCATTATAAGCATCTATCTGATTTGCATAATCAAATAAACGTACTTTATCTTTATCTATCCATTCATTAACAGCTTGTGCTTCTTTCCATATTTGGGTGCGTTCTAAATTATATTGATTTATATCATTAGTTTCTATTGAATACCAATAAGCATCTTGAGCTTCTTGCCAATTAAAGTTATGCTGAGCCACAGCCATATTATACTGAGCTTCAGCAATTGCTCTATTTTGCCTATCTTGTTCTCTTCCACCCATGAAGCCCATTAAAGCTGATACGCCACCTAAAATTAAACTACCAACTTGGTAAGCGCCCATAGTTGTTGAAACGGGTTCTGTCATATTTAAGTCCTCCTATAATAACGTGGTGAGTATTTCCCTTCCCACATCATTGATGTTAGAGAGACTGGGAATGGTGAGTCACTAAAGACTCTTAATGTAAAGTTGTCAGATCGTTGATGTATTGGTACAGTAAATAATTCTTGTGTATCTAAAGGTACATCATCAGCTAAATAAAAGTTTGGTTCTTGTACACTTTGTATATCATACCAACTATCTAAATATATCTTAACTAAATTACCAGCACCAGGAGGATCAACAAGAGTGATAACATCACCACTAATTGTCCATCCTGTAACTTTAACACCATTCACTTTTACAATAATATCATTAGGGTCTTTATACCTAGACTCATAGTAAGTAAACGCTTTATCTCCTAAAGTAAGAGTACCTGTAACATTAGCTGCTGTTGCTGTGAGGCTGTTAGACACAGTGATAGTATCACCAGCTGCGTAACCTTTACCTTCTGTATTGACAATCATAGCTGTACAGACACCTCCAGCCAACGTAAGGTCTACTGTCATATTTTCTCCACTACCAGATGTAGTTGTAACTACATTGGTGATAGTAGTATCAGCAGGAGCACCACTAGTACCATTAGCAGTGATAGCAATGGTAGAACCTGAATCAGGATATACTTCATAAATCTCACCTTCTCTTCCTTTAGACTTAAGTTTAAATCCTAATACACTAGAAGATCCTACTGAAAACTTCATTCTAGATACAATTAGACTTGCAGTGTAGTCACTAGAACTCATTTCCCCCATTCTAAAGTAGGTTTTTGGAAGAGTTAAGTCAAAGTTATACTTATACCCTACATAAACATTAGCAGCTTGTCCAGACAAATCTTTAAACGGTACTTTGAAATAAGTTCCATCACCATCTGAAGCTCTGGTAGGAGTAATAGTAAAACCTGATTCTGTTACACCTTCAAAGTTTTCTGTAGCATTACCTGAAATTAATATAACAGGATCTAAAGATGTGATATCAGTGAATGGAATATAACATTTAGAAAAATCATTGGTTGCGTCATAAACAACTGTCTTACTACCAGCAGCATTCTTGGCTGCTGTGTATAGATCCATATGAGGGTTAATCTGTTGACCTGCAGCATTAGTAATAATTGTTTCTTCTGGAGTCATTGTAACAGTAGCACTGACAGCATAGTATCTAGCTGTACCACCTGTACCATCTTTTATTATAGCATATAAAGTATCTGAATCTACAGTTACATAATGTACATTACCTGGTAGTACCCAATTAAACCACGCTTGAAATATAACACGGTCTCCTTCTATGTACGTCCTATAAAAATAAATATCTTTAGCTGTATTACCAGACATTGCTATGAAATTATTTTGAGGACTAGGTGTCAAACTATCTATAGTAGCCGGGATATATTCTGAAACAGTACGACCAATATCAACAATAGTAGGTACGTTGTTATTACCTTGAGGCACCATAGCGAAGACTCTAGTAAATCCTTGAGTTTCATGAGTCTTACTTACAAAGTTTATCGTAGTACCTGTATCTACTGGATCAATATTAGTATCCATCTTGTAGTTTGATACACTACGAATAAGTGCGGTTTTAGGTGATAGGTTTCCATCAGCAGCATACAACATAAACTGTTGATTCTGACTGAATAAAATTAAACCTTGTGTAGCTGGTAATACACTATGTAAAGTTACAGGTCTAAGACTATTAACACTGAGATCGATAGGATCAGAATCAGTTTGTGTCCTAGCAGACATTACATATAAATTTGTATAATCACCAGCTTGTCCTAAGACTACATTATCTTCTGATATAAAACCTAACCTATTATTAGAGAAAAAAGTCTGCTGAATTTTTTTTCCAACAAAACTAGGATGTTCGTTTGTTACATCATCACCTACTTGCCTTTTAGTCCATAGTACAGCTTGAAACTTAAACGTATCTTTAGCTGTACATACCAACTCATGTGGCATAGTAATCTCTTTTAAACCATCTGATTGGCTAGGTGATCTCCATTCTTTCCAGACACCAGGGCCATTAGCATCTCCTGTTCCCCAGAATTTAACAATATAATCATCTTCAACTGCATCAGTATTTAATACTTTAACTATTCTACCATGTTTAGTTACTGTAGGTAGTTCAATTAAAGAAGCTATTTCATCTTGATAGGATTTAAGATAATTACCACTCTTACCTCCTTTAACTTCTAAAGAGAAAGCTGCGTTATAATCAAATTCTAAAGTGTTACCTATTTTAGTTACAGTTAAATTAGATACTCCAGAAAAATCTGATAATAAATCATCTAAAATAGTATCTTTAGTAAAAGTACCACTAGCAGTGTATGTACCTATAGTAGTTGCACCACCATCAACTTTAAATTTTATTTCATAAACACTTTCATCTGTACCAGTTAAATGTACTGTTCCTCTATACCTATCATTATAAGTAGGTGCAGTATGCTTTTCTACTGTTTTTTGCTTATTAGTTATATAATAAGTATCTTGAATAGTTAATACATTATAATCATTAGATGTAAGCGCACTAAGGTAGTTACGTGGCTCATACCCTGAACCTGATAAAGAGGTAGAAGCTAAACCATTATCTGGATAAGTTATTGTAGCTTTAGTATAAACACCACCACCAGTTGGGATAGCATTCCATATATGGATAGCTGCGTTAGCTGGTGTAGCATTACCTACAATACAACCTATGTATCTTTCATCTGCGTCACGGTTTATATAAAACCATTTTGCAGTATCTAAATCTGTATTATCAAATGCAGTGCCACCTGTCTCTTTTAAAGTTGTAAGAAACTTAAAACCTGGTCTCTTTGTTAGACCAAAGGTAGGGTCAGGGTATGCATTGATACATTTTGTCACCTGTCCAGGTTGCTTCTTATCATCAGGTTGATTAGAAACACCTCCTAGATAGTTAGGAATTGTTTGTGTTACTGCTGCCATTATCGTTGTAATACATTGTAAGGTTTGTAACTAATGTAATTCTTCTCACCTCTAGGATGGCCGAAGTAAGTGTAATCACCTTGATTGCATTCATATTCTAATGCTCTTGATCTAGCCAGCATTTCTCTTTGTTGTAATATTTGATACTGTGTGGGATCTCCAATAATACTTTGAGACACAATGCTAGCAGTCTTTGCTGTTATATAATCTTTAACAGGTATAGGAAGATCAATCCAATCATAATAATATACGACATCACAGTAGACTGGATCATCTGTCCATTCATATGTATGTCCAATTTTATCATATAGTTTAGCGTCAGTCTCACCTGCTGGAGTACGTCTTACTGCTTCTTTATCATCATCTACTTCATCGTGTAAATCTATCTGTAATATGTTGTTAGGTATTTTAATATGTTTGTTTGCATCAGGAGAGAACTTAACATATACCTCTCTATTAAACGTCCAGCCTTCAGCCTGTACTTCACGTGATGTATTCACCAACGTGTCATAGACAATCGAAATGTCCGGATTTGTTTGATCTAATGTAGTAACAGGAGCCTGACCCACAGACGCCAGTATTTGATTAACTGCAGGTAATTCTTGGGTAGCGTTAGTGGTAGGGAAAGCCATAATTAATATTTGTAAATAAAAAAAAGGGAGCCGAAGCTCCCCTTATAGTTAGAATGCAGCGTTACCGTCAGCATGTCCTGCATAGAGTTCTACGCAAGCAGCTGGGTTTAGATAATCAGCACCCATTGCCAAGCGGCCAAGGATAACATCGCCCTGGTAAATTACCGAGACGTCATTACTTGTAACTTGTACTTGTGGTCCAATTGCTTCAACAACGCCTGCCGCTTCCTTCTGGAAGATAAGTCCGCAGCTCTTGGTGAAGTCAGCTTGTTGACCATACTCGTTGTTGATACCTGAAACAGAGTTACGAGCATCTTCAACGGATTGCTGTACGAATGAACCTTTGTTACCAGGATCGGTAATTCCAGGTACTTCAGCACCAGCA
>VTLG01013543.1_pt1 | contig 13996 bp, 16 predicted proteins | sample 4694571 | NCBI WGS metagenome assembly VTLG01 (sample SAMN12604809, study PRJNA352737) | marine metagenome | biome: ENVO:00000447; feature: ENVO:00000209|ENVO:00000569|ENVO:01000036; material: ENVO:00002151; isolation source: viral sequences binned using virsorter ...
CAAAAGCTATCACTGACGGCAAAGCCTACAAAGCATCTTAATGAAACTTACCGTGGAACCGCGCATGGAACAGGAACTTAAAACTCAATTGCAACTAGAAGCACATGAGAAAGAGTGCGCCATGTTTCGTGAGTTGGTTCACGGCAAGTTGGATGCGCTAGACAAACGCATGTGGCGTTTAGAAGCAATGATTATGGGCAGCACGGTCATGGTGGTTGCAATGGTGGTCACAGTATTTATGGGAATGAATTAGTATGGCTGTATTCAGAGCATTTAAACCAGAAGCGATGAACAAAATCGCCAAGAGCATGGGCTATACTGGTGATATGAATCAGTTCCAAAGTTTCATTGAGCAAGACCCTGCACGTCAAGCACGTATGGAGCAGTTTAAAAATGCTGCTGTGCAGATGGCACGTGGTGGCATGGTGAGGATGCAACAAGGCGGTACTCCTATTGGGCGTTTGCCCACCCCAATGGTACCTCGCGACCCCAATGCAGTGGCGTTTGAACAAGCCGGAGGCACTCCGTCAGGTACTGCTGTTAACTTACTAACAGGTGAAATGGCACCACCTCCAGACTACAGCGGCATGACGTTTGAACTAGCCCAATCAAGGCAAGCACAACGTGATGTGAAAACACCAGAAGAGGCTGCAGCTATTCAGGCAGCACTTGCACGTGGTCCTGCAACTTCAAATCAGTTTGGTTTGCCTACAGGCATGGTTCCTCAACAGGGCGTTCCGACCATGCCTATACCGGAAGTTCCTGAAGACCCGTATGCAAAGTATCGTAAGAATGTTGAAGTTTTTCCTGAAACTGGGGCATTTAAAAACCCACAGCTTCAAGGTAAATTTGACACCATGCTTACTGAGTTGGGTAAAACGCAAGACCAAGGTGGTACAACACGGTCAAAGAGCGACAAAATTGTTGACTATCTAAAAGCCATATATCAAGGCCCAGCGTACGTTTCAGAAACAGGTGCTACAGGTTTAGGCTCAAACTTTTTTACTGAAGATTTTTCAAAATTTGCACAGTCTCTTGGTATACAAATTTCAAATGAAATTCCCGGTGCTGCGGACAGCACACAAGTTTTGTCTATACCTGAAGGCAATCCTATCGTTACTCGTCCGGGTTTTTTACCTGCCGCACCAAAAGCACCAAATATTAAAGATGTTTCCGCAGCAATGATACAAACCCCAGGTTTACCTGCGGGTGCCACAACTATGGCTGCACAAATGACAGAGCAGCCTAGTCAAATCATAGACCCTAGAGTCGGAGTGGCACGAGGGGATATGGCAGCAGACGTAGAGACGGCAGACCTACAACAAGCAACTGCTGACACGGACGCTACAGCAAATCTAGTAAAAGCACAAACGGCAGCAGGGGCAGTAGGAGCAACGGTAGATGCTGTACAAGCTGCAACAACAACACTTAGTCCTGAAGCACAAGTTGTTGCCGCACAACAGACAGCATCCTCTGTTGGCAATCTGGAAGCTGCGCAGGGTAATGCTATCCTCCTCAATAACCCTGTGCAGCGTCAGGTGCAAGCAGGGGAACTTATCAGTGGTGTAGCTAACGCTCAAACAGCGGCACAGTTTACTGAACAAATTCAGGCAGCAGAAGCCACCCCATCACGGCAAGCAACCGTTCAAGGACAGCTTGAAGAACTAACAGCTAATTTTGATTCTGCTAACCCTCCCGCGTGGGCTGCTGGCGCACTGCGCAACGCCACAGCAGTTATGGCACAGCGTGGACTAGGTGCGTCAAGCATTGCCGGTCAGGCTATTGTACAGGCAACCATTGAGGCCGCACTGCCTATCGCACAAGCTGATGCAGCCACGCTGGCATCATTTGAACAAATGAACTTGTCCAATAGGCAACAGCGTTCTATGCTGGCTGCGGAGCAACGCGCCAAGTTTCTTGGTCTTGAGTTTGACCAAGCGTTTCAATCCCGCGTACAAAATGCAAGTAGAATTGCTGATGTAGCTAATCAGAACTTTACTGCAGAGCAGCAAATCGCCCTTGAAAATAGTCGTATTGCTAATACGATGAATATCAACAACCTGTCAAACCGTCAAGCAATTGTGTTGGCAGAAGCATCAGCACTTGCTAACATGGACTTATCAAATCTTAGTAATCGTCAACAGGCGTCAGTGCAAAATGCACAGAACTTCCTGCAGACAGACATGGCTAACCTCACAAACAAACAGCAGACAGAATTGTTCCGCGCACAACAGCGTGTACAATCCTTGTTTACAGACCAAGCAGCTTTAAATGCGGCCCAACAATTTAATGCTTCCAGCCAAAATCAGCTTGACCAGTTTTTCGCAAATCTAAATACACAAACTTCTCAGTATAATGCTTCACAATATAATGCACAAGAGCAGTTTAACGCTGGGCAAATAAATGCTCAAGACCGATTTAACACAGAACTTGCTAATCAACGTGACCAATTCAATGCCCAAAATCAGCTTGTGATTGCACAGAATAATGCACAGTGGCGTCGTCAGATTGCGACGGCAAACACTGCAGCAGTCAACAGGGCCAATGAAATAAACGCAGATGCTGTTCTTGAAATGTCGAGAGATGGCTATGACAACCTGTGGAATTACTACGCTGACACAATGGAGTGGGCATGGACATCTGCTGAAGCACAGCTTGATAGGTATCAGGAAATGGCCGTTGAGCAGTTACGTGCAGATAAAGCACTTGAAGCTAAAAATATTGCAGCCGCTACATCGTCTGGCAATGCCATTGGTAACATGATTGCTACACTTGGTTCGGCGGCTATTACAGGAGGGTTGTTCGGATAATGGAAACAAACGTAGGACCAAAAACATATTTTCAAACTGAGGCTCTTGGAAATGAGTTACGTAATCGCAATATGAAAGCAGAGCCTTCGGGCAGTGGTTTGTTACGTTCAACTCGTCGTAAAAATCCAATGACGACAGAGTTGCAAGACAGTCCTGCAGTTCGTGTGGCAGAATATTTTAACACAATTCGTGATAAGCGTATGGAGATACAGCGTGGCAGAACCACAGTTTGATGCGCCTATCCCTGGTATGGGTATGACCCATGAGTTGGGAGCAAGGCCGTGGCAGAATCCTCCTCTCTACACTACAGTAGATGAGGCACTGGATTATTACGTCCCACGTATGGCGAGTGACGACTTCTCTGAACAGCTTATGGACGTAATGGAAATGGGCATTCCTCTCACTACACTGGCAAACACTATCCAGTTGTCTGGCGTAATGGATGGTAAACACAGTGCTGACGTTGGCATTCTTATTATGCCTGTCCTTATTGAGATGATGCGTTTTATTGGTGACAGTGCTGACATTGAATATACCACCGGCCTTGAAAAAGATAAGGGTACACGGTCAACTCTTGTGACAAAAGCCATTAATAAACTTCGTGTGGAAGAGCAGGGTGAAGAAGATGCGCCACAAGAAGAAGAGGCACCGGCACAAGAAGAACTTCCTATGGAAATGCCAGATGAACCACAGCCTAGTGGCTTGATGGCACGGAGAACATAATGGCACTATTTGGTAGCTTGGGTAAAATGCTGGGACTTGATACACCATTCGGTCAAGGTTTGGTGACAGGTCTTGCTGAAGGTGTTACTCGTGAAGTAAAAGACGACATGAAGAGCCGCAAGGAGCGAATCAACCGTCTGGCTGATTACAAGATTAAGCGCGATGAAGAAGAGCGTGAGCGTTATACAAAAGAGTTGCGTGAAAATCTTGAAAAAGTAAAAGGCATTGCTGGCAAGGCTGGCGGCATTAATGGTGCAGAGTGGCTTATCAGAACATACGGTATTGAAGAGGCTGTCAATAAAGCGGGTCAGTTTGAAATAATGAAGGGATATGGTAAAAATCCAGAGTTCTTACTGGATGATGAAAACACCACCACATTTGAGGACTTGGCACGGTTCGTAACAGCAGACCCAACATTTACTAAACTTACTGCACGCGGCACACGGGCAGACACAGGATTGCTTGCAAAGATTGGTCTTGCTCCTGACATTGCTGTTGAGGCACAAAAACAAAGGGACGCTGCCGCAAGTCGGCTTGGTCTGGGAGTAACAGAAAAAACAGACTTGGGTGTAATGCCGACATCTAAAGGATTTGACCCTAGTGATTTTGGTATGATGGCCGACATAAAAGACGAATCAAATCGCATGGTGATGATGGCTCTTTCTGCAAAAGACGCTGGCGATGATGCCTTGTATGAAGATTATATGGGAAGAGCCGCGACTATGAGAAATTCCTTGCTGTATTTAGATGCAAAAGGACCAACGGAAGCTGGCGTACGAGCCTTTAGTAATAATATAACTGGTTTTATTGCAGAAGCGGCTAATATTGAAACTAAATATATTAGATATTCAGATGGTAGTACATCTAATAGAACCGCTTGGCAACGGGGGCAAGATAGAACGAACGCAAAATTAGCGGCAGATAAGTTAACAGAGGCTTATGGCAATGCGTTGCGAAGAGGAGTTGTGCCGGAAGTTGCATCAAGAGTTGCATTTGAAGCAGCTCAAAAAAATAGACAGATGGTATTTGTAGAGGGTCCAGATGGAAAACCCGGTGTGGCAGTGGGTGACGCTCCGCTAGTTGCAAATGGTTTTAAAGGCGCAGATGGAACAGCGTATCAGATTCCAATACAAGGTCCACCACCACCACCACAACAACCTGCAACTGGAACACAAAGCGCAACACAAAGCGCAACTACATCTGCAGCCACACCAAAAGTTATTCCCGGCGCAAAGCAAATTACTCCTGCTATACAGGCTTTAATTGACGAACACAATGCCACAGCCGACCCCGACAAGAAAAAGGATATACAAACTAAGATAGGTCGCGCTATGGGTGGCTCTATACCATCAAACGTAGATAAAGAACTCAGGTAATGTATAACAAAGCAGAAGAAATTAACAAGGAAACGCTACTTAAAGATGAGCAGTTTCTTGATGATGCTAGTTCATTCCTGATTAGGCGTGGTGGTTATGACGCCGAAGACTTGATGACGGCAGAAGACGTGTATGATAATTACATGGAACATTTCCGTTTTCAAAATGTAAACGAAGTTACGGCTATCAACGATATGCTGTATGCACAAAACGCAGACGACGAGCAAAAAGAAAAAATGGCTCGTCTGATGGAAACGTACGACAAGATGGATAGTGACTTGGGGCTTGCAGCCGCTGGCGATTATGTTGCCGGTGTGTTGTCAGCCCCTTCTACGTATGCGGGTATCTTTACAGGTGGTGGTGCAAAGGTTGGCGCAATAGCCGCACAACAAGGTATCAAGATGGGAATCCGTGATGTGTTAAAACGCGGTGCCTCAAAAGAATTACTTCAAAGGGCTGCTACTGAAGGTGCTAAAAAGGGTGGTCTTACACAAGTAGAACGACAGCAGGTAGCCGCCACACTGGCGCGTGAAGCAGCTAGAAAGGGTGCGGTACGTGCTGGCGCAGTAGAAGGCACAATCGGTGGTGGTCAAGTTATTGCACAAGAGCAAGCGCGTGTTGAATTAGACATGCAAGATGACATACGTGGTGGTGCTGTGGCGTTGGGTGCAGCAGCGGGTGCAATCCCTGGTAGTATCTTTGGTGCGGCAGCACAAACACAAAAGGCTGTCGGAGAAAATATTGCAGAGCGTGTATTAAAGATTACTGAAATGACAGCATCACGTGCCACTGAAAGGGCTAACAGAACAACTACGAAAAAAGTATTTGAAGATGAGGCCACAAAAGAAACAGCGTTGAATGTTTTTTCTAATTTAACAAGTCGTAAAAAGGCTATTGAAGAAACATTTCCTGAAGTAGAAGCAGGACGTAAAATTAAAGAAACATTGAAGCCGGATGATGCGGAATTAGTTGATGCACCCCTTACGCCAAAACCTACGATGCCTTTGGTGGCAAGCCTTGAAGAAAAATCATTACAGAACTTGGCGGCATTTGCTACCACTGTAATGGATAAAGTTGAACCACTAGAGGGAGAGCGTTTTACCTCTATACTTGGTCGCGCATTAAAAGCAGAGTTCTATAATCCTGCTAGCCTTCGTGCGTTAGCTAAAGAATTTGGACTCAAGATTAGTGACCTTGGACCCCTACTAGCTGCAGAGGTTAGTCAAGGTGCAAAATCAATGAGTGTAGTGTCGCGGCTTAGTCAAGCAGACAAAAACGCACGTTTAGCAGAACTTGATACAATTGATTCATATCTTATAGAGGCTACAGAAATTACAAATCCTGCTCGTGAGGCTGTTGAGGCTATTGATAGTGAGATTGGTAAAGGCCACTTAACTAAAGCAAACGAAGTTTTACGTTCTATAAACAAGGCGCGTATTGGTTTTATGACAGTACAGTTAGCCACCACCACACGTAATGTAACAAATGGTTTTATGCGTAATTATGTTTATGCTTTTGATAATCTTGGTGCTGGTTTCTATAATAAAATGTTTAAAGAACGCGCAGCAAAGCAACGACTTCAAAAAAAGCAGGTATTTAATCCAACAGATGACCAGATAAAAGCAGAGGCTGAACGTGCAGTACGTCTTGGTAATGCACAGCTTCGCACTGCGTATGACAGTTTTTTATTCAAAGACCTTTTTGGTATAACCACTGCAGAAACAAGGGCAATGGCACGACTGATGGAAGACCCAAGGTTTGGTAAAAGTCAAGAAAGCCAAGCCTTGTTAATGGAAATGGGTGATGTTGCTGACCATGCAAATCTGGGTGGAGGTCTTCTAAAGGTAGCTCGTTTCTTTAACCGCTTAAATACTAAGTCGGACAACATGTTTAAACGAGCCATATTGTCTCGTGAAATGAATAAATCTATCATGGCCGCTGGGGGCAAGAGGGTCACAGTTGACATAAAGGGAAAGCCAGTTAGAAAAATATTTCCAACTGAACAGGCGTATAAGGAGTTCTTAGACACCCCAGAGGGTGCAGAACTGGCAGCGAGAGATATTAAATATTTAGATTTAGAAGACGCACCAACTTTAACATTAGATGAAGTTTTAAAGAAGGGAAGATTTACTGACATTGACCCCTCTATCATTGCTAACGGCGCAGAAGAGGCATTAAACTTTACCTATCAAACGGGAAGGTTTAAAGGACGTGAGGGAGGTTTCAATGATTTTGCTGATGTATTTATTAGAGCATCATCAACACAACTTGGTTCAACCTTTGTTCCATTCCCACGATATTTAGTAAATCAGTTTAGATTTTTCTATGAACATGCTCCTTTGTTGGGAATGATAAATATTGGTGGCATCCGAAACAGACCAGGTAAAGAAGGGGTAAAACCTTTTATATCCTTAGATGATGAAAGTTTTGGTAAACAAGTAGGTGGCTTAACAGTATTGTCTGCATTGTATGGGCTTCGTGCTACCTTTGGCGACGACACAACAGGGCCATTTGAATACAAAAATCCTTTTGGTACCGGCATTGTTGACGCGCAAGCGTCCCTTGGACCCTTCTCTGCTTTCGCTTTTTGGGCAGATTTCTTTTATAGAAATCAAAATACAATAACAAAAGGATTGTTACCAGAAACAAATGTTGTAAGGCCAACGCAGATTAGAGACTTTGTTAAATCTTTGGGAGGCGGCCAATTCCGTCCAACAGGATTAGGTGTAGTTGACGGGCTTTTTGATACCATACAAGTTGGTATCAATGATGGTAAAGTTGATGCAGACCTCATAGAGATGGGGTCAAAGTTTCTGGGTAACTATATGAACACATACACAGTTGGAGCGGGTGCTATAAAAGACATTGTAGCTACGCTTGACCCAGACTATCGCATCGTTGCTGACAATACAGATGTAGAAATTCTGCCATACATATTTAAACAAGCAACGCGCTCTTTCCCAAGACAAGTCATGGACGATGACGAAGGGTTTTTTGTAGGTCGGAAAGCATTACAAAGCCCAACAAGAACTACAGAAGTTCGTATGGTAAATCCTTTTATGAGACAGATTACAGGTCTTTCTCAACAAGAATCACGTACATTAGCAGAACGTGAATTTGATAGACTTGGCTTAGAATACTTTCAAGTAAGTCCACGTAAAGTTAAGGGTGGCATAGAGAGTAGCGAAATGACAATGGCAGCACGAAAAAATATGGCTGAATATGTTGAGGGTGCCATTACAGATTATATACTTAATGACCCAGACTACTACAGTCTAAAATTTGATGCGCAGAAAAAGGTAGAACTAAAAGCAAAATTACAAGAGTTTAGAAGTGAGGCCAGAGCAAGAGTTCTTGACCTAGACCAATATGTTACGGTTGAAGACCAGAGACGTGCGGCTAGAGCAAAGTATTTTGATATTAGTTCCGATAAAAGAAAAATAATAGCATCAATTTATGAAGACGAAGTAGGTGAGTCTTTATCAGATACTAAAGATTATTTAACAGCGTTAGCTATTGCAGAAGACTCCAATATATATGGTGGACGTTAAAAGGGGGCCGCGAAGCCCCCTCTCTTTTACCAGTACATACAATAGATACTCAGAACCTACCTAGCCATCGTGCGATGTGTGACACAAACGGTAACAAGGTAGCTGCCATAAACAAGTTCACACCTGTGTGCGCCATTGCAATACGCAATGTATCCCCTTTAGGCATACCATCTGACACAAACAAACCTGCCAGCCAGATTGTTCCTGTTGTACCTATGTTTGCGCCCAGCACTGCAGCAATGGCTGCTGGTAAAGGCAAGGCACCAGAGGCAACCAGTGCAATGATAGCCGTAGTGGACAGGCTGGACGACTGCCACAGCAGTGTCATTATGATACCGCCCACAAACATGTACAACGGGTTGCCCAAGAACCACGAAAGATGTTCTATGTTACCCATAGATTTCATGCCACCAGAGAACGTCTTCAAGCCTACGTAAAATATAACTAAGCCTACTAAGGCTGTTATTACTGGGTTTCCTAAGTCCATCCTACTTACTCTCTTCCATAGCTTTTTTCCTTCCGTCACCTGTTATCACCCGACCCTGACAGAGTGCCACGCTTTTTCCTGTCAGCTAGTTTCTCCAAATTCTTCTCCATGATGTGGCCCAAATCCATGTCAAGTTCTTCGGCAAGCACAGCGCAGTACCACATGACATCACCAATCTCGTAGGCAATCTGTATCCTCCTAGCCTCGTACTCATCTTGTGGCGCACCATCCCGAATAAACTTCTTGACTTTGTTTGCTATCTCCCCTGCTTCTCCAGTGAGGCCAAGCGTCAGATACTCCATAGCTTTGTTCTTTGGAAAGATGGCAGTATCACATGCCGCGATTTGATATGCTGTTCCTGTTATCCCATACATATATTTCTCCTTCATCCAAGTTTTAGCCTCTTGCTCTAAGTCCATTTCGTTTCTCCAGGTTTTTAAAATACGCAGCTTCCCATCCACGTTGCCACTCCCGATAGGGGGTGGTATCTTTTTTTAGTGGGTTAGCTATCTGACGATAGCGAGTGCCAAACCTTTTGCTCTTAAACTCCTCGACCTTACCGAATGCCTTGTACCCATCCTCAAAGTTTTTTACTAGACTTGTGTTCATCTTGCCTCTCCTTTTCTTTTAGTTTTTGCCACTCTTCCCATTGCTCAGACTTGCGAGGGGGATTGTAGATTATGTAATCCTCCCCGCGTTTCCATACCAACTTACTCATTGAAGTAATTGTTCAGTATGTCCAGCCTATCTTCATGCATAGCAATTTTATCCAACTCACCCTGCATAGCTTCCATGATATCGGAATGCTCACCAATACCTGCAGGATTCCTGAGATAACACTCTATGTTAGCTACATGCAAAGCTACATTTGCTTGTGCATGTTTACGCAATACCTCTATCATTTGTTCTCTCATTTGTCAACTCCTTTCTGTCTAAACCTGTGCTTGAAAAACACAACTACGTTTATGCCTGTGTTGACAGTGATGGCACCCAATAACCACCACTGCCACCAGTTGGGCATGTCAGAACCATCAATCATGCTGCGTTGAGGTCCACAACTTCACAGGCATCTGCTGTACATGCCAATTCACGTCCACCGGATGTCGTATCTTCTTTCTCAAACTCCTGTAGCTTTGACCAGTCAATGCTGACAGGCATACGCTTTAGCATCTCACCGTACTGTTCTACTGTACAGTCTTGATACGGGGCTTGTTGATAGGTATGCTCACTGAATGGCAGAAAGCTAATACCTGATACTTCATCAAAGTGTTCGTACACCCAAGAACCCACGTCCATCCATTCATGCTCTTTGACAGAGATAGTTACAGAGGGTTTGTGTTCACACCAGTGACGTTGATATATAAGCCACAGTTCAAGTTGTTCAATAGCTGACATATCAAATCTTGTTACTGCACCTGCTGGTGACTTCATGGGGAAGCTAAACACAGTAGTGCTATCTGGCTTCATCACGTCTGGCTCTGCTGGGATTCCTACATTAACTAGAAATTGTGTGAGGGGGTCTTTGTTGTCACCCCGCACAGTGCGAATGTAATATGGATTGTGTCGAGCATGGATGCCAGACGCACTGTTTACAAGCTGTGAAACTGTCCCTGACGGCTTCACACATGTAATAGCTGTAGAGATAGGGATGTTCAACTCAGAAGCCATTGCAGCGTTTGTGGTCACAGCTTGTACACGCAACGCATTTAGTGTCGCACCAATGTTCATACCCAGATGTGCTGACTTGCCAGACATCATGGCGTTGTCCATGATACCTGTCAGTGACACACCAAGCAAACGCTCTTCTTCTGTGTTGCGTCTCCATATCTTACGTAGGTATTTGAAGTTAGTAAGCGTGGACTGGAACGTACCAAGGATAGTAGCCAGACGCACTTTCTCTGTGAGCGTCTGTTGCGTATCGGTTGCACGAACAACGACCTCAGACAAGTTACAGAACTGATACGGACGCAAGATTATTTCGCTGCATGGATTACAACCAAAGTCATGCTCCACATCACGGCGTCCATTCTTTGCAGCTTGCTTCTGTGCAGCCTGACGATTAAAGATACCACGCTCACCCGATTTGCTATCATACAAAGATAGCCATTCACGCATAAACGTACCCATCTCTGGCTTGCCTTTGTACGCAACGCTATTATTTGCAAGCGCACGTTGTCCTTCGTTTGTCCACCACTGTCCAGACTTTGCATGTGCCATCTGGTCGTCGTTCAGATTAGACAGACTAATCAGGGCAGAGCGACGAACACCACCAACTACGACGACCTCACCAATCTTGCACATGATGTCATGGCACTCAATCGGAAACAGCCGACGACCTGTGGCATTCACAAACTTGTCCACAATAAATTGGAACAGTTCTTCCAGAGGGGCTGGGCCACTAGCGCGACCACCAAACGTCTTCAGACGCGCACCAGCAGGGCGAACCTCACTGGTATCCCACTTCGGGACTTTTCCTGCGTAAAGGAGCGAAATTAATTCACGCAGCGACGTAGCCCAGCCCATGCGGGAGTCGCCAACTTTGATGACAGTATCCGTGTCATGCATGTCTTCGTTGACGACAGGCAGCTTCTCCACATTGTGTCTTTCCACAGAGAAGCCTACACCAGTGCCACACATGAGGATATACATTGTTTCATCAAATGCACGTGTATTATCCACAGGTACGTAGGAGCAGTTGTAACCACCGACGTGACAACGGTCAAGCGCGGGACCGGCAGTCATCAATGCTCTCATGCTTGGCATGATGTCTTGATTTAGTACAGCCTCTTCTAACTCACCTCTTAGTGAATCAGAAAGCTGATAGTCATGTTTAGCGACCAGATGCCCAGTAATATAATCAAAGTATCTTTCGACTGTTTCACCCCATGTCTCCCTTCGTTCTTCTTCTTCAATCCACCTTGCGTAACGAGAGGTGGCAATAAATGTTTGATAGTCTGTAGGTAAATAGTTGTTCATGTTTCACTCCATGTTTATTTTCATATGTTTGATTTCCATGCCAGGTAATTCGTGAAAGTAATCCTCTAAACTTTCTTGTATTTCTTCTGTGGGATTTTCATCGGCTGGCATTGTATATTCTTCTGGGTCAATGTCTAGTGTGACGTAAATTTTAACTCGCATCACTATCCTCTATAGCTTTCTCTAGTGCATTGATGTACCACTTTGCCTTCTGTACATCTTCTAGTGGCTTGCCCTTGTAGTCAAAACGCCACAGGTATTTCATTATATTACCCTGCAAATAGTATTTAAAGTTTGGTCCAAGCATTGCCTCAATGGCTGTGATACACTCAATACCAGACTGATTGTAGTGTGAGGGGCTGTTGACCATATCTTCTTTTTTACTTAGTTGTTTAGTATAGTACTCGTCCATAAGTTTCTCCTCATCAGCTTTCAGTTTCATAAAGGTTTCATGTCTCATCATGCTTCTCCTTTTGTCTTTGTTGCAAACGTCAGATGTACAACATTATCGTCGTCATCCCGTCTGATTACAACCTCTTGTTCCTCTTCGTTATCTGTCAACGTCATCAGTTCTTCTGTGTACTCTTCACAATATTTATATATTTGTTCGCGTACATATTCATCCTGCTCCATAACTGGAAGCGCAGACAGTATCATCCTAACAAATAATTCCATACCACGATATACTTCTTCTGTCAACTCATTATTCTCAGAAGTTATAACTGATACCTCTGCATCCCCTGACCATTCACCTTTTGCTGTGTAGGTAGGGCGTATTCTAATTAAAAAGTCTTCATCTTCTACTGCTCTTGCCACGATAAACTCCTTTCTTTTTCTCGCCCTTGAATGGTATAAACTTTGGATGTTTATTCTTTCCTTTTTCTTTCAACCAATCTTCAGGAATAATTCTGTCATAGTATTTAAAACTATGCTTTATACACCATTCTGCATAAGATGATTTGGCACCCTTGCGTAGCTTACGTCTACTGTTCTCAAACACAAAACGAATGTCCAGTTGTGGGTGCTGTTTACTTATGGCTATGTGCTTCCTTCTGTCAGCAGCCGTAAACATACCCTTTGTCTCAATGATAATACCGTTGTGCAGCACGAAGTCGGGTGTGTAGGTTCTGTATGCTAAGTCTTCCCACTCAATCTTCACAGCCTCGTACAAAAACTTTATCTTTAGCTGTGTTAGTTTTTCGGAAACAGATTGCTCCAGACCACTACGATACCCATTCTTTCGTGCTGCCCGATATGCTTTGCCGTTAAACACTACAGTGTGCGACCACGCCAGAAGTCAAGGGGGTCACGGTAGCCAATGGCTCTTAGTTCTTCGCGGAGAACTTTGTCTGCTTCATTACGCGCCTCAATAGCCGCGCGAACCCCAGCAGTTTTGCGTTCACGATATTCCTTACGCAAGTCGCTAAGTTTCTGTTCAGTAAGTTTAATCTCTTCGACGAGAGCATCAAGTTCAAGTTTGTCATCCATTTACGTACTCCTCTGCTAGTTCTACATAATTAACCATCTTTGGTTCTTTTGCCTGAGACTTTACAGCAGGTCGCTCCTGCAAGTTAGGCCAGCAAGAAAATCTGTAATCACAGAATGAACACTCTTTGCACAAGACTTTGTTGCCTGTCTCTTTGCCTCTAAATGTTTCAGCTTGTGCGTCATAGCAACGCTCAAACTTATTCTCTTCCAACTTCTCCACAAGATTTTCAATCTTCTGAATCTCTGTGTTGATGTCAATGTTAGCTGGTACATATTTAAACTGCCCATTGGCTTTATTAATTACCCACCAGCCCCCAGGTTTTTTGTCAGTGGCTTTTGCATAGCCAGCAAGCTGCCCTACATAACCAAAGGAATCATTGTCTTTCAGCACTTCGTATGACTGAAACTTGTGCTTGTATGACCAGTCAGATGCAGACTTAACATCGTCAACTGCCTCATCAATAATCAAGTCATACGTGCCATCAATGTTTGCATTCTTTAAAGGTAATGTCACACGTTCAGAGTCTTGATACTCAACCTTTGCCTCTTTCAGTATACCCTTGAAGATTGCCTCAATGATGTCAC
>VTLG01015940.1_pt1 | contig 13996 bp, 17 predicted proteins | sample 4694571 | NCBI WGS metagenome assembly VTLG01 (sample SAMN12604809, study PRJNA352737) | marine metagenome | biome: ENVO:00000447; feature: ENVO:00000209|ENVO:00000569|ENVO:01000036; material: ENVO:00002151; isolation source: viral sequences binned using virsorter ...
TGCAACACTTGACTTTACCCAAAAAGAGAAAGTTACAAAACTTGATGCTGAAGTATAGTTCCAACCACTATTTGCAATATCTTGTGCTTCAAAAGAATAATCTATATATACATAATCAAGAGAACCAGCACCACTCGTTTGATTGCCATTAGTAACTTTAAATGTTTTTCTAAAACCTAAAGTATATGGTGTTGTACCACTAGCAACATCGCCTTGAGATTGAGTAAGTCCTTCATCATGTCCACTATAACCAAATAATATTCTATCGACAGTTTGATAACCTTGTGAAGTAGTTGATGTTCCACGTTGAGCCACTCTAAAATCTCCGTTAATTACTAAATTTTTATTGGTTCTGTTTGTAAGATTGGCAGTACACGTTCCATCAGTATTGTTGACGGTAATAGCAGCAGCACTAGCTCCTACCCCTTTTATTGAATTTACCTTGATCTCTGACATAATTTAATCTCCAAATAATGCTGTAAGTTCAGCATCAGTAAGTCCTAAAGCCTTCAATTTAGCTTTAGCTGAAGCAAAAGTGGTTGATTCTGTAGTTTGTAACTCAGCAAGTTTTGTTTCAATGTCACTTTTAGAGATAGCAGAAGTACCATCAAGCCAAGTTATATTATCTAAAGTACCAGAAAACTTTGCGTCTGGATTAATTGCTTTTACAGCATCAGGCCAAATAAAATTTTTCATTATGCTAAAATCTCCGCAGCTAACATAAAAGATGTCGTATTAGCCCTAATCGGTACAGCATTATAAGAAGAATTACCAGAATTTTTATACCGAACTTTATAAGTAACCGCAGACCCAAAATTATCTTGAGTATCTACAAAACCTAAAGTTTGGCTAACACATAAATTTGAATAAGTATGAGCCAAACCTAAATTTTGACCCGACAAATCGCCAGATGAGCCACCCGATACATTTCTTTGTATATTTAAAACACAATTAGTTCCGCTATTAGTAACTCTTGAACCATTGCAGAAAGCAATGAGAATTATTTTTGACCCTGCTGCGGAAGCTGAAATAGTTACATCTAAACCTGTATCTTGATAACTTGATGAAGAACTTGAAATGTCAGATGAAGTTTCAAATATATCTGTAACGATCTGGCCTAATTTTCCAAGTGCTGCGGTGGCTGTAAGCAAAGCTGCATCTGCGGAATCTGGAAGAGTAAACACCCTGTTGTTACTAGATGAAGAGGGTGCTTGTATGCTGAAAGACCCACCACCTGATGCTGCGTTTAGTTTAATCTTTGCTGTCATTTATCCAGCCTCCAATGCAGCGACTTTTGTTTCTAATACTTCAATTTTAGCAACAGCTTCCTGTAATGCAGCAGTAAGTAAAGGTACAAGTTTACTTTGATCTATTCCTTGATATTTAGGTACAGTTTCTTTTACATCTCCAATACTTTTACCACTAGGTATTTCATCATCATCTCTATATAAAACATCTTCTGTTTCATCTTTCGTTCCTGTTACAGCTTCTGGAACTGCTGTTACTTCATGTGCAAAAAATCCATCAACAGTTGTAGTAGGATCAACTTTCCAATTAAATCTATACGGCTTTAATGTTTTTAATCTTATAATCCCATCAGATATTGGAACGTTATTTTCTTTTAGACGATAGTCAGAACTTGTAGCAAAATTTGTTGTATTATTACCATTAGAATTTATTGCACCAACAGTATTACCGCCACTATCTATAAAAACCATCATTGGGGCAAAAGTTGAACCTGACGCTCGAACGTGTTTAACAATTAAAGCAGCCCTATCATCGACAGTATTGTAAAGGAAACTAGCACAATTATTACTAGCTCCTTGAGCTCTAATATGAAGTTGTGGCTCGCCAATACGAGTGCTACCAGTATCTCCTATCATTAATGCACCAGTAGAAGTTCTAAGACGCATACGTTCTTGTGTTTCAGTTATAAACTGCATTGATGTTGCGTTATGGTCGTATTTAATTTGTGCTACATCAGCATCATTTCCATCACCAAATAAAATTCCAGAAGTGCCAGTACTAGCAGTCAAAAATTGTAGATAATTTGTTCCTGATCTTTCTAATACAATTTGTGCAGAGCCATGAGGTGCTACTCCAGTATCAGATACTTTTACATGAAGTAAATTTGCTGGTGAAGATTCTCCGATACCTAAATTTCCAGAACTATCTACAGTTGCTCTAGTTATTCCACCGGTGTTTATATTGACAGTATCAGATGCAAATGATAATCCCGTATTTGCGTCAGTACCAGCTATGGAAGCTGCACTCGCTGATCCATCAACCCCAGAAATACCAGTAGTGCCATTAATGTTTAAAGCCATAATTAAAGAATAACAAGTAAACTGCCAGAAGGCACGGTCACAGTAACACCACTGTTTATAACAGGGCTTACTGTGTGTGCATTTTTTCCTGATGTTATCGTATAATTTGTTGTTACGTTAGTGTCCGATTCAAAAAATACTTCATCATTACCCCCTCCCGTAGCTCCAGCACCGCCTCCCACAGCAGTAAACTCAGATCCGTTATATATTTCAGCAGAAGTTGTCGTACTATTGAATCTAAAGTCTCCTGTTGATGGCGAACCAGGTCTTTGTGCAGTAGTTCCAACAGGTATTTGTAAAGCTGTTGTGTAATTATGTATAACATCTCCAGTAAATGTTGCTCCTGCAACTGGAGCTAGACCTAAATTTGCCTGTGTAACATTACCAATCTCGATGTATCCATTATTTGCTGCATTTCTTATTTTGAGAAGATTAGATGTTGTATTAACTGATAACTGGAACGCAACCTGTGTACCGCTAGGATCTGCTGATCCACTATTTAAACTCTGTATGGCAGCAAAAACATTATTAAGGTCAGTTCTTACGGCAGAGCCTGTGCCATTATCAATTACATAATTTGCAACTTGTGCCATTTAAAAAATCACCTTGTGCATATTCTACCCTCCTTTACCAAATCCGACAGCCTGATAAGTAAAATTTCTATCAATCGATGCATTTGATGAATTTTTAAAGTGTACAGTAAATCCAGTACCAGAAATACTACTTACTTCAAAGTAATCTCCTGATGCCATATTTTGAGCATTAATACCAACAGAGGGTAGATTGGAATTTGCTCCAAGCAAAGAAGAAGTACCAACAAAAAACGGATTAGTAAACGTAACAGCCTTTGCACCTGCTCCGCTTGCAATAACGTTACCTTGTTCTGTTCTTCTCTGTAAAGATGCTGTATAACCTAATTGTAATACCTTTATATCTTGGGCAACATCATTACTTGTGAGTTTTGCTCTAAATTGAAATCCTCTGCCTTTATAAGTTCCATTTGCAAAAGTCTGAAAGTCAGTATAGGTAGGAGATCCAGAAGGGTTATCTTGTGTAACTCTTACTAACATTTCAGCATTAACTTCTGTTGCTGTTGCTCCATCAAAGTCTGTAATATCATCAATTAAACCTCTAGAGTCAAATAAATCTGATGGATAGAATCCTTCTGTTAAAAAATGACGTTTTAAATCAAGACTAAATACACCACCTAAATCTAAAGTATCTCCGCCAGCAGTTCCTCCAAAATCATAAGTGCCTTCAGAAACGATCCCACCAAAGTCATCTAATGAACCAACAGCATCAAAATCTGTAATGTCATCAAAATTACCGCCACCAACTAGGTTAATTGTGTTTGTAGTTGCATCAAAAGCAACATTGTTTTTTGTTCCTTGAAACTTAGGACTATCAGTATCTTCTCTCCTAGTCTTTGTTACAAGTGGTGCTAAATTATCTGGCAGTTCAAGAATTACACTTGTTTCACCTGCACAAAATCTATTGCCATCATCTTGAAATTTTAAAATATATTCACCCTCAAGGTAAGGAACTTCTGCTGTTGTTGTATTACCAGCTAATGCTTGAATTAAATCAGTACTATTTGTAAATGTACCAGTACCATCAGTTAAAGGTGAATGCCTGACATAGACTCTTCCTCCATGTGTAACATCTAAATCTGTAGATAAGTTCCAACGTAATCTTACTAATTTTTCATTTATTGGCTCGGCAGATAATCCAGTAACATTTGATGGTAATGCAGTTTTTCCAACAGCATTAAATGTTAGGTCAGTAGATGTAGCACTTGTTTGTAAAGCAGTATTAAAACTAAAAACTTGTATCTCATATGTACCAATATCAGTATTAAATATTTCAAAATCTGGCGATGATACAGTTGTAGATACAAAGTTACCATTGTTAAATCTATAATTAACCTGATACTGCGTTACACCTACTATTGGCTGCCAACTAATAATTAGTTTAGAAACTGCCTGATTATTTATAGTTACTAATTTTTCTTCTGCTTGTAATGCATTAGGTGGATCTTTTAGTTCGTTTAATATTGATACTGTTCTTGTTGGTAATGTAGATCCATCTTCTATAAATGCATATTTTTCATTAACGTAAGATAAAGCTGTAATCCCATAATTAACACCATCTTCTTCTACTGTTACTACTCTAAATTTTTGTGCTTGCACTGTATCATCTTGCAGTAACCAAACAGTATTAACATTTGGTGTTTGCGAAAACGCAGAAGATACTGTAACAACTGCACCACTTACGTTAGTAACAGATCTTGTTTCTACTGTGCCATCAGGCAGTATTACACTAAGTGTAGGATTATTTGTTGTAGGTAAATCTGTCGCAGCAGAGTCATCAACAGTGATTTGTGTAGTTGTAGCAGAACTAACTCTTCCACCTCTTCTTAATCCAGAACGTACAGGATCAGCTATTTCTATTACAGCACCAGGTCTTACAACAACACCAGAATCTATAGATGTACTAAATGTGCATACTTCTGACTCATTTTGCTCAATAAACAGTAAAGTACGCCCTAATCTGGCTGCTTGACCACGAGATGTACACGCAAATGCCTTAACTTGCTTAATAATTACACCTAGTTTTGCAATAGCAGCAGTATCTTCTACAACCTCAAAATCTACCTCCTGACTATCCATATTAAAATACGATACAGATATAACAGTGTTTCTAGTTTTTAAACCACTACCTGAGTAACTAAATCCATCTTCTGTTACGTTAGCAAGATTAAATAAGTAACTTGCATCTTTTGGGCTATCTTGTGTTAACTGTATAGTACCCGCTGACCATATAGGCATACATCTCATTACACCTGCAAGATCATTTATTAAGTCATATGCCTCACCAGAACTTTGTATATTTACATTGCAACTAAATCTAGCTTCCTGACCACCTAAACCATCACTGACAAGAGTATTAGCAAACTTACTTGCAGTGACGAAAGAAAATAAGTCAAGAGAACTATCAGTTATATGATTACCAAATCCATATCTTGTATCTGTAAGAAGATCTAAAAGAATCATGGCAGGGCATGAACACCATTGTGCAGCACCCATAACGCCATTAAATATATATCCAGTTGGATAAATTATACGACCAGTTGCACTGTCTACTGTAGGTGTACCAGAACTGTTTGCACCTGCCCCTGGTATCCTTACTTTTATTCCTCTAATCCTAAACTTTCTTGTAGGAATAGAACTAAACTGCATAGAATCTAGTCTTACAGCCGCATATGCACTATTTGCATATGTAGAAGCATCATCTATTATTTCACCAAAACTAATCCACTGAAACGTATCTTGTAATCCTGTTGTTGTGCTGTCAGCAGTAATTCTAGATACTCTAATATCTACAGGAAAAGCACCAGTAAGATTTACTCTATAATCTCTTTGATATGCATCAGCACTTCTACCTGTAATTGTGTCTGTAATTACATCAGTAAAACCACCAGAGTTATATTGTACAGATATTTTTAGCTGTACACTTGTACCTAACAAATCACCTTTGTCTGTAGCTTTTTGTAGCTGCGGAAAACTTATAGTTACGTTAACTGCATCTACATTTGTATTAGATATCTGTCTAGTAACAGGTGTAGATTGCGTAACGTTTACACCTACAGATGTAACAGAAGAACTACTCTCTATACCCTCAACTTTTGTTTGGTTTGCTGTGCCAAATCTTGGATTAAATGTAACGTCTTGAAAATTAAAATCTGTTGTAACTGGATTAGCAGAATTAGCAGAAGCTTTGAGGACAGGTGTATCGTTTAAAAATACATCTTTTAGTGCAGCATTATTATAAGCACTTGTGCCTTTTGTTCTACCTTCCTTTGATGCTGTTGCAAAACCTTCTATCTCACCTTCTGATAGTAAATCAAGAAAAGTAGCAAACTGCCTAGAATGCAGAGTATCAGGTGTTCTAGTTGGCTGCGGTGGTGGTGGAGGTGAACCTCCTCCTCCTGATCCTCTTATAATTTTTTTTGTCATGCCTGTACCTGCTGAGTATCTACTGCACCACTAATAACAACTGATCCTGTAATAATCTCACCATAAACTATAGGAACTGGCGTACCTGCTCTTGATGTGTTTTGTGTACCAGAAAATTTATATGACAAACGAGGATCTGTTTCGTTATCAAATTCTTTCATTTTTGGCAGAGGAAATAACATTTCTGATACACCACTTATAGTTAACATCAAACCAACACCTGCCATTGCTTTTGTAAAAAACCCTACTTTGGCAAAAGATCCAGCAGCACCAAATAAACCTTGAGATAGACCTACATTACCTGCTGCTACTGGCATAAAAAACGCACCTGCTATTAAGGCTGCACCTAATAATATTTTACCAAAACCACGACCAGCACCAGTAATAACAGGCACAAAATGTATATCCTCTTGACCTATAGGATTTTGTAATTCTTTATCATCAAGTACATAGTTACCAACTTTTACTTGGTAATATTTAGGATTCATATATCCTTCTATATGCGGAAAATTATGTAATAAAAAACTAACTGCTTTAGCTAAACTATCTACCTGTACATCAAATTCTTTGTGTCCTACAAAATCAGCAAGATCGCCATATAGTTTTATTTTACGCAACATAACGATACCTCCCTCCTGTACATTTTAGTAACCATTGAGAATATGGTTCTCTACAAGATAGTCTATCGGTTAAATGATGTAAAACATCATCTCCTAAAAAAATAGCTACATGATTTAAACCAGGAGATCCAATAGACATAAATAATAAATCACCTATTTCTAATTTTTCATCTTGTCTAATTTCTCTAAAACCAGTTCTCCATGCACAACTTTCAAACATAGGATTTAAAATAAATTGTTCTGGTGTTGCAGGTCTATCCCAATCTCTAAGGTTTATATTTTTTTCTTTTTTATACCAATCTCTTACTAATGACCAACAATCAGTAACACCCCATACCCAGGGTCTACCTAATAAAGGTGGCTTAAATCCACAAGGTTCACAATATCCCCATTGTTCTGTTTTTGGATTAACAATATGCCATGGAAGATTGCTTTGTTCGCAACTAATTTTATCTGCCTCACTAGGTGTAGGTGGTGTGATGGGGTGACTATGTATAACAGCAGTAATATCACCTGTGTTGTCTGCTTTTATGTAATCCTCTGGGTCGATGATGAAACATTGATGATCTGTCATAGATAAATTACGACAAGGAAAATATTTTTCTTTACCTTTAATATTTATAAGCAAACCACATGATTCTTTTGGATCTTCACGTTTTGCATGAAGTAATGCTTTATATTTCCAAGTCATGCAATAAATGTACCAATAGAAGGAAACTCACTTCTTGTACATTGTCTTTTTGGCGCACGAATACCTGCTAAATCAAATACTGCTGCTAATTCAAATTGCACTGCATCTCTATTTTCTGATGACTTTCTGTCAATTTTATATATCTCTTTTGGAAACTCTGCGGTTGGATCTGGTGTTCCTAATGGATTTACCTGTTGAGTTGTAGTGGTTGTAGTATCTTGTGTCGTTGTATTTGGGTCATTCATGGTGATTGTATTACCCATCCCATTACCATGAACTGTACAATAATATCTCAAATCATTTGGAGCAGAAGGATATGCAGGTTGATAAGTTACAGTAGCACCTGCATTACCAGCAGTACCAGATACAATTGTTGTCTGTGATCCTCCAGCATCAGATTTTATTGCTAAAGGATGTCCACTATTTGAAGAATCTGATTGGTCAAAAATATATGTAGATCCTCTTTTCATTGTGATTACAGGATTATTTACACCATTAATCCTAAAAATATTGCCACTTCCAGGATTATGTACAGTTACTGTATATGTAACAGATTCTGCATCTGCTGGATCTGCAATAGTTTCCGTAGTAGTAGTGCTTGTTGTTGTTATAGGAAAATTAACAGCATCTAAGTAACGTGCAAGAGTTCTAATCCTAGTAACAGTAGCTCCTGTTAAATCATTACCTGTTGTTACTTGATTTACATTAAGCAAAATAGCTGTAATAGTTCCTAGAGCATTACTAATAGTCAGAGTAGGTCTAGGTAGCTGTCCGTTTGTAAATGCAAAACCTTCTGCCTGTATTGGCATTTTTAAATATTGATTACCAGCCCATACAATATCGCCATTAGCATTTAAGCTAGTGCCATTATGAAAACGATATGTCTGTGTAGAACCATGCAATGTTGCATCTGTTGTAAGCTCAAATAATTCTATTACTGCTGATGGGTTGATCTTTTGTAGATCAGTAATAATAGAGGCTGTACTCATGGTTCAAAAACTTGTCTGAATGTAGCAGTTACTGTTGCTCTATCTGCATAATCTATACTTTCATTGTAACCAGGTTGTGCCACAAACTTATATGATGTTGATTCTCCTGGTGGCGTGTAATCAAAACTAGCATTATCAGCAGCCCTAGCATTTAAAAAATCCATAATAGTATCTGACTCTGTTAATGTAATATTTTTCCAAGTTAAATTATATTCTTTAGGGTTTTGATTTTCTGCTAAACCAAAAGTAATTCTATGCTCAAAACCATCAGCAAAACTTACAATACGAGTTTTAGGACTTTGTTTTTTTCTTATAGGAAATGATGCTACAGGTGTAGCTGGAAAAGTTGCCATTATGAGAGTAAACCTCCAGGTCTTTGTTGTTTTATAAGCTCAGATTGTATTGCAGATGATAATGCAAGTCCTAATGCCTTACCTTCTGCTTGATCACCTTCAACAGATGTACCAGAAGCATCTACATTTACAACTATATTAGTAGCACTACCAGAAACTTCAACACCTAAATTACCAGAACGACCACGTTTAAGAGGAAGGATAGCCTCCGCACCAGCTTCACCCATAAGTCCAAACCTACCTGTACCACCAGATCCGTAAGCAAACATTGTTGGCTTAGTGACAATACCTCCTTTTGCATACTCTTTTATACCTTTATCAAAAACATTACCTTTTGCACTTGCTGATGACAAACCAGGAAATATAGCTCCTATTATTGGAGCGATAATAGCTTGTCTAATAGCTATTCTTGCTATGTCAGCCAATATTGATCTTGTAAGATCAGCAAAATTTAATTTACCTGTCATAACAAAATTCACAAGTGCATCTTCCATGCCTTTAAAAGCAGCTTCTGTTGCATCTTTAATTTGTGCATTGACATCTTTGATACTATTTAAATAACTTTTCATACCATCTTTTAAGCTGTCATATGCACTAACTCCTTTTTGTACTTTGTCTTCTTCATTTTTTATTCCTTCTTGAGTAAGTCTATTTTCTTCTACCTTTAAATCATTAAGGTGACCTTGTGCAATTGACAATTGATTAAGTGCCTGTGCTTTTAAATTTCTATTTCTAGGACTATCATCTAAACCACTTACTCTATCAAAATTTTTCTGTGCTTTTGCTACCGCAGATTCTGCTTTTGCTATAGCATTTTCTAAACCTATACCCATAAATTTTTTAAAAGCTGTTATTGCATCATTAATAATTCGTACAATGTCACCAAACACTGCTTGAAACTCTGCACCAATAGGTCTTAACAAATCACCTAAATTATCTTTTAAATTACTAATTTCTGTTTGTAATCTATCCCCTGCCGATTCTGGTGCTTGTGCAAGAATTTTTGCATTCTCTCCATACTCATCAAATAATTTTTGACTAAATCCTAAGAAATCTTCTAGTGTTACTTTTCCTTGCTCTAATGCTTTATCTAATTCAGCAGGTGTCTTACCCATTGATTCTGCAAACAATGTAAAAGCTCCAGGCAAGCGTTCACCAAGTTGTTGTCTGAGTTCTTCTGCCGATACCTTACCTTTTGAGAACACCTGTGATGTTGCTCGCATCGCAGATTTCATATCTTCCAAAGATCCACCAGTACCTCTAATACCAGAAGCAATTGCCAAGAATGATTCTTTTGCATCATCTACAGATAAACCAGCACCTTTTACAGATGCGGTAAGTGATGTAAATTGTCTCACAATTACGTCTTGTGGTATTGCTAAATCTTTTGATGTTTTTGCTAAAAATGCCTGTGCTTTGTTGTATTGATTAGTATCACCTATAACAAGTCGTAATGCTTTTCTTTGCTTTTCTAAAGCTGCATCATATTGTGCAACTTCTGCTAATGCTCCTGTAAATTGTCCGACCTGTGCGCCAATAGCACCACCAACTAATGCACCAGGTGCGCCACCTACAATGCCTCCTATACCTGCACCAATTGCACCTTCTGCTCCACCAAAAACACCAGCACCTGCTATTGCACCTCCTATCTGTGCCATACCTTTCAAACTACGACCTTTTTTAGATGTAGTATTTAACTTTCTTAATTTTCTTTCTAACTGTTCTGCTCTTGCTGTAGCAATTTTAAATTCCCTACTACCTATTTTTACTGAATTAGCTAGTTGTCTATATGAATTAGATAATGATCTTGTGCCACTTATAGTTTGTGTAGCTGCTTTTTTTTGTTTTTGTAAACTTACTAATAATTTTTTACTAGAACTTGTGGATAAAAGAGAGTTATCATTTAACTTTTTTAAACTGGATGTTAATCCACGCAGCTTATCTACACCTTCAATACCAACTTTAAATTTTAGTTTTGTTTCTTTATTCGCCATTATTTTTTATCCTTCTGCATTAATTTCAATGCTTCGTATTCCATTACTTGTATTCCTTCAAACATAGCAACAGAATCTTTAACTGTATATATTTTACACAAGTATTCCAAAGATTTATAGTTTATGCCAGTTAATCCAGCCATACTGACATACCACTGCGTGGTTAGCTTCCAAAACATATTAACAATTTCTCTATTCTCTTCCCAAACTATACAATCACCAGTTCTTTTGTTTTTTTTCTCGGCTGCGATTTGTTCTTCAGTAGCACCAAATGCTTTTAATGCTTCAACAGTTTCATCTATAACATCACCTTGTACCCAATACTTCGCAACCTCTCTTAGTTTTTTTCAGAAGCTCCTCTCATGCTTTCACCAAAAGCTTCAATAATACCTTTAACAATAAAATGATTGTCAGTTAACGCCTCAAAGTTTTCATCATTAAATGGTACATCATTACCATCATCATCTTTTATACCTGACCAACCAACTAATACACTTTTTACAAAGTCTTCATCATCTTGTTCCTCAACAAGTTTTGCAAAAGCTTTACGACCAATATTCTTAAATTTAGCCGTAAATGTCTCTTGCTTAAATTTACCTTTATCAGGTGTCTCTACAGTAACTTGCCAATCATACTCAGCAATTTTTTTAAAGACTAATGCCATAAATTAAGTCATTACAATACTTAGCTCATTATTACCTGCTGTTGTAGGTAATGCCAAGTAGGGTAAACTCAAGCTATTGACCCCGCCAGTGTCTCCTCTTGTGACTCCTGTTATATCTGTTTGTGGAACATTCACAGTAACAATGTTACCTGCACTAGCACCGAGAACGATAGAACTATTACCTGTGGCAGTGGCAACAGCTTTAGCAAAATAATCTGTTGTTGCTCTTACTGGTTCTTCTATTACAGCAGTACCACCAGGCGCACGATTAGTAATCAATACCTCTTGACTAGATGCTGTCTCTTTATATAAGACCTCATTATTAAGAGCTAAATCAAATGATTCTATTCTTTGTGATGTAGCACCATGGAATGTTGCAGTTGTAATGTTTGTATCATTTACTTCTAATGCTGCTGATTGATTAGCAACTGTAAATGTACCTGACATTGCTGTGCTGTCTGGAGCGTTATAAATACCAGTAAACTCAAAATTTATCATTGCAAACTGACCTGCCGCCATCGAGATAGTAGCCGTTCCTCTACACCCTGTTATAACGTGTCTTGTCGCACCATAGAAACATAGAATAGTACAACTAGAAAACGATGCACTGATAGGAGCATAAGTTACAGATGTAGAACCTACAATTGTTTCTGAAAGTCCACAACTTTTTAGAAGAGGTGATAGCGCACTTGCAGTACCTGCTGCACCTGATCCTGATAACTCAGCACCAAAAGTTACAGCAACTCTTTTGTTAGCAAGTAACGTACCTCTTGTACTGTTACCTAAAAACCCTTGAAAAGCAGATGCTTGCACATTGTCAGATTCAATAGGAGTTACTTCTATATCAGTAACTTGAATAGCATTAGAACCAGCTACAGGAGATGGATTACTCCCATAAGATGATTCAATCTTTGCTAGTAGTTTTGTCGTTCTTGTTAGAGCCATTGTCAGAGGAGGAATCGGTTTCTGGAACTAGTGTACTCTTTCCTGTTTCTGGATCGAACATATATGTTCCACCTTCACCAGGATTAGGCACTTCTGTATTTAGTTTAGCCATGAAATCATGCAGCAGTTAAATCAGATCTACTTGTACGATAACGCACAATGAAATCTTGACTAATTATACCAAGAGGTATATCAGCCTCGACCAAACTAAAATCAGTACGATCTGGCGTTAAATCCAAAGCATACGAATTTATAGTTGGATCTGCCATTAATCTTAAATGAACTTGCTGCGTATATGTATCAGAATCATCATCAGGTACGGCAGCCCTAACAATTGTTGATACTCTTACCCTCATTGCCCAATCTAATTTGTCAAAAAAGTTAGTATCTGTAGGATTATCTTCTACTGGCTCAATGATAATTGCAGGTGTTTCTGATCTAGATAATGGTTCTACTCTAGATCTATAAACAGTAGCATTCGATATAGCATCTAAGTTTGTTTTCATTCTTGCTAATATTAGCTCTCGTCTTGTATCTGCCATTAGACCTTACTTAATAACAACGTAGAAAATTTACCATCATCTATTATTAAATTTTCTCTAACAGTGTAATTAGCAGAGTCAACTGATATTGTTGTACCTCTTGTTGCAGAAGATACATCAGATGTTCTAGATGTTAATAAATATTCAATACTAGTAGCTAAACCACTTGCTATATTTTCTGCTGTCGCATCAAGAATACCTTTAAATGCAGTGCCACTACCAATCTGACAACTTAATCCAAAGTCACTTAAATATACATTCAAGGTGTCAGCATCTTCAGTTAGTGCCATTTACTTTTTCTTTGCTGTTGTTTTTTTAGGCTTTGCTACTTCTACAGGAGCTTCAATAACTTTGCCCATAGAACTTAACAATGCAAAATCACGATCACTAATGTCGTATGTTTCTCCAGCTTCTAATGCAGTACCACTAGCACATACGTTTTGTAAACACTTTACTTTCATAAAAAAAAGGGGGTGTAATACCCCCTATAGTAAACCAATTATGTGGTTACGTCTAAGATTGCAGCAAATGATTGTGCATGACGAACAGCAACATCAAATGCAACTACAGCCTTAACAGAAGTTAAGTTCTTAGCGAAGTCATCACTGTCCTCACCAACTGTAATTTCTACTCCACCACCAAATAATCCTAAGATTGCTTGTGAGAAGTCTCCTAATACAACAGCAGAACAAGAACCTGATGTAGAACCTTTAGTAAGGTTGCTAGGAACTTGGTTTGTCATTGCTAGTGGATAACCATTAACAGCAATTGGAGTAGCACCTCTACCTAAAGCTTGTAGGTTGTTGTTAACAAGATACTCACCACCAGATGTCTTAAGTTTCTTAATAGCACCCA
>VTLG01003015.1_pt1 | contig 13994 bp, 18 predicted proteins | sample 4694571 | NCBI WGS metagenome assembly VTLG01 (sample SAMN12604809, study PRJNA352737) | marine metagenome | biome: ENVO:00000447; feature: ENVO:00000209|ENVO:00000569|ENVO:01000036; material: ENVO:00002151; isolation source: viral sequences binned using virsorter ...
CCATTTAATATCTGAATAAGCGTTAAGTCTGAAAGTAGGAACAAAACCCCTTTTTAAACTATAATTTATAGCTTTGTTTATATCTTTAATTAATAATTCAATAAATTCGGTTCTATTCTCAAAGAATAATTTAGTTTTTCTTACTCTTGATTTCATAACATTTTTATATATTTGTGCAAAACCATTATATCCAACGCATACACTAGAACAAGTTGACTTATTTTTATTTGTTTCACCTGCTTTTAATTTGTTTGCCATTGGACAAACATTATATCCACTAATATCACTATGAGCAAGGCTCAAAAAGTAAGTATGATATCCTAAGTTTATATTTTTATTAGCTTTGTAATTTGTTGTTGGTTGTGATAGTAATTTATACATTTTATTTTATTCCCTTCTATTTAGTTAATTTATTTATTTTTACATATGTTATTCCAATTCCAATAAATGTTAGTAATATTGGTATGATTAAACAATATACATAAAAGCTAATTTGTTTTATTGTTATTATATCCATTTTATTTTATTTGATTTAATTTAGAGTTTAAAAGTTCTTTATATGTATAACTTGAATTTTCTTTTACTTTATCTAATATTGAGAATATTTTAATATTTTCTTCTGTGTTATTCATTAAACAAATTCTAAGCATTAAAAATCTAATTTTATCATATGTTATTTTATTTAAATTCATTTTATTTATATCCTATATATATTTAATTAACCCTATAAACTACATTAGTTTACAATACTACACAAGTTTTATTTACATTTAATTATTTATTTATTTTGGGTTGTCTTCCTAAAATATCTAAAAATTTTTTTTTGCTTACAGCATTTAAAAGAGGTTAAACCTATAACATTATATCTATTTGTAATAATACCTTCTTTAATGGGGTTATTTGGGGTTGTTTATATATGTAATACAATGTTTAAATGGTATGTAATACGGGCTACTCCATACCATACCCTAAATTTAATATCTTTTAAACGTGTAAAACGTGCAGGGCTTAAGCCTATACAACTAATATATTTAATATGCAAGTAAAATCTTAGCAAGAAAGTTATTAACAACTTATCAACATGTGGATAATATGTGGATAACATGTGGATAACTTTATTTAGGGGGTATAGGGGGATACGAATAGGAGGCGTTCAAGGGTCAACATTCCACACAAAATACAAAAAACAACTTTGAAAAGAGAAATTCCAAAGAACTTTGACGTTTAACTTTTATTTTGTAAGTTATAATATGGCAAAATTAGCTAATAAAAAGAAAAACCCACATAAAGAAGCAGCGATTCAATTATTCGCCTTTAATCATGGCATTACGGTGCAAGAAGTGGCAAGTAAGTTAGGTGTCAGTTTTAAGGTTGTCAAAAATTGGAGAGAAGACCCTGAATTTCACCTTGCAATATATAATTCTTACATGAGTGAGTTTGATTCAAAGTTACCGTCTATCTTAGATTCTATGGTTCGAGAAGCACAAGAGGGAAACGTGCAAGCAGGGCGATTGATATTAGAACATAGTGGTAAGTTGGTTAAGAATGTTGTTAATGTTACTATAAGTCCTTACGAGATGTTTTTAAATAAGGCTGATGGCGAGGTTGTAGCAGATGATGATATTATTGAGGCTGCGACCGATGTTGATTTCGAGGAGATTGATTTGCCACCAAGAAATCCTGAAAATCAAAGATTAAGAACTATAAAAGAGAGTAAAAAAGTAAAAGAAGTAGTAGATAAAGAGGAGTATAATGCCAAGCAGAGAGAGTGGTATAGATGGAGAAAGAGAGCAGACAAAGTAGGAGTGTCGCCATTAAAGAACCGTAGACCAACACCTGCACAAAGGAAAGAGTGGCAAAATAAAATAATTCAAGCAGAATCTTCAAAGACTAACTAATAGCCATAAAGGTTATATAGTCGCAATCCATTATAATACAAATTTCATCATAAACATCTTCAGGTATTAATATGTCTTCTTCTAACATCATTTTTTAAATGCTTTCGCTATTTGTTTTCTAAATGTTCCCATCTTTTTATTATCCATAATATTTTTAAAAACATATTCAGAAGCACCAAACCATTTTCTTTCTTTATTATTACCTGCCCCTGTATAATGGTAAGCTCCATATCCTCTAACCTCTACGCCATAAGCAACCTCACTTGTGCTAAAAATTGTTTTTATTTGATTTTTTAACATATTACCTGTCGCTATTAATGTCTTATTTTTTGAAGCCTTCTTATAATACCCTTGTTTTTTTCTTTTCATGTTTATAGTTCTATCTTCTAAGTCCTTAAAGTCGTTACCTTTATAATCTCGCCCTTTTTTTGTATTTTCCCTGTAAAACTTTAAAGCACTTTCAGCCATACGCCCTGAGAGCTTATCTAAAATTCTAGGCAATTCTTTTTCTAACTTTTCTGCATTATAAGTAATATTTAATTTAATATTCATTATTTTCTTCCATTTCAGGGTTTTCTTCTATTTCAGGAGCTTTTTCTGTATTTTTACCTTCCATAGTTGCATAATGTGGGTCTTCCATAGCCTCTTTGTTCTTTTCTATGATTTTTTCGGCTTCTTTTCTTGTTAAATCACCATTATAAGACATTAAAAGGTCTGCTTCGTCAATCATGTGGTGTTTTATACGATGCTCATCTAATGATATTTGGTCTTGAACAGTTTTTGGGTATTCAGGCTCATTAAAATCTAATTTCAACCTTTCAGGCAGCTTTATATTGTTATATTCAGCAATATGTCGCTCAACATGATATAATTCATGCTCATACATCCTCCAAAGCTCAATATCGTCTTGATAATCTTCAAATCTTTCTAAATCTTTGATTTTTAATGCTATTCCACTAGGAGTTTCGCCACCATCTTGTGCAAATTGCACATATAAGTGGTTATTTTGAGCAACTAGGTCTAATTGAAACTTAATATTCTCAATTACAGCATTTAAATCACCTGCAGGAGATGCAATATCGTATGTTGCACCTTCAGGAAGGTCTAAAATTTGGTCTGACCCTGCTCTTTCTATCCTTTTATCACTATCAACCCCTGTCATATAGGGCTGACCGAACATTTGAAACCTTAATCCTAACTGCATCTCTGTCATTGCAATATTTACTTGCTCATTACAATCAACAATGTCATTTGCTCCGTCTACAAAAAACTCGTCTATTTGTTCTTCTCTATGTGTAAAAACAAAGGGCATAACACCATATCCATGCTCATATTCTTCAACTACAGAACCATCCTCATCGTAATGAATGTACATATCTTTATCCCAATAAGCCCATTCTAGCTTTTGAGAGTAAGAAATATCGTCAGGTTGCATTAATATAGGGTACATTATAGCAGATGGTGTAAATGGGTCTTCTAAATACACATCAAAATAATAAACAGGTCTATAATCAAAATAAGGCATGCCATGAAACTCTTTATATATAATTTGAGTCGCAACTGTGCCCATTAATCGAGTCATTCTTTCTACATGCTTCATTCTAGCATCTTTTTTTATTGTTAATTGGTCGTATTGCTTGCTTACATTCCTATTCGCCCCTACAGTATAAATTCTGCTCATTTTATTTATAAATCGTCTTGTAAAATTAGCATTATAGCAAGGAATTTCTTGAAAAGCCGAAGAATTAAAATATCTTGATATGTATCTCTCAGTATCATTACCACCGTAATAGTTAAGCATTTTTCTAACCCATCTTCTTCTGTTTTTTTGAGCTTCTAGCTTGCTTTCCTTTACGGATTGAGCTATTATTTCTTCTATCGTTTTGTTTGTCATCTTGTCCTCACTTTGAATTGTCTGTTTTTGATTGGAAACTGATTTATAAAAAAGTACCTGAGCATATCACAAGCGTGGTCATGATAACCGTCTTTTAACGGGTCAGGCTTTAAGTCTTGCCCCTCTTTTGCTTCAGGATAACGATAATTCTCTAAATCTTCCATCATTCCTGTGCATTTTTTGTTTATATGTAAAAATCTTTCATTTTGTGCGTTTTCTATAAAACTTCTAACATGAGATACCCCTGAAGATATATTTCTTGAGGTTTTATCTCTCTTTGTATTTATAATTATGCCATTTCTTCTAAATATCTCTATATCCCCTAAGCCCGATTGCCCTTGTGCTTGCATACCTGCAGGGTCACCGTAATATTTAAAGACATTATAAGGTTTTGCCTTAATTTTTAAAGCAAGTTCATCTGTTTTTATATTTGTCTTATGTATTATTTCGTCAATCATATTTATATGCCATATACCTGCAACCCTATATATTTGAAACCAACCAACAGCAGGCATACGATAGCCAAAATCTATGGAGCAAAAAGTAGGATAATTTGAATTATAAGGGAAATCTCCTACATCTAAATCCCTTTCAAATGGGTAAACACGACCTGCAAAAGAAGTAAACCTTGCTCCATATTCTTGGTCAAACACTTCTTTGCTCATATTCCTTTTTCTTTCAAGGATAAATGGGTCTTTTTTTCCGTCAGGGAAGGCAAAATGGTTATCCCATGAAGGGGCTTGATGAGATTCCCATAAATCATCTTCTTTGCCTAAGAGAAATAAATCATAAACAAAATTGAATCCTTCAGGAGTCGTGATGAATATAGCCTTCCCTTTTCTATCGGAAAGAGTTGGCGATAAGTACATATCCCATATTCGCCTTTTTACTTTAGCAGCCTCATCTATAACTAGTAAGTCCAAACCTTCTCCAACGAGTGAATCAGGATTGTCTGCAGATTTAGCTTCTACTGTAGTGCCCCACTTAAACTTTATAAACCTTTCTTTTTCAGAAGCTCTATCTATATCATTAGCACGACCTACTACCATATTCTTCCATACTTCTCTAAACATAAGGTCTGCTTTATCATAAGATAATCCTACTAACCAAATCTTTTTATTAGGCTGAGAAGCATAATAGGTTGCTTCCATAGCCGAAGCTGTAGTCTTTCCAAATCTTCTACCACAAACCATAACAAAAAACCTTGCACTATCTTTTGTGGGATAATGCAACTTGGTTTGCCCATAATGAGGCTGATAGCCCATATATTCAAACCATTTCTTTTTATAATCTAATTGCGAGTTATTCAAAAATTTGCAAAATTTCTAACTTTAATTTAAGTTATATGTGTAAATTATGCAAAAATTTGTATAATTTAACTTTTATTAACAAAAAGGAGGACAGTATGTCCGAAGACAAAACAACAGCAATGACAGAAACAGTAAGTGAAAGTCCTGCTACAGAAACTGCTCAAGATAGCTCTAATGAGCAGTATATTGCAGAAAGCAAAAAGTATAGAAAAAGAGCTCAAGATGCTGAAGCTCGTTTAGTTGAATTAGAAAAACAGTTCACTAAGCTAGAAGAAAATAAACTTAAAAAGAAAGAAGAATATAAAACTTTATATGAAAAAGTTTCTTCTGAAAATGAAGGTTTAACTGCTAATTCTGAAAAGTGGGCTAAATATGAAGAAGCTAAAAGAGCTAATTTATTAGAAGTGCATCCTGAAAATGATAGAGAAAATTTATCTAAATTAGATTTAGAAACTCTTGAATATGTTACAAGTAAAATTAATAGTATAAAACCTAATGCTCCTGAAAAAGCAGGTCAAGCAAGAAAATCTGTGCCAAAAGCACAATTAAAAGATTTTCAAAAAATGACTAAGCAAGAAAAACAAGAGAATTGGGCTAGTTATATAAAACAATATAAAAAATAACTCTCAAAATGAAGGCACAATAGTGTAGCTGAAAGAGAGTCAATTCAAAGGAGAGTACAATGGCATTTACTGACCCATTCGATACGAATGTTCATTCAGGTGGTACAGGTGCAGTTACACCTAATATCGCTGACCAATTTGTCCCTGAGGTGTGGGGGCAAGCTATTCTTGACACTTTTCAACAAAAAATAATGATGAAAAATGTTGGAACAGATTTATCACCTAACGTTGCTGAACATGGAGATAAGATTCACTTACCACACATTGGTGTTCCTGAGTTATCAGCTTTCACACATGGTGCTGAAATAGCTGCTGATGTAACATCAGGTGGTTCAATGACATCTGAAGAAACAGCTTTAACTATATCTGAATATAACGTAGCTTCAGTTTACGTTCCTGATATTGTTAATGTTCAATCAAACTATGATTTATTAAGCATTTATACTAATCAACTAGCTTATGCTGCTGCTAGAGGTTTTGATAATTATATGCACTATTTAGTTGCAAATAATCTTCAAGGTCTATTAGCTAGTGCAACAGGTGCTGTTGGTGCAGATGCTGATACATCAATTCATATTCAAACAACAGGTTCTGCATTAAGTGCAGCTAACCTATCATCTTTAATGGCTATCGTACTTGGAGAAACAGGTTCAACACAAGGTTGGAATCTTGTTTTATCTCCTGCTATGTATGCTAGCTTAGCATCTCTTGCTGATTTTGTTAAAGGTACTGCATCTCCATTAGGTGCTGCTTTTGAATCAACAGGTAATGCAGGAAACTTACTTGGTATGCCTGTATGGGTTGCACAATCACCTTATATGGCTACTGACGGTACAGATGTTGCTGCTGATGCTACTAAAGGTATTAAAGCAGTTGCTGACCTTGAAGGTTCAGGTTCTGATGATAATGATATAGTATATGGTTATGCTATTCATGATTCTGCATTGTATTATGCTTTTTCTAAGGAGGCTAAAATAACTGCTTCTTATCGTCATGCTTACCTATCTACATTAGTAACAGTTGAGTCTGTTTACGGTGGTGTAGCAATTAATACTGATAATGCAGGTGATAGAAGAATCATAGGTTTGGTGGATTATGAGTAATCATAATTAACTTAATGTTAATTCTTAGAATAAAAGGGGTGGGTAACTGCCCCTTTTACATTTAAAGGAGATATATGGATTTATTAAAAGAAATTAAAAGACATGAGGGGTTTGAGCCTAAAGTGTATAAATGCACAGAAGGTGTAGATACAATAGGATATGGATTTGCTATAAAAGATTTATATTTAGATGAAGATATAGCAGATTTAATCTTAATGAGAAAAATAGAAAAACTTTTAAAAAGAATTATATCTACATTCGATTGGTTTGAAGAAAGCCCCGAAGATGTAAAGTTTGTTATTACTAATATGTGTTATCAGTTAGGGGTTACAGGCTTTTCAAAATTTAAAAAGACTATATACTTTTTAGAAACAGAGCAATATGCTGAGGCTTCAACAGAGATGTTAGATTCACTTTGGGCTAAACAAACACCAAATCGTGCTAAAGAGTTAAGTCATAGAATATCGTTGTTGGCTGATTAGGAATTTTCAACTTTTTATACTAAATTACCTCAATAAAATTTAAGGAAATCTATGCCTAAAAGTGAATATGCTGTATCTAAACGGGTTATAGTTACACCTGATAAACATTTCCCATTACATGATAAAAAAGCAATTAGTGTTGTTTGTAAGGCTATAGAACTTGTTAAGCCTGATGCTTATATAGATTTAGGAGATACAGGCGAGTGGTCTTTATTTAGCAGACATCATTGGAAAAATAAAGAAAAGCCACCATTAGAAGTTTTAATACCTATGTTAGATAAAGAAGTTAAAGCTGTTAATAAAGGTATGGATATTATAGATAAAGCATTAGATAATGCAGATTGCAATGAAAGATATTTCATACAAGGCAATCATGAGCTATGGTTAGATGAGTTTGTCAGTAGACATCCTTATTTAGAAGAATATATGACAGAAAATGCTTTAAACCTTAAAGAAAGAGGTTATGAGTATTGGGAATATATATCTGATAAAAAATTAAAGATAGGAAAGTTAAATTTTACGCATGGAGACTATGTACCGATACATCATGCTAAAAAACATTTGTCAGCATATAAAGAAAATATAATGTATGGGCATACTCACGATTTACAAAGATTTACAGAAACAGGATTAGGTGGTACTCAAAGTGCTTGGAGTATGGGTTGTTTAAAAAACACAAATTCAGATAAAAATAAGTGGATGAGAGGCAACCTAAATAATTGGAATCATGCTTTTGCTATTGTTGATTTTTTTAAGAATGGAGATTTTAAAGTAGAAGTTGTAGAAATAATAAACGGAAGAACTACCGTTTGGGGAAACTATATAGAGGGTTAAATGAATATTGGAGATTATTTACTTAAAACAAATAAGATTACTCAGAAGCAGAGAGAAAAAGCTGAACTTGAACATGAGGTTTCAGGGAATAAATTTGGCAAATGCTGTTTAGATTTAGGTTTTATAACAAGAACTGAATTAAATCAAGCAATAAAAGCTGTACAGAAAAATCAACAAGGAGAGGAGAAAGCTGTGGCAACAGAACTAGGAGAAGGAAGTAAATTTACAATGGATTTAAAATTTGTAGCTACACTTGGAGCTATAGTTATTTCAGCTTGTGCTACTTATTTTACTATGGATTCTTCCATATCAGAACTTAAATCAAACAATAGTCCAAATAGACTAGAGTATGATTATCTTAAAGGTGAAGTAGATAATATAAAATCTATGGGAGATTTAAAAATTATATCATATAAATTAGATGAATATGATGAGATGTTTGAAGAAATAAAAGATTTAGTTAAACAATTACAACCATTAGCAAGTGACTTAGAATATATTAAAGGCGAACTCAATAAACTTAAAAATAAAAAGATTGATATTCCTGATGTTGATTTAACAGGGTTAGAAAATTCAATTAATAATATTAATAAAAATGTTAATGCTATGAAAGGTAGCTTAGAGTCTTTTGAAGATAGGTTAGTTAAGGTTGAAAAAAGAGGGGGAGGAAGGTTTTAATGTTTGGAAGATTTAAAAACTATATTATATATGTGGGTGCGACTTGCACTTTTTGCTTTTGTGGTTTTTTCGACAATTCGACTGCTTATTTATCTCTTACTAACAATACACCATATATAAATGGAAGTTCAAATTTAGATAATGATTATAAATACACTATTGGTGTTAGGAAAATTGCATTATTTGATTATCAGGTTAGAAAAAAATTTTACAAGGGCAATGAAAATACTTTGTCCGATAACGCACTTCTTGGTGCAGTTAATGGATGGGAATATTTAGTTAATTACAGTACAGTAAGAAATAGGATGCACGAATTTATAGACCAAGAGTATTGGTTTAAATGGAGCAGTAATTGGTTTGCGACTAAATTTAAATATATAAATAAAGAAAGTAGAGATTTAGAGTTTGTAAGTTTTGACTCAAGGTTCAGGTTAAACATTGGCAAGTTAAATCTTACAGTAGGAGGAGAAGTTAAGGGTCATCCTGTTTATGGTCATCCTGCTATATGGGATTATGATGGTGTTTGGTTTGAATTAGCTTGGGATTATGGGTATGAGGATTTTGAAGTCCCTTTAAATGATTTGAATGAAAATGGTATTATAGATAATTATTTTGTTTGGATTGAAACAGACCCTTATACAGAAGAAGGCTATTGGGTTCATTATTATGAAGGTATAAGTTATTATTGGGAAGACCCTGAAGGTAATTATGTAGCAGGTTCTGATGAGGAATTTCATCAATATCATTACCCAATTCTTGTTGATATGTATAATAAGGATAATAAGGTTAAGGAGTGGCAAGCAGAGCTTTCTGTAGTAGTAGGTTTAGACATTCTTCTTGAGAATAACAATTATTATTCTCATATATGGGTAAATGCTTTCCCTTACTCCGTTGGTTTAACGGATAAGGCTTATAAAGGGGAAGACATGCAATATGACATTGGCATGCTAGTTGGCACTAATCTAAGTGAGCATATTGGGGTATTTATTGAGGGTATATATTTAAATTACTATGGAAAAAAAGAACATAATATAACAGCAGGAATTAATTGGAGGTTTTAAATGCTTCAAGGGATTATAGTTAAAAAGGTCTTAGACCTTGTAATGAAACAAATTTTAAAACAGTTTAAATTAGATAAAATACAGAAATATGTAGAAGAGCCAAATGAACTTGACAGGCAAGTTAAATCCTTGCAAAAAGATATAAATAAATACGGTAAATACATAGAAGAAGCAGATAAAGATATTGCTATCCTAAAAGATGTTATTAGTGGCAATAAGTCAATGAAAAAAAAGTTAGATAAATTTAAAAAACCAAGATTTTAAACAAGGAGAATAAAATGGAATTATTAATGGGAAATTGGGAATATGTTTTATTAGCAGTTTATGTAGTAGAAAAATTAGTTAAATTAAGTCCTTCTAAAAAAGACGATGTTATTTTTGATATGATATTAAAGCCTGTAATTGATAAAATGAAAGGCAAGTAATGCCAAGAGCTCGTCTACCACAACTACAATCTATTACGGAAGGTTCTTTTGAGCCTAATAGAAAAAATCCTATATTATTAGGAGAGGATAGTTTTTTAGACGGACATCAAAAACCTATAAGGATTGGGGAGAGTGTATCTCCCCTTTCTTTATCTAAAGAGGAAATAAGAGTTAATGGAAATTTTTATCTTGAAGGAAAATTAACAAATCCTTTACTTGAAACTGATTTTGAATATTTAGAGCTTAGGTCTGAAGAAAATATAAGATTTACATCAAAAAATTCTACAGGTTCTTTAGACTTGTATGTTGCAAGTGGAGATGCTTATTTTACTGTTTCAGGAGATGACTTTTATTTTATAGGTCAAAATGCAGGAACATTTCAATTTGGAGATTTAGCCCAAGGGGTTACTTTATTCCAATTTGATTCTGTAAATAGTAAGTTTTTAATGGCTCATGCTGCAGACACAGGAGATAATTTTGCAATAGATTTAGATGCTGCAGGGGCTACAACAATAACAACTATTGACGATGATGGCACTGCTGCACATTTTACACTAGATGTAGATGGTGATATTGTAATCGATGCTGCAAGTGGGAATATAACTGCAAAAAATAATGGTGGTAATTATACACCTTCTTCAGATTACCATATTGCAACTAAAAAGTATGTTGATGATAATGCAGGTGGTAGTGGGGATGTAACATTAGCAGGTACTCAAACATTTACAGGTGTAAAAACATTTAATGCAAATGTAAAAATACATGGAGAAAATTCAAGATTTTTATATTTAGATGATGGAGAAAATGCTTATATCAATGCAACAAGTGGTACTAATTTACTTATAGGAGTAGATGGCACAGACCAAATAGGAATTACAGACGAAGTAATAAAATTTGAACAAAATCATTTTTTAATAAAAGAAAGAGCAGCTGCAGGTAGTGATGCAGCAGGTTATGGTCAGATTTGGATAGATGATGCAGCTCCAAATGAACTTGCATTTACAGATGATGCAGGAACAGATATAGTTGGTATTGGTAAATATCATTATGAAACTAAATATATAGGATATTATGCAAGTGTTACTAATATTTACTTACCAATGACAGGTTATGTATTTGAAAAAACAACAACATCTAGTAATAATGAATTTTTATGCTTTATTGCACCATATGATGGTGTGTTAGAGAAGTTTTGTTTTAGAAGTGAGATAGCACAGGATGGCACAGCAAGTTTAAGAATTGTAGAAGCAAGTAATAATACAGAAGTGCCTGCTACAGGGACTTTTAGAAAAGATTTAGTAATAGATATAGCAGATGACACATTCTTAGATTATGACTTAACATCGGGAACAGGGAGTACAGCCCTTACTAAAGGCAGACTGTATAATATTTATTTATCTATGCCCACAGCAAGTCAGGATACAAATGTTACTATAGTTTTTAAATGGGATATAACAACTTAAATGCGAGATTTGTGGTAAAAAAATAATTGTATTATATTATAACAAAGAAAAAGGGGCAAAAGTGCAAGATATAGATAAGGAAATAACAAAATTAAAAGAAATGTTAAAGCAATATGAGCAAGCATATATAAAATGTATGGGTGCTATAGAGTTTTTAGAAAAAAAGAAATCGGAAAAATCAAAGGACAAAAAAGAGGATAAATAATGGCAAGTTTTACAGGAAATGCTTTAAAAGATGTTTATAAAGATATACTTCATACAAGTAATTCTAATACAGGTATATCAACAACTATCAAGCAAATAACTTGTGGCGATGGCGATAACACAGCTTTATATCTATCTAATAGAAATGCTAAAGTTCAACCTTCTGCAGACTCTACAACAAATACTGTTATTTATGATGCAGATGGAAATGCTTTACTTGCAGTAGACTCTACTAACGATATAGTTAAAGCAGGTATAGGGCAGCATACTGTAAATACACAATATCATCAGTTTGGGGTCTTTGATTTTAGCCCTACTGCAGGAGAACATCATGCTTTAATGAATAATTCATGGATGCCTGAGGTTACTGTATATACAGGTCATGTTAATGGTGGTGCTTGGGGTGGAACAGGAACGAATCCTGCCACATCTTTAACTTTAGCTTCTGCTTCACACGAATTAGTGCCTGCTCTTTGGATAACACAAGGCAATATAGCAATAGATGAAATTCAATATATTATGGGTTCTGATGCTGCATCTACTATAAACCTTCATATTATGCAATATGATATAGTTGCAGGGGCAGGTTCAACAGCAGGAGATTTGTCTAATGGAGTTGTTTTAGCACAAACAGGGTCAGCTTCAGATAGTTTAAGTCCTATAGTAACAGGAGATGATAGAGTTTCTATTGGAACTTTAACAATAAACACAGCAGATGTTACTAGTGGGAAGGTTATTATAGCCTTTGCAGAAGCATCTGACACAGACGACATGACAATAAATTTAAATATAAAATATCATTTAAGGTAAGAAAGGTAATAAGATGGCAAATGTTAATGTAAATTTAACTTTAGACAATAATTCATTTACTAAAAATAAGGCTTATAATCAAGTCTTTGAAAATACTCAAGAGGTAGATAATACTGATGGTTTTATAAATATATTATCAGTAAGCAGTACAAAGGGAACTGCAACTGTGCCTTCTATAAAAGCCTTTTGTGTTTACAATACAGGGGATGTGCCTGCAGAAGTACAATTTGTATTTCAAGAATGGAAAAACAACTCTAATGTAGATGATGATAACTCTGTAGATATGGGTGGTGGTGCTACTAATTTAAGATATATAACAATGGTTTTACCTGCAGGTGACTTCTTTTACTTACCTCATGGTAGAGTTATAGGATATAATGCAGATGCTTCGGCAGCAAATGCTACAACAATATCTAACACAGCTCCTGCAGGTGCTATGAAAGTAGACACAGGTGCAAATATAGACCATGCAACATCGTCAGCTATAGGTTCAGGTACAACTCATACTACAGCAAATTTAGAAAATGGTCATTCAAAATACTTTAAGGTAGGAGATTTAATCAGGTGTGGAGATGAAATAATGGAAGTAACTGCTGTAGGAACAGGAGCTGACTTAGCCAATAGCACTCTTACAGTTAAAAGAGGGTTGTTTGGCTCTACAGCAGAAACTCAAGCAGATGGGGTAGCTGTTGAATTACCATTCTTTAATATGACAGCAGACTTTGATAAGTTCTCAGTATCACAAACAGATAAAAATGGTATATTTCATGCTAAAAACTTTTTTGGATATGGAAGAACAGGAGATGCAATATCAGATGGTATTCAAGCAGGCTCTATTGGTATTAAGTTTTATTCTGCAGGTTATCAAGAACTTGGACTTTCAGGGATAACAGCAAATACAAATTCAGGTTTAGCAGCTTCAACTGCATATCAGTTCACTATAACAGTAGATGGTGGTTCTGCTTATGACTTAGATTTTACAACAGATTCAAGTAATACTAATTTTGGTGGTAAGAATGGTGTGTTAAATAAAATACAAGATGTATTTAATTCAGCTTACTATACTTCAGGAAATTTATTTGAAAAAAGAGTTACTGTTGGTATAGTAAATGGAGATGTAAGGTTTACATCAGGACAACACTTATCAGGATCTGCAATAGCTTTAGGGGATTCTAGTGGTGGAGATACTGATATATGGGCAGCAGGAAG
>VTLG01008281.1_pt1 | contig 13994 bp, 13 predicted proteins | sample 4694571 | NCBI WGS metagenome assembly VTLG01 (sample SAMN12604809, study PRJNA352737) | marine metagenome | biome: ENVO:00000447; feature: ENVO:00000209|ENVO:00000569|ENVO:01000036; material: ENVO:00002151; isolation source: viral sequences binned using virsorter ...
CATATATAACACCTGATTTAATAGGAGATAATCAACCTGATCTTGATGATGAAATTACATTAACTTACGCAGGATCAACTAGAGTAGCAAAGATAGTTAATATAAATACATTACAAGGTGGTCAAACGTATTTGTTCACTATTCTTGGGAGATTTTAATGAGTAAAACTCCAATGACAGATGCTATTAGGAAAGAAACTATGAGAGAATTGAATAATCAATTCAATAATTTAATAGATACTGTACTTGATGGATTACCTGGGGCAAGCCCTCAATATTCTGGTTTTTTTGCTTCTAGTTGGCAGGTAAATACTTATAGACCTTTAGCTAATGAAAAAATACGATCTCCGTGGCTAGAAACAAAAAAGCGAAAAGATAAAGATAAAAGTGTACCTGCTATTCTTGAGCCTAGATATTCTCGTACTAAAAGATATAAATTTGGAGAGACAATATTTATAGGTAATAGGGCTGATTACGCAAGATACGCATTAGGATCTAGCAATAGTCAGATTATGCCTTATTTAGAAAATATAACACAAGTTGTTGATGCTGTATTTAGTGGAAGTATGCTTCATCCAAATATAAAAGTAGCTGGCACTCAAGTATTACCGCAAGGAGTTGAAGGAGGTAGAACTGCTCCAGCACTAGGTTCAAGGTACGTTAAATTATGACTTTAGTTAATGCAAGAGCAGCTTTTGAAAAAGCAATTACAGATGCAGTTGTAGCAGCAGATAATACTGTAATTTTGACATATGATAATGTTGCTTTTACCACCCCAGGAAAAACTAAAAAGTATATAGCAACTTCTATAACTTTTAGTCAATCAACATTACAGGCACAAGGAGGGGCAGTTGATTATTATTCTGGTGCTGTTCAATGTAATATTTATGTCCCGAAATCTAAGGGAACTTCTGTATTATCATCTATAGGTGAAGCTGTAATTGATGGTCTATCTTCGATAAATGCTTCTAATTATTCAGATCCTTTTTCTTGTTCTCCAAGGGTGGGGGAGATAACTGGCCCAATTCCTGTAGAGATAGAAGATCGTTCACATTTCTTAGGAATTGTATCCTGTTCCTTTTTTGCCAATAGCTAGTATACTAATAATAGCTATACAATAACATGACTAGAGCAGTTGATCTCCTTAAGAATAAATTTGGTGTAGGCCAACTTTATAAATATGACATCATGGATGGTGATGCGATTTTACTTACTATTTATTGGCATCCATTAACTATTGCTGAACGTGAAATGATTCAGAAAAAAAGTGGTGGAATTGAAGATGCAAATGATTTTGCTTTGCAACTAATGATTGAAAAAGCATTAGATAAAGACGAAAAAAGATTATTTGCTGATGGAGATAAAGCATCTTTAAGAAGAGAAGTCGCTGCGTCTGTATTACAAGAAATCCAGTTAGCGATGTTAGAAGCTGGTACGACTAAGGGGGTTGAAGAGGCACAAGCCGATTTGAAAAGCTAATGGCGATTGGATGTTTATATATTCACTTGCTAATGAATTAAAAAAGACAGTTAGTGAATTATGTGATTCTATGACTCTTGAAGAAATGATAGGTTGGGCTGCATATCATAAAATAAAGAATGAAGAACAAGAAAGGGAGATGAATAAAGTTCGTAGTAAGTAAGGTTTTTTACGCAAATAAAGGTAGAATAAAATATAAGTTTGTCTAATTAGGTCGAAATGGCAGAAAAACAAATAAATATACGAATAAAAACTATAGAGACTGAATTAAATAAGTCTCTTAAAAAGATAGAAAAATTAGAAGGAATAATAACTAAATTAAATAGTAAACAATTACGACTTAAAACTACTCCAGCACAAAGAGCAGCAGAAAGATTAAGGAAAGAAATAGAAAAAGGTAATCAGATAGTAACAAAATTTTTTGATCCTAGTAAAGCTACAGGTTTTGGTAATTCAATAAAGAATGTTAGTAATGAAGTAAATTCAGTTAGAAAAGCGTTTGAAGCTGCTACAAGTGCATCAGATAGACAAGAACGAGCAAGTGCTTTAATTGCTGGTAATTTCAAGAAAATGAGAATGGAAGCTGTTGCTTTTGCACAAGCAACTGGTAAGCCAGAAACCATGAAAGGAGCTATGGGTGGTAGTGTTCAGACAAGGTTAAAGGAAATAAGAGGATTCCCTAAGACTATTCTCGCAGGTAGAGAAGCTATGGGTCTGCTTAATAAAATGCTTGAATTGGCTGAAGTTAATTCAAAAGATTTCTTAGATATTAATAAGGCTATTGGTAAACAGTTAAAAATCAACGCTGAGATGCAGAAGGCAGCGGATCTTGCTAGAGGAAAGAAAGTTGAAAAAGGAGTTACTTCTGAAAAGAGAAAACAAAGACAATTAGAAAGTGATTTATTAAGAATCCGTCAAAAAAGAATCAAGTTACAGGAACGAGAGTTAACACAACAGAGGAGAGCGACAGAGAAAGCTAGGAGGCAAAGACAGCAGACACAACAGGGTAGGATGCTTGGAGCAGGTTTTCCCCTATTATTTGGCGGTGGTGCAGGGTCAGTTGTAGGTAGCCTTGCAGGTTCTTTATTAGCTCCTCCAGGCATGGAGTTTGGAGCACAGATATTTGGTAGTGCTATTGGAACGCAATTAGAAGCAGTACATAATCGAGTTGTTCAAATTGGCAATGCGACTCAAACTCTAGATTTAGAGGCTTTAGAACAATCAGGTATTCGTGTTAATGCTGAATTAGAACTTCAAATACGACATTTAAAGAAAATAGGAGATTTCCAAAAGGCACAGGAAGCTATTAATAAACAAGTATTCTGGACAACTGGTGCATGGGGAGATGTTAATAAAGATATTGCTAATAATGTCGGAGCATTACAAGAAGCATGGAATAGTTTTCTAGCTGCTGCTGGTACAACTCTTGGAATTATTGTTGCTCCATTTATTACATCATTGACAGCTATTTTGAAGCTAACTCAAGGTATTTTGTGGGCTATTAATGTAATATTTAGCTTTTCTGCGAAGATAATTAAAGAAGTTACAAAATTCTTTGTCGAGAAACTTCCATTTGGAAGCAAAATTTTAGAGATAATTGTAAAACATATGGAGAACATGAATAAACAATTAGATGGAATGAAGGTTAAGTATGGAGAAATAATGCAAGATTTGGAAGCAGAGAAAGAAGCTATTCTTCTCAGAATAAAATATGGAGAAAGAGAAGCTGCTATTAGGCAGAGAATCAAAGATTTAAGTCATCTAGCTACTACTCCTACGCAAAAGAAGGAGCTTGAATCTGCAATAAGAAAGATTGCAGATTTAAATGATCAATTAATGGAACAACAAAAAGAAGTACAGCGATTGGATAATTTATATAAGAGTATTGGACAAACAATAGAAAATGGATTGGTTAATGCAATAGAAGGTGCAATAAATGGAACAAAAACTTTAGGTGATGTCGCAAGGTCAGTTTTCTCCGAAATCCAAAGGTCATTAATTCGCTTTGGTGTAAATTCTCTTCTTGGCGGTATCCCTGGTTTTGGTAAATTCTTTAGAGCTAATGGTGGTCCTGTTAGTGCTGGTAAGAGTTATGTTGTTGGTGAACGTGGCCCAGAATTATTTACTCCAAATGCAGGAGGTCGTATTACCTCTAATGAAAATCTCAATGCAGGTTCAACAAATATCGCAATAAATGTAGATGCTTCTGGTTCTTCTGTTGAAGGTGATGAACAGAAAGGTCGAGAGTTAGGACAAATGCTTTCAGCAGCGATACAATCAGAACTAATCAAACAAAGAAGGCCTGGAGGATTATTAACATAATGGCTACTTTCCCCTCGATCAAACCGAGTTATGGATCACAAAAAACAACTAACCCTGCCATACGCACTACAGAGTTTAATGATGGCTACCAGCATAGGATTAAATTTGGGTTGAATACAAGACCTGCTATTTGGGGTTTGACTTTCGATGTTTCAGAGACAGATTCAGATACTATAGAAACATTTCTTGAAGCTAGAGCAGATGATTGTGCATCTTTTGATTGGACTCCTCCTGGTAGTTCTACTGCTTATAAATGGATATGTCTGGGTTGGACAAAAAGAATACCTTTTTTAAATAGAGCTAGTTTGTCTATGACATTCCAACAAGTATTTGAACCCTGATGGCTACTCCTGTATCAGAACTACAGAAAATAAATCCTAGTAATATTATCGAGCTTTTTCAATTACAGTTGGATACTACAATTCATGGTGCAAATACGACTTATTATTTTCATAATGGGGTAAGTGAAAATGATAATAGCAATTTTATTTTTAATAATATTGAATATACAAGGATGCCTATTGAAGCTGATGGGTTTGAATTTAATGGAAAACAACTTCCTCGACCTACATTAAGGATTTCTAATATTTTAGGAACTTTTACAACAATACTTTTGACTTTACCTCAAGGATTAGAAGGAGCAAAAGTTACAAGGATTAGGACTTTGGAGAGATATATTGACCATGAAAACTTTGCTATTGGAGATATTTTATTAGAAACTGGAAGTGTTTTGTTACAGGAAGATGATAGTTATATAATTCAAGAGTCTGGTGATAATCCTCATGGGACACCTGATCCTACAGCTACATTTCCTAATGAAGTGTATTATATTGATCGAAAATCAACAGAAAATAGAGAGATTATTGAATTTGAACTTGCAGCAAATTTTGATCTTCATGGAGTAAAATTACCAAAACGTCAGGTGCTACCTGCTGATTTCCCTGGTGTTGGCACATTTTTCTCATAATGTGGAAGGATAAAGCACTTGAACACGCAATAAAAGAAGATCCCAAAGAGTCTTGTGGTTTATTAGTCGTTATTAAAGGTAAACAAAAATATATTCCTTGCAAAAATTTAGCTGTCAATCCTGAAGATCAGTTTATTTTAGACCCTATAGATTGGGCTAAAGCAGAAGATCAGGGAGAAATAACTGCTGTTATTCATAGTCATCCTGTTACAAGTCCACAACCTAGTGAAGCTGATAAAATTGCCTGTGAAAAATCTGGAATAAAATGGTGGATAGTTCAGCCTAATTTAAAACAATGGGGTTATTGTGAACCCTGCGGATATAAAGCACCTTTAATTGGTAGGCAATGGGTTTGGGGTGTAACTGATTGTTGGAGTTTATGTAGAGATTGGTATAAAGAAGAATTAGGAATAGAACTTATAGATTGGATTAGACCAAACGATCCAGATGATTTTATAAAGAATCCAATGTTTGCAGGTTGTTTTGCAAAAACAGGATTTAGAGAATTGAAAGAGGAAGAGGATTTAGAGAAAGGAGATTTATTATTAATGTCAATTTGTAGTAGCGGATTAAATCATATTGGTGTTTACTTAGGAGAACAGACCGTTTTACATCATTTGGAACATAGATTATCAAGTCGTGATTTATTAGACGAATGGTTGCTAAAATGTACAGGTAAGAGGATTCGTTATGCTGCGTAAAATTAAGCTATACGGAGAACTGGCAAAGTTTCTAGGTCAAAAGACTTTCGAAGCCGAAGTATCTAATACTGCACAAGCTATTAGATTTTTAGTTGTTAATTTTCCTCAGTTAGAAGCTCATATGGCAGACAGATATTATAAAGTTGCGGTTAATGATTGGGAAATAGGGAAAGATGAATTGCATTATCCTACTGGACAGGAAGATATAAAAATTATTCCTGTTGTCGGAGGTTCTGGTAGAGGTTGGGGGAGGATCTTATTGGGTGCAGTTTTAATAGGAGGTGCGATGATAAGTGGTGGAATTACTTTTGGAAATTTCTTTAATCCTGCTGCTGTTCCGTATGCTCCAGGATTTGCTTCCGCAGGAGCATTAACAAAAGCTGCGATTACGATAGGTGGTGCATTAGTTTTAAGCGGAATTGGGGAGATGTTAACTCCTATTCCTACAGTAAATCAAGAGGTAGAGCAAGATCCTCGATTATCTTTTAATTTTAGTGGAATACAAAATACAAGTCGTGCTGGTGTGGCTGTACCTGTTATTTATGGTCAAGTCTTAACGGGATCAGTTGTAGTATCTGCTGGTATTGAAACTGCACAGGTAGAAGTATGAGTAAGATTATTGGATCAGGTGGTGGAGGAAAAGGTGGAGGTGGAGGTAATAAAACTCCTACCGAAGCTAAAGACAATTTAGATTCTAAAAGTTTTGCTAGAGTTCTTGATCTTCTTGGTGAAGGAGAAATTGGTGGATTAGTAGACGGTGCAAAATCAATATTTTTTAATAACACCCCATTACAAGCAGCCGATGGGTCGTTTAATTTCAAAGATGTAAGTTATGAAGTTAGGAATGGAACTTCTAATCAGACTACTATTCCTATAACAAGAAATGTAGAGGTTACAAAATCCACAGGTTTTTCTACTGTTCCTCAAGGTTCACCTAAAGTAGTCCAAATCACAGATTCAGATGTAGATGCTGTTTCGGTAACGATTACTGTTCCAGCTTTACAAAGTATTAGTAGTGAAGGAGATATTTTTGGTACGGAAGTGAAATTAGAGATTGCTGTTCAATATTCTGGAGGCTCTTATTCTACTGTTGTTTCTGGTAATGCAGGGACAATTACAGGTAGAACTCCTGATCCTTACCAAAGAGATTATTTGATTAATTTGGATGGTGCTTTCCCTGTTAATATAAAAGTTACCCGAATTACTGCGAATAGTGCGTCAGCTAAATTAGTTAATGAAATTCAATTCAATAATTATGTAGAGATAAAATATGACCAAAGGACATATCCGAATAGTGCATTAATTGGTTTAAGAGTAGATGCAGAACAATTTACTGCTATTCCTAAAAGACAATATTTTGTTAAAGGTATTAAAGTAAAAATCCCTCATAATGCCACAGTAAGGGCAGATGGGAGTCTATCTTATACTGGCACGTTTAATGGTACATTAGGTGCTGCACAATATACAAATGATCCTTCTTGGTGTTTATATGACCTTTTAAGTTCTTCTAGGTACGGATTAGGTGCTCATCTTGTCGAAGCTGATTTAGATAAATTTAGTTTTTATCAGGCTTCTCTTTATTGTTCTGCTCAAATAGATGATGGAACAGGTACAGGTAATACAGAGCCTAGATTTAGTTGTAATGTATCAATCCAAAATCAACAGGAAGCTTATAACGTAATTAATCAGATGTGTTCTGTTTTTAGGGCTATGCCTTATTATCAAGCTGGAAGTCTTACTCTTACACAAGATTCTCCTAAAGATTCTAGTTATTTGTTTACTCTCGCTAATGTTTTAGCTCCTGGATTTACTTATCAGAATACAAGTCAGAAAATGAGGCCAACAGTAGTGGTTGCTAAATATTTAGATTTAGATTCACGAGATATAAATTATGAAGAGGTAATTGATACTGCAAACCAAGCTAGGTATGGATCAGTAGTTAAAAATATCAATGCTTTTGCTTGTACAAGTAGAGGACAAGCAAAGCGTCTTGCCAAATGGTTGCTTTATATGGAAAACATAGAGCGTGAGGTGGTTAACTTCGCAACTTCTGTAGATGCAGGAGTAGTTGTCAGACCTGGGCAGATTATTGAGATAGCCGATCCTGTAAGAAGTGGAGAACGGAGGGGAGGTCGTATCAAAGCTGCCACTACTAATTCTGTGACAGTAGATAATACAACAGATTTGACGTATAAAGTAGGGGCTACTCTATCTGTTGTCTTATCTGATGGAAGCGTTGAGAATAAAACAGTTACTTCAATCGTGGATGATGTTGTTAATTTGGGACAACATTTTTCAAGTGCTCCTAATGTTAATAGTGTTTGGGTTTATCAAACAAATGATATTTTAACTTCTACTTGGAGAGTTTTAACTGTTACTGAAGAAGATAGATCAACTTATGTAATTACTGCAGGTCAATACAATTCAGGGAAATACAATCACATAGAAAGTGGTATTGCTCTTACTACTAGAGATATTACCAATTTAGATGTTGCTCCAGCATCTCCTTCAGGTGTAACAGCAGAAGAAGTTATTTATGAAAATACTGGTATTGCGAGAGTAAAAATTATAGTGAGTTGGACAACTGCTACTGACAATGTTTATGTCAGATGGAGATATGAGCAAGGTAATTATGTATCTAGAACTGTAGAAGGAGCTAAAAGTTATGAAATTTTAGATACTATTGCTGGTGATTATACTATTGAGGTTTATAGCGTTAGTGCTTCAGGTCTTAGATCAACCTTACCCAGTTCTTTAAATCCTTTTGTTGCTGCTGGTAAGACTGCTGCCCCGACTAATGTTAGTGGTGTAACTTTACTTCCTATAGATGAGTCAAGTGCGATATTAAGTTGGAATCGTGCCACAGAACTTGATGTGTTATTAGGTGGTAAGACTCTTATTAGACATTCTTCTTTAACAAGTGCTGCAAAATGGCAAGATGCACAGGAAATTGTGGTTGCAGCAGCAGGTAGTCAGACACAGAAAATTGTACCGTTACTTGAAGGAACTTATTTAATTAAATTTGAAGATGATGGAGGCAGACAATCACCTTCTCCTGGATCACAAGATTCAGATTGGAATAATACAAGGATTACTACAACCTTACCAGCACCTTCAGAAAGACTTGTTGTTGGAACAATAGATGAGCATACTGCTAACTTTACAGGTTCAAAATCTGATACGGTTTATGATGCAACATTAGATGCCTTGAAATTAGTAGTTACAAGTAATGCAACAGAAACTTCTGGGGAGTATGCCTTTGCTAATTCTGTAGATTTAACACAACCATATGACGTTAATTTAAGGAAAACTCTAAAAGCAAGTAGTTTTATCTTAAACAGTTTATTTGATGACAGAACAGATTTAATTGATAGTTGGGGATATATTGATGGTGTTGGTGGAGTAACTGAAGCTGCAAAATGTAATGCTGCCGTCTATGTAAGATCTACTAATGATGATCCTTCTGGTTCTCCTACTTGGAGTGCCTATAAAGAATTTAGTAATGTATTAATTACAGGTAGAGCCTTTCAATTTAAAGCAATATTAACAAGTGGTGACACTAACCAAAATATAGCGATAAGTGAGTTAGGAGCTACACTAGAATTACAAGGAAGAACAGAAAGTATTTCAACTCCAGTTACTACTGGATCGTCACAATATACTGTATCTTTCACAAATCCATTTAAAAATACACCTCAAGTAGTAGTGACTCCAACAACACAACAATCAGGAGATTTCTTTGAACTTGCTAATATAAGTAGGACAGGTTTTAAAGTCACATTTAAAAATGGAAGTTCAGCAGTTGCTAGATCCTTTGTATGGGCAGCGTCAGGTTTTGGTAAGGAGGTTACATAAATGAGTAATACACATGATTTCGATATAGGAAATGCAGTAGGGGCAACTTTTAGAGCAGATTTAAATACCTGTTTAGGAGATATTCAATCATCTAATAGTGGTTCTTCTGCTCCTTCCACTACTGTTGCTTATAAGATATGGGCTGATACTTCCAATAATTTATTAAAAATTAGAAATTCTGCTAATAATGGTTGGTTAACTTTAGGAGATTTAACAGATGCTACTAATTTAGGATTAGCAACCAAAGCATCACCTACATTTTCTGGAACTATTACATCTGGTGGAGATATTGTTATGTCTGGTACTGGATCATTACAATTACCAGCAGGAACGACAGCACAAAGGCCAACAGGAGCTACAGGAGATATAAGATTTAATTCTACTACTGCTGGTTTTGAAGGATATAACGGATCAGCCTGGGGAGAACTTGCTAATGGTGTTCCTGTCGGTTCTGTATTTAATTTAGCTACGACTACTGTTCCTTCTGGATATTTAGAATGTAATGGTGCTGCTGTCAGTAGATCAACATATGCTGCTTTATTCGCTTCAATTTCAACAACATGGGGATCTGGAAATGGTTCTTCTACCTTTAATCTTCCTGATCTTAGAGGTCAATTTGTAAGAGGTTGGGCTAATACAAAAACTGGAACTGGAGATGATGGAAGGTCATTTGCTTCTACTCAATCAGACCAAAACAAATCTCACAATCATACACTTACTGATCCAGGTCACAAACATACAACTTCTGTTGATGATACAAAACTCTTCCCTGCTGCTGGAGGAACAACATTTAGTTATGGTGGTGCAGGTACATATCCAGGTACTGTTTTTACAATGAGTAATGCTACAACAGGAATTTCTCTTGCAGATCAAGGTGGAACTGAGGTTCGTGTTAAAAACTCTGCTTTAATGTATGTAATTAAGTTTTAAATTATGACAAACCGCAAAATATCAGAATTTACAGCTTTAACTGCACCTGCAAGTACAGATACGCTGCCAATAGTTGACCAAAGTGGAACTGGTGCTGAAAAGAATAAAAAGATTACTTATGCAAACTTATTAAGTAAAGCACCTGACGGAAGTGCTTCTGCTCCTGCTTTCAGTTTTAGTTCTGATACAAATTCAGGAATTAGTGGTGGATCGGACACATTAACTCTTAGTACAGGAGGAGTTGGCCGTTTAACTATTAGTTCTGCTGGTTTGGTAACAATTCCAGGGGATTTAACTGTAGCTGGAACGACAACAACTATAGATACAACAAATTTAACTGTAAAAGATAAGAATATTGAAATTGCGAAAGGAAACGGAAATGACGCTGCTGTAGATGGTGCTGGTATTACTGTCGACTCTACAGATGGAGATAAGACTTGGAATTGGGTAGATTCTACAGATGCGTGGACGAGTTCTGAACATATTGATCTTGCTTCTGGAAAAGTATTAAAAGTAGCTGGTACACAGGTTTTATCTGCGACTAATTTTACAGGTACGTCCTCTATAGCTACTAATGTAACTGTTGCTGATGAGTCATCTGATACTACTTGTAATGTCTTATTTGTGACAGCTGAGACAGGTAATTTACCACCAAAGACTGGAACAAACCTTACCTTTAATTCGTCATCTGGAGCGTTGACTGCTACAAGTTTTGTGGGAGCTTTAACTGGTAATGTAACTGGAAATGCTTCAGGATCTTCAGGGTCTTGCACAGGAAACTCTGCTACTGCAACAGAAGCTACTAATGTTACTGTTAGTGCTAACAACTCAACAGATGAAACAGTTTATCCTTTGTTTGTTGATGGAGCTACTGGAACTCAGGGTGCTGAAACTGATACAGGCTTAACTTATAATCCTTCCTCTGGACTTCTTACCTCTACAAGTTTTGCAGGTGCATTAACTGGAAACGTAACTGGTAATGCTTCTGGTTCGTCTGGTTCTTGTACTGGTAATGCTGCAACTGCTACTGCATTAGAAACTGCAAGAAATATTGGAGGAGTTTCTTTTGACGGTACAGCAAATATTGATTTACCAGGTGTTAACTCAGCAGGAAGTCAGGACACTTCTGGTAACGCTGCTACAGCAACGGTTTTAGCTACTGCTAGAAATATTAATGGAGTGTCATTTAATGGATCTTCTGCTATTACAGTCACCGCAGCAGCAGGAACTTTAACAGGAACAGAGTTAAAGAGTACAGTCGTCACTTCAAGTCTTACTTCTGTTGGAACGCTTACTTCATTAGCTTCTGGAGCAATAACAACTACAGATAATCTTGCTGTTGATAATGCCAAAGAAGTCAGGTTATATGAGGCAGATTCCAATGGTTCTGCTTATGTAGGAATTAAAGGTGCAACTGATAAAGGTAGTGAAGCTAGTTATACTGTTTCGTTACCAGCAGCAGCACCTACAGCGAACCAGATACTTAAAGCTAATGCTTCAACTCCAACTAATTTAGAGTGGGCAACAGATTCAGGTGGTATCCCAGACACAGGCGGAACATTTACAGGAAAAGTAACTCATAACTATACGTCATCTGTCCGAGTTCCTGTTGGTACTACAGGACAGAGAGATGGATCTCCTTCTAACGGTGATTTCAGATATAACTCAACTACTGGTAAGTTTGAAGGATACCAAAGTGGTTCTTGGGGTGAGATTGGTGGAGGTGCAACAGGAGCAGCAGATTTATTAGATATTGCATCATCTTCTGGAACAGGTGGAGGTTCTGCTAGTTTCAATGGTTCTGCCTATAGATTCAAATTAGTTACTAAGGGAACAAGTGATGCAGTAACACCTTCTAATGCAGAGATTTTAAGAGTATCCATTAATGGTGTAATGCAACAGCCTAATGATGGAACTGGACAGGGAGATATGACAGATGGATATGTTGTTAGTGGTACAGATATTATTTTTGACGCTGCTCCTCCTAGTGGTGCTACATATTTCATTGTTAATATGGGAACTCAAATTGCAGTTGGCAATGCGAGTACTTCCACTATTGCAGATGAAAGTTCCGACACTACTTGTTTCCCTTTGTTTGCTACTGCAGCGACAGGAGATTTAGCATTAAAGTCTGGATCGAACCTTACATTTAATTCTTCTTCAGGTACATTAGCTGCGACTGTATTTAGTGGATCTGGTGCGAGTTTAACTAATTTACCTTCATCAGCATTAACAGGTGCTTTACCTGCTATTGATGGGTCAGCATTAACAGGAGTTTCGTCACAAAAAGCTGATGGTTGCGTGACAGAAAATGCTCTAACAATTTCAAATAATTACACTATGACTACAAACAAGTCAGGTTTAAGTGCAGGTGATATAACAATAGCAAATGGAGTAACGGTTACAATTCCATCAGGTTCACGCTATGTTATTGTCTAGGAGGTAAATTATGGCGATAGTATTAAACGGAACAACAGGTATAACCACTACTGGTGATTACGATGCTGAAGATAATGATAAAATTCTGTTAGGAACTGGTGATGATCTACAACTTTATCATGATGGAAGTCATAGCTATCTAAAAGACTCTGGGACTGGAGATTTACGAGTACTTAGTAATGTATTTAAAGTAAATAATGCTGCTAATAATGAAACTATGGCAATATTTACTGAAGATGGATCAGTAGATTTATATCATAATGATAGTTTGAGATTTGAGACGACTCAGTATGGGGCTAAAATTACTTCAGGTACTAATGATAATGGAAAACTCGAATTTAAATCTGGAAACCACGACTATTCTTGTATAGGATATACAGGCTTAAACAGATTTGCTATTGATGGACATGATGGACTTGAAGTAAGAGATCCATCTGATTCCTATGCAACTAGAATGAAGATTGGTAGTGATGGAAAATTCCATGTTTTTGGTAATGTAGCAAGTGAAAATGCACAGTTATTTCATAACATTTCATCTACAAACCCAGAAGGATTATATATTCATTTTCCAAATGCTGCACCTGATACATCATCAAGACATTTCTTAAAATGTAGTGATAACGCAGGTGACAAAGCCGTAATAGATAGTAATGGTAATTCTAGAAATTCAAATAATTCTTATGGTGGATTTTCAGATGTCTCATTAAAAGAAAATATTGTTGATGCTAGTAGCCAATGGAATGATATAAAAAATACAAAAGTAAGAGTATTTAATTTTAAAACTGATGATGCAAGTGAAAAACGTATTGGAGTTATCGCACAAGAAATAGAAACTGTTTGTCCTAAACTTGTTGATGAGGTGTTCGATAAAGATGACGATGGTAATTTATTAAAAACATCTAAAAAATCAGTCAAATATTCCGTCCTTTATATGAAGGCAATTAAGTGTTTACAGGAAGCTATGGCTAAAATAGAAACATTAGAAACAGAAAAAACACAGATGCAAACAGACTTAACAGCCCTTACAGCAAGGGTAACTGCATTGGAGGCTGCATAAATGAGTTCACTTAAGTTATTACATAGCGGTGGTAACAGCATGAGCATTGAAGCTCCTGCAACTAACCCTGCTTCTAATTTGGCATTAAAATTACCAGCAACTATTGGTAGTGCAGATTATATCTTAAAAAATAGCGGTACAGCAGGAACTTTAGAGCTTTCTGCTTCAGTTAATACTCCTATTGTTTTTGCTTATTCTCCTACTATAACTTCACCATCAGTTTCTGATGCAACATGGACTAAAAA
>VTLG01004775.1_pt1 | contig 13990 bp, 24 predicted proteins | sample 4694571 | NCBI WGS metagenome assembly VTLG01 (sample SAMN12604809, study PRJNA352737) | marine metagenome | biome: ENVO:00000447; feature: ENVO:00000209|ENVO:00000569|ENVO:01000036; material: ENVO:00002151; isolation source: viral sequences binned using virsorter ...
ATAAGCTTCATCCTTGTCATCTAATGGTCTGTTGTAAGTTCTTCTCGTAATGACTTGTGCTCTAACAGAAGGTTTATTCATACACACTCCTCTAGGACAGGCGGTTTATAATTTTTTCCCTTTAACACTTTTCCGTGTTCACACTTAGTAAAAGGATACTTACTCATGTTAGATTTATGTACGAGATTGTATGCTCTATCAAAATCCATACCAAAAGAAACAGCAGTTCCCTTAAGAACATACACCACGTCACACATTTCTTTCAGGAAATCTTGAAGCAATACATATATTTCTCCCTGATCTATATTTCCCTCTAACTGAAAACCAGCCTCAGCTAACTCTTGTACTTCCTCCAAGATCAACTTCATCCTAAACTCAAGTAGCTCTTTACTAAATGGTTGATCTATAGCTAACTCCATTTTCTCGTGGAACTCTTTAACTTTTTTCATTGTACTGCACCTCTTTAATCATTTCTAAATAGCGGATTGCCTTGTCAATATCTCTAGCTCCACCCTTCATGTCATGCCTCATTACATACTTTATTACATTACCTTCAGCATAAGGAATCTGATTTCTCATAATAAAACTGACAGGCTCAATGTCCCACCTTGCGTAATGTGGTGGAGAGACATCTTCTTTAATCATATTAAATCCTTTAGGAAACTGTCCAACAGCAGGAATGTCTATTAGTTCATCGGTGTCCATAAATTAATCTCCTCTTTATTAAAATTATAATCTTTAGTTCTTAAAATTCTAGCAACCCTAGCTTGAGTTAAAGCATGGTCTTCAGTTAATCCTGCTTTCTCATAAGCATCTATAATAGTTTGCCACTTAACCCCTTTATTTAACAGGAGTTCTGTCGCTTTCTTTGGGCCTATCCCTGGACACCCCTTGTAATTATCTACAGAATCCCCTGTTAAGGTCTGGAAGAAAAACATGTGATCAGCCATCTTCTCATCTATAATCTCAGTGATTTCTGAATCCATGTTGTAATACTCACAAGGAATTGTAAGCATATCTTTATCAATAGAAATAATTATATTCCTATCAAACTCTCCATCAGTAGCAAGGATACCCAAGACATCATCAGCTTCTAACATAGGCTGAGTCTTAGTGGCGTAGTATTCTTTAAGATAAGTTTCCAGATGATTATATCCTAGAGGCTTCTTACCATCTTTTCGGTTTAACTTATAATCGGGAAAAATTTTTCGTCTAAAATTATTTGCTCTATCTGAAAAACAAATAACAGTAGTAAACTCTTGTCCTTCTCCTAACTTCTCCTGCCAATATTCAATCATAGTATTGGCCTGAGCTTTTAATTCCTCTACATTAGTAGCAGTAGTTAAAATACCATCATCCCAATGAGCTGTTGTCTGTACTGCCCAACAGGTTTTGTATGTAAGGATGTCTCCATCTATCAATAATCTCAAAGTACCCATAATAATCTCCCATCTTTAAATGTTCTTGGTAATGACATTCATCACATAAATATATACATTTTAAAAGTTCTGGTAAACTTTTTCTAAAGGCTTCTCTCCACACTAGTCTTGATATTTTATCTCGTTTTTCTTTAGGCTTCTCATGATGAAAATTTAATGCCCTTTTAGTATTAACCTTATCACACTTTTCACATTTGAAATTTTTTAAAAGAACAAATAAATACATTCTACAATGTCTTAAATATGCAGAGTAGTTAGAATAGTTGTAACGAGGATAAGGATTTTTACTTAACAAAAACTTATAAAAGCCTTCACAAAAAGCTACCAACTTATCAAATGTATCAATGTGTTTCAGCCCAATTTCTTCCAATTTTAGACGTTCCGCTAAGAGGGCATCCAAACTCGTAGTATTCTCCAGCTCGTGTAATCGCTTCTTCCGCTTGTGGCCCGACATACTTTTTGGCATACCTCTCCTCACATTCAATTTGAAATTCATCATGAATATTAGCTACAAACTCATAGTCATCTCCGGGTTCTAACCCCAACAAGTGTAACCGTTTATCCAAGAGAATCAAAGCTGTTTTCATCAAGATAGCTCCTGCGCTTTGAAGAAGGGTGTTTAAAGCAGAATGTTCTGACCGTACATGAAGGCTTCTACCATCCAACCCAATAAGGTGTCCTCGTCTACGGTAAACTTGTTTAACAGCTTCAGTTAACCTAAGTAAACCATCAACACCGTTCAACAGCTTCATCCTAGCTTGTTTACCACCACGAATATTAGTCCCTAAGATCTTACCTAGCTTTTCATTTCCTGCTCCATATATAAAAGCGTAGAAAAATGTCTTGGCAGTATCTCGTGACCTTAAACCTACTAGTTTTTGATTAATAGAATGAATGTCAGTCCCGTCTTTTGAGCTTCCTTCAACAGCAGCAGTAGCATACTTGCCACCATCGTACTTCTTTAAGTATCCTGCCAAAGCTCTAAGCTCTAGGCCATCAGCATCACACCCAACCAAGACCTTATCCTTAGAAGCCTTGAATAATTCCCTACACTCTTTACCAAAGGGACTATAAACAGCAGGGACTTGAGCTAGGTTAGGAAAAGAATGAGTACACCTACCAGTAACAGCTCCATTAGTATTAACATTTCCAAAAATTCTCCCATCTCTCTCCAACTTTAACCAAGCATTATCACCTTCAGCTAGCTGAGATATTCTTTTAGACAACAGGAAATGATTAAATAATTCATCACAACCTGGATACGGGAGAGACTTCAAAACTGTCTCATCAATTTTAGGTTTACCATTAGGAGTAAAGTCTTTAGGTTTCCAATCATAGTCTTTCTGGAGTTTATAACTTATATGATCCCTACTGTTAGGGTTAAATTTTATTTTCTCTATCTTGTTAAAACTTTGACCAGCAGTATAACCTTTAGTTTTGTTGTCTTTCTTAGGAGTAAAACTTCCTAAGTCCCTGTACCAACTACCAAAACGCTTCTTTAACTTAGTTCCAATTTGTTCCTGTTGCTTGAGAAGATTTACATATAACTCTTGTCCCTTTTTAACATCAAAAGAAAAACCATTTTCAACCTGTCTCTGGATTAAAAAAGCAAACTCATGTTCTAATTTGATAGCTTCCTCAGAGCATTCAGTTTCACACAAATGATTAAAAAGTATAGAAGTTATACTAACATCTTGAGCACAATAATCTGCCATCTCTTCAGTAAACTTAGACCAATCTGTAGTCTCGTGGTTAAAGTCACCCTTCAGCATCCCTAAACGATAACCCCAAGCTTTTAAACTATGAGAACCATAGAGTTTAGTAGGAATATATTTTTTCTTAGCATCTAAGGTCATCATATTAGAGTAAGCTAAACGCGATACCACAAGTGTATCGCTTATCTTTGTAGCCTTGTTAGGAGTCCACCCTAAAAGCTTCTTCAATACTGGTAGATCATACCCCAGTATATTATGTCCTACCAATCCCTCAGCATTAGACATTAACTCTAGAGCTTCTTCTAAATTATCATGCTGACCCTCGTTGGCAAACACCTGAGAAGCTTGTGCTCCTTCTACTGTCATAGCTAAACAATGGATCTTGGAGACATCTGGAAGTAAACCATCAGTTTCTAAGTCAAAGATTATATTCATATTTAAAACACCTCATCAATATATTCACATTCTCTCAGCCTGCCTGTTTCCCTGTCATAATATAAACGAGCTGCAACTCCTGTTGAACTGCCTTTATAGCGAGCCTTGAGTATTCTAACTGTGGTTTCACCTTCTTCTTGTTGGTTTCTTTCGAGTCCAACAACAAAATCACTGAGTTGAGCAATGCTTCCACTTCCTCTAAGATCATTAAGTGAGATTTGTCTGCCGTCTTCATGTCCTCTCCCGTCTGAAGGTTTTCGTAAGTGAGATACAATAAAGATACCTATGTTTACTTCTTCTGCAAGTGATCTCAATTTAGTCATCAAGTTATCTATGAGTCTTCTTTCATCCCCACTCTCGATACCACTAACCATAATAGAAATATGATCAACGATGATCCAAGAAACATTACAACTCCTAGCCAAGTACCGAATACGATTGGACAAAACTTCACCGTCCATGCTTCCCCAGTGATCATATAAAAATATTCTCCCAGTATTTAATGTTTTTTCCCATATATCCCGTAAAAATTTTTCCTCTAAATTATCCTTTAAGTGAAGCATTTCATTGGCTTCAATCGACATGAAGTCAATGGTTGCCTGACGCACAGACTCCTCAAGAGCAATATAACCGATTGTTTCTCCTTTGGAGTGGAAATATGACGCAATCTCCTTAACAGCGGTAGATTTTCCAACTCCTGTTCCTGCACAGAATGTAACGAGTTCACCTTTTCTAGCTCCTAAAGTAAGGTTATTAAGACCCTGCCAAGGATACTGCATATCAGCAGCTTGCATGGGAGTGTTCACTAAATCCCAAGTATCTTCTCCTGCTATAATACCATCAGGTCTATAGACTGAAGCTCTAAATATAGCATTAATAACATCAGCGCCTCGATTAGCTAAAAGCATATCGTTAGGATCTTTAAGAGGAAGAGAAGCTATTTTACATCTGCCTGGTGGGAATAGTTCTGCTGCTTTACGAGCTGCATTGTTACCCTGAGAGTCGTTATCAAACATTAATATTACTTCTTCAAAGCTGTTTAACAACCATTGTAAATCTCTAGCTATAGCTTTACAAGCTGATCCTACACCGTTTGGAATAGATACTACAGGGTACTGGCAACGCTGAACCTCTGCTACAGACATAGTATCTATCTGTCCTTCTGTTATGACAATACGCTTTCCAGAAGTCCAGCATTGTTTTCCCCATAAACCTAAATCTCTAGTTTCCCCTAAAACGGGGAAGTCTTTCTCTTTAGTTCTTAACTGTTGAGCTATTAATTTATTCTCCTCATTAAAATAAGGAGCAATATGAACTTTTTTATTATTGTTATCGTAGCTTACTTGATACTTAAAGAATCGACAGGTTTCTTCTGATATTCCACGTTTGCTAAGGGACTCGTAGACACCCTGTCTAAAAACACCGTTGGATTTTGGTATATTTTGTATAGAAACTGAATCATTACCATGCTCATAGTGATCACAACTATCACCGAAACAATACGCATGACCATCTGGATACCTCCCTAAATTATTCTTAGAACCACACTTAGGACATGGCTCGTGAACTACCCCTTTCTTATTTCTTTCAACCATATATCAGGCACACTCCTTTCCGCATAGATAAACCCATGCTTTTCGCACCATCTACCATAGGTAGTTGATGACCCCTTGTATAACTTCTGCCTGGAATTAGAAAAAATGAATCTTAAATCCATATCAGGGTATTGTTCTTGAACTAAAAGATGTTTAGTCCTGTCTTTAGCCAAGAACCTACCCTTAGTTTCGATATAGATTTTCTTACCTTTTCCCACTAAGATAAAGTCAGGCGTATAGTGCTTAGGTACAGGGATATACTTGAGTCTTTCCTTCTCGTAAGAGTAAGCTACACCAGAAGCCTTTAACTGGCTAGCGACTCGTTCCTCTAAGCCACTTCTGTAGCCCTCTCGTATACCCCTGTACCTTTGTCTTTTAGTTGAACGTCTCATCTTCTGTAGCATTAACTTTAAGATTGAGTAATAACTTATATACAGCCCTGACCTCGTGAAATGCTTCATGTGGAAAATGTCCACAATCAATCATCACAATTAAATTATCAACCAAAACTGATAGCTCATCACTTTTTAAATTACGAATTCGATTAGCTATCATCTCTTGGTCCATGTTTCTACAAAACTCATAACTAGGCATTTTAGAAGTCCTCATTGTCTTCATCAGTATCTGAAGCTTCTACTTTTTCCAATTCCCTTCCCACAAAACTGCCTTCATCTTTACCCCAATCGACATCATCCTGTTTGGAGTATTCAACTAAGTCTATGATACGAACCTTCTGCATACGCATAGTGACACCGCCAGCCCCTTGATTAAAAGGAATAGCTTGATATGCAATTTTAAGTTTACTGCCAGCTCCAACTTGGTTTAATACACGATTACCAGCAGTATCCAAGAGCACAGGCTTCTGAGTAAAGGTATCACCACTCTTAGTTTTAACTTTAGCTTTCAATTTAAAGTTAACAACATAGTCACCTGTAGGTTTCCCTTGATCATCCAACTCAGGCTTAATAGGATTATGTTTACCACCATTCATCAGAGGATCTACTATCCCCTGAATTCCTTTAATGTCCTTCTTGTTAAAAATCATTTTAACTTGGTATACTCCATCAGAGTCAAACCTTACATCTGGAGTATTCAGCCAAGGCCAAGCTGCCGTACCTGTAGGTGTTACATGAATTTTTTCTCTAGCCATAATTTAAAGTTCTCCTATTATATATTTTTCCGCTCCACCAAATTCAGGGATCTGCTTGAATTTACAGTCCCTCCTCATCTTACCTATCATTTCCATAACATCACTAATACTCCTTTCTTTAACCATCTTATTTAAGTATAAACAATTAAATACTGCTGAGAGTATAGCATATTTTTCTGGTTTAGAAAAACCGTCTAAACTGTCTACTACTTTCATCATACCCTGCGCTACTTTTTTAACGTTGACATTAGCCATGTCAACTGAAGAAGAATTCTGCATCTTTCACCTCATTTATGTTTAATTTACCATACTTTGGTCTTCTAGGAAAAGTATTTTTACAAATTGCAGGAGAAGCCGTTTGTTCCTCTGCAAATTTCTGAAGGACATCTTCTTTATAGATTTCAATAAAGGTTGTTCTCAAGTTATCACTCAGGCGTTCCATATCACAAGCATGCGTCCCAAATGAATCATGAACAACAGAGAAACTCTGAATGTCAGTATAAGATAGATTAACAGTTTTCATTAAATGACAGGCATCCATACTATGAACATAGTTAGGAGCTATACCGTTAGTCTGTTTATGTTTATCTAGTTTATCACCAGCTCCATGTGCAGAATATAAAGAAGCAACTTTACCGTTTATAATTGTTCGTATTTCCTTGACTATCGGCCGGAGATACTTCTGTTTTACTATAAAGCCTGTCGGTACAGTCCAATAAATAGGTCTGAAATCTTTACTTAAAACCCTGGCACACTCTTGAAGCCAATCCATACCTTCCCTAGCTGAAACTACCACCTCTCCTATAGATTCATAAATGATAGTGGCTAAGTATTTACAAAACACCCACAAGTCTTTATCTTTAGAAATCGTAGTAAAAATTATTCCTTTATCTAGCTGCTTCTTCAGTTCCTCGTATATTTGTTCTCTCATTCCGTAGAGGGTAGCACCGTATGGAGTAGTCATAACAGGTCTTTTAACGAGTGCTCTATTTATATCTAAGTCTGAAACTATAGCTTCAGGATCAGCTTTTACTTTTTCTATGACTTTATCTTTCACAATATCATAAATATCTTGAGGCTCATCAGTCATGGTAAGGTTAACAGCTTTTCCCCCCACCTCATCTCTGAGCATAGCTGAGAAATGCTGCAAGCCATTACAAGAACCATCTACAGTAACAGGTAAATAACTGACAAAGTTAGGATCTTTTTTAATTTTAACGTACTCAATACAACCTCTTAAAAATTGCCAGGGTTTATCCGCGTCCATCCACCATTTGTTAGCTAAAGGATCTACACCAACCCCCGTTATAGCCCAATCGTGAAACTCTGTCCATTCTACTCTCTCTTCTAAAGACACTTTATCGTGCCCGTAGCAGTTAGCCAGGTGGACCTGTAGCCAAGGAAACCCTGAAGTTCCTAGAGGTTTACCAGAAGAGAACTCCAAGAGGCCTCTAGCTGAGTCTTCTCCTTGTGGATTTAGAAATGCTGTATTAGCGTACATCCTTCCCCTGAAGTCTAGAGTGTGAGGAAAGTAGAAAACTTTTTCATCTTTAAATTTTCTAGCAGTCCACATCAACTGACTAAACTGTATTCTTTTAGTTTTTAACCTGACATTATCAGCATGCATAAGAGATGCTAGTCTTTTCCATTCTATTTGTTCTTCTTTAGTTCCCTTCTTAGGGTAAGGTTCTGGCATAGTCCTCTCTAAGAACTCTGGAATAACCTTACAGCTTGACCTTGAATTGAATAGAGTGTCCATTACCTCAAAAATAGTCTTGTTTATTTTCCACCCTGTCTCTTGGACTATGTTTACAGCCTTCTTCACCTCTTTGAGATCTGATTTGTCCAACATCTCAAGGTAAGAGTGATCCATAGTTTTCACCAAGTTGATATGAGTGTAGGTGTAGTAACCCCCTGAATAGACTGAATCCCACTTTCGCGGAGGAATTAGGCAAGGAAGTTTTACAGGATTGTATAATTCACAGATAGAATTCTTCTTATCTATCCATTGTAGAGATTCAGCCGTAGCTTCAAGCCAATAGACATTTTTCCTTTTTTGAGTTCCAGTATTAGTATGGAATTTAATCTCAAATAACTTCGTAGCTTCACATACCAGCTCCACCATCATCTGACCTAACCTAACTTTATTTCCCGGCAGCCAGTTCTTCCACTCTATTCCAGCCTTATTAGAAGAGTGTACTAAGACTCTCTTTTGTTTTCTGTAGTTAGTAGTACGCTTATTCAAGTCCCTCATGATGACACCGTAAAGGGCAGGGTTGGAGTCTTTGAAGAATCTGAACCGAGCTTCATCTTCTAAAAAAGCCCCCAACTCATTTGCTACCTTTACCAACTTGACAGGTGTAGAGAGATGGTTCACACAAGCCTTTAAACTCAGGAAGGATATAACATCACTAGGCAGCTCGAATAATCTCTCTACTGCATCGGTGGAATATTTATAAGGAGTACCTTCACTATAATTTTTCTTTAATTCGTTGACTCTCTTCTCAACTTTAGCTACTCCTTTTCTCAAAAACTGAACTCCAGCAGGAGTAGTAGATTCATGTTTACCTTTTTTAGCTTTCCTATTATCTTCCCTGAAACGCCTTACACCAAGAGCTACCATTTCTGCTTCTAGGTCTTTTTGACGCTGTAGCATAGATTTTTACCCTTTTTATAAATTTTTGGCCTCGTGAGAAGCTCTACAGTCCATTATTATGAGAGTAGGTATACCCTAGCACCTACCTTTTCCCTCTAAAATAAGCTTCCAAGTAGATATACGCTAAACCAATATCAATGAGTAAAAAGCCATATTGACTAGTGTATAACCACATGGAAACCCACAAGACCTGGCCCACCCAACCTATAAGTGGACCAAGCTTGTGACCTACTGCCAAGAGCCTGATTGCTATTAAAGCCCATATTGATAAGAATATCTCAATCCAGAACACGTTCTTTTTCCATTAAATAGTCCATATCTTTAGGTTTGTTAGGTAATGTTATCTTATGCCAGAAATGAGGATGCCTTATAAATATAGGTTTTGACAAATCAAAGATAGAATAACAGCGATTATCCTCGTAAGCTTGAGGACTAACAAAAACCATTTCATTTATTGATCGAGGTCTATACTTACAAGGTACAGCCGTAGCATTATAGCTAACCTCAGTTCCGTCCTCATGTATTAGCTGTATTTGAGTTGGTACTTCGTTGATAGTCCAATCAACCATTTTATGTGGAGCTGGAATCACTAGCATAATGGTTATTAACAGCTCATTCATGATGCTACTGTTGCTGGTACAGGAAATACAGTGGTTTCCCTACACCATACATAATTAATACTACAATTATATGCTTTTGCATATTTTTTAGCTTCTTTTATAGCTTCTCTTTTATTCCCACCATTCCATGTCCCAACTCCCATCCAATATCTACCGTCCGGAACAAGTAAAGTGACAATATATTTCATACTACGAATTGAAGTATCCTGTTGCTTTAGTTCGACTTGGTAGCTCATAGTTTTTATTCCTTTGTTAGATAGAGGTCAACATCAAAAGAACCTTCTTGAGGAACACAAACCCTACCCGTAGTTTCCTCTGTTATATTCTTAGAAGCATGTTCACAAGCTTTTTCAGACTGATAGGTGTTATGGTAGTAGTGCATCCTGGTATCAAACCAGAGTGGTTCAAAAACGTATAAACTTAACACTGTTCCTGCTACTATAAGTATTGTTGCCATTGTTCAATCTCCTTTTCTATAATTATTAAGGCTTCTTTACTATCTACAATATGTCCTTCACCACTACAAGTATTACAAGAACTCTTCTTCTTTTTCTTCGTTTTTACAATAGGTTTTTTCTCATCACAAAACTCAGGTTTTTGGGTACTACTTCTTTTTATTTCCATTTTTATTTCTCTGCTAGTGAATTGCCTTGGTTCTTCTCACTCCAGATACCCATGTCAACTGTAGGTGTTTCTGGAAGTTTATAAACTGGTGCTTTATAGGTAAAATAATATAATGTTGCAAACAATACAATTCCCACTATCATGATCAGTCTTATCATATTAACCCCCACATTATTAAAGTTTTTCTTACTCCTGAAGTAACCGGAGTTACTCGATGCAACATATCAATAGGAAAAGTAGTCACCATACCCCTAGTTTTCATAACATCTATGACTTCATCTTGTTCTACAAGAATTGAATCTTTAGAAACTGTAGTAATTGCATTAGCTTTATCATCAGGGCGTGTTTCTAGCTTTTGACTTGTGCTCCCATCTTTATTGTATCTCCCCCTAAATGCTCCTCCTTTAACTGAAGGATATTTAATTTGAAGGACCCCACCTTTATATTCACTTGGAGAACTAAGCTGCAATATTCCCACGTTTACTCTAGCCTTCATAATCTCATCTCCACTACCAACATCACGATGCCAATCGTAGTGAGACCCCTTACTATCATAAACTGTATATTGCATGGATTGAAGCGTATTAAAAGGTAGAGCACTCTTGAACACCATGATAGCCCTATCAAATAACCAGTGAGTATCCTCACCAGGATGTATCCACGCTATCTTAGTGTTCCTAACAGAGTGATCTACCATGTCACCTTTTATCTTACCTTCTTCTAGGATAAGAGCATCACCTATCTCTTTAATATCCTCAATTTCTTCATCTAGGAATAGATCTAGACGATGCTCTATGTGTACTTGTTTTTTCTTCATACCGTATAAGATCCTATGTTTTTAGACAAGAACATCTCTGATATATAATAATGTCTAATGAAGCTTAAACGCTGAGTTTCATTTATTTTAAAAGTAATCGTATCATCTTCAAAATTAAAGTCTTTAAAATATGTGTCTTTAATACGAAAAGTTTCACACAATCTATCATACTGAGGTCGTGGTACTTTGAGAGTATAAGTTTTAGAATTTTCTTGTTTTTTCTTAGCAGTCATAATTTGAAACTCCTTATTATAGGTTATTTTTATGTTATTTGAAAGTATTTACAAATTGAAAAATATATGGATATAACTCCCTCAGTTCTTTTGTAGCTTTTTCATTATGTGTAACGGTACGCCTTGATATAACACCCCCATCCTTATCATAAGTAGTACAAGTAGCAGGATATTGATATTTAGCTTCTATAAGCTGTTGTTCTGGTGTTAATACTCTTGGTTTTCTCATAGTTAACTCCTAGTCTATAAAGGTTATCTATAGTTTAATACTTATACTTCTTCTTATATATACTTATATATACTAGTATACTATTACTTAGTTATATACAGTCGTACATGAGAAGCATATTTGAGAGGTAAAGAAGAATCAAACATTCTAGCAGTTCTACCCCCACTTACCTCAAGTGAGTACTTTGCTCTTTCCCCTGATCCTCTCACTCTAATCTTATGTCCACTCTTTCTTAACTGTTTGATTAAGTCTTTGGTTGAGTCATCATAAGGTAACTTACAGTCGTACAAGTATTTACCGTTAACTTTAGGTTTACTGTAAGTAATAGGTTCACCTAATATTAACTTGTCAATCCTTGAGTTGTGCTTTTCTATTTCTATTTCTTCTTCATTCCTATCATCTGTTCTACGATTATAAATCTCTCCAGTACCTTGACATGTTGGACATTCTATTTTTTTAGTCATTTTCCCACTCCTTTGTTTTACAGGTTTTTAATAATATGAGCTATCACGTTTATAGTGAAGCCATTACCAAGCATCTTGTATCTCTGAGTATTCGAGATCTCTACAATTTCACCAGTTTCCTTTTGTCCACATTTAGTATATCTCTCAGGAACGGTTTGTAGACGTTCTACTTCTAAAGGTGTAAGCTTACGCCATTGTAGAGGATTAGTTCTTGTAAATACTAATTGCCTTCTATGCTTCTCAAAGTATGACTTTAGATTTCCACCTTTGAAATAATTAGCATCTACACAATGAGACTTATCTCTATCGGTTACACTATCTTCTAGGATATCTTGAAGCTTATCTTCACAAGGTATCCACTCATCTACTGGAATGTTAGTCCAATATAATCGTTGTCTATTCTGAGCGGAGAAATCAGCAGAGTTTATAAAGATAGGTTGTACTCCTAGCTTCTCAGAGATTATATCTTTCCACTCCTTCTTCATCTTGACATTCTCAAGTAAAAATTGAAGGTTCGGATTCTTACGCTTCAATACTTCATATGCCTCAAAGTATTTATAAAATAGTCCTGAGCGTTCACCTTCTAAGCCTTTGCCATTACCCTTTGCAAAGCTCAGGTCTTGACATGGTGAACCACCTATCAAAAAGTCTATCTTAGGTAACATCTCAAAGTTAACTTTGGTAATGTCCCCAAGTGCAATCGTATCAGGAAAATTGAGTTTCGTAACCATACTTGAATACTTGTCAATCTCACAAGTATAGTACTTGTCAATTTTCTTGTCTGCTCTAACAAGGCTTAATCTGCCTCCTGAGCATCCATCAAAAAGTGATAGTACATTCATATACTACACCCCACAATATAATCATACACCTCTTCATTAGTGTTAGCTTCTACAATCTTATAATCAACTCGTTCTACTGTTTCATTCATTTCTTCTTTATAGGTTTTTATATGATCTTCAATTTCAGTTTCGGCTTCTTTTATACTATTAAACCTATGTGGTTTATCATCTAACTGCCATACATCATCAAACCCATAACTAAATGAAGTTAATACTTTGTATTTCATAAAATTCCCCTTGATAAGATTTCAAAAAACCCTACTGCTTTTAATGCGAGAACGTAAAGTATAGCTAACAATCCTATTTGTAATTTAATCATTTTTCTCCTATTCTTCAAAGGTTTCAACGTATGCTTCAACTAATAATTCACTAATAATATGAGAATGGTTTGTCTTTTCTAAGGTATTTATAATTTGATCAGCTTGTTTTACATACTTTTTTCTTTTTGCTTTGTATAATCTGTTTGCCTCTTCTATCTCTTTATCATTCATATTTAAGCCCTCTTTTTTATAGGTTAATGATACCAGCTAATAAACTGTCAAAACCCCTCAGAGAATTGATCTGAGAGGCTTCAAGAGGCTATCGATTGAGGTCTGTAAGTAGATATTCACCACTATCAATTTTGGCTTGCGTTTCTTTTGTAGTTTCATCTAAAAACTGGTTTCTGTATTTACTTGTAGTTTTTGAGTAATTCCAATACTTTTGGTCTAGTTCAGTTTTACCTGAACCTTCATAACATTCTTTAGCCCAATATGGTTTAAAAGCGATTATACTTTCATAACTTTGTAAAATTTCACCATGTTCTTCTGTAATAATAAATTGATTATTTGCTAATTGTTTTACTTTAGTCATTTTTCCCACTCCTTTAGTTAAATTAGTTTTCAAGGTGCTCTCTATTGAATGCTATATCATGTCCCTCTGCTGTTTTACCGATGGCATTAATACCCTTATATAAATCATGTTCTACACAATAAAATAATTCTAACCCTTGTTTATCGGCTCTACAGAATTTACCTCCTATAGGATAATTTGTAAAATCAAAATAACCATGTCCTGCTTTTAGTATCACTTTAGTTGTTTCAAATGGTTTTTTCATTTTGTTTACTCCCACTTTAGATTGATTGATAAAAAAATTAATAAATAATTAACCTAAAATTAACTTCCAATTCTT
>VTLG01010707.1_pt1 | contig 13989 bp, 7 predicted proteins | sample 4694571 | NCBI WGS metagenome assembly VTLG01 (sample SAMN12604809, study PRJNA352737) | marine metagenome | biome: ENVO:00000447; feature: ENVO:00000209|ENVO:00000569|ENVO:01000036; material: ENVO:00002151; isolation source: viral sequences binned using virsorter ...
GTAGACGTTGGTACACATATTAATTTTATAAGTAAGACACATGATACAGCTGGTTTTACTAGAGTATTTGGTATGTTACCACAGGCTGCTGGTACAGCTCCTAAAGTAATAGATATAGGACGAGTTATTGCTGAATATGTACCTGCTACTATAACTGCTTTAACAGCTAGTCCACAGAATAGCTTCATTGCTATGTATGGTAATAGTGATAATAAGATATACTTCTACCGTACCTATAATGACGGTGAAAAAGATATAATGCAGACTTGGTTTAATTGGCAATGCCCCGGTAATATACATTATGTAGAAGTAGATTCAGATACTTTATATAGTATTATAAAAACAAATACAGGAGGAGCTGCTAGATATAATTTATGTAGTGCTACTTTAACTCAAACTCCAGAAGAGGAGATTATTGTTACAGCAGATGGTCAACAGGTTAATCCTCATATGGATTTCTATAAAGCTACAACAGCTGTTTCTCAATACCCATTAGAAAGTGTAACTATTACTAATCAAGGTTCTAGTTATTCTGGTACCCCAACTGTAGCTATAGCTGCTCCAGCTAGTGGTACACAAGCTACTGGTACAGCTGTAGTTACAGCTAATAAGGTTACTGGTGTTACTATTACTAATCCTGGTAAAGGTTATGATCCAGCTAACCCTCCTGCTGTTACATTCAGTGGAGGTGGAGGATCAAATGCTGCAGGTACTGCTGTTATATATGATGGTTCTTACTGTACACAACCTTTTACTAATATTACTTCACTGGAACCTGTTGTTATTATATCAGGTAATGCTACTGATAACTTTTCAGGAACAACTGAATCAGGACTTGCAATTACCCCTGGACGTGTAACTGTTAACAGTGTAAATTATTATACAGTACCAAGAAAGGATTTATCGGCACAAGCTGCTAAAGTTTTCTTAGGTTATAAATATAGTTATGATATAATTTTACCAAAAATTTATTATCGTAAAGATCCTGAAGGTAAACTTAGTGATTATACAGCTGCACTTACTGTAGCTAGATGTAAGTTTTCTATTGGAAAATCTAGTGTTGTAGGCTTTAAACTGAAACGTAAAGGTGTACAAGCTGTTACACAAACATTTACAGGTGATGGTAGTACTACTATTTTTTCACCAGACTTTGATGTAAAAGATAAAACTGATGTTATTGTTAAAAAGGATGGTGCTAAACAAATACTTGATACTGACTATACCATTGCTGATCACGCAACACTTACAGATAAAGTTTCAATTACATTTAGTACAGCTCCAAAAGCTGCAAGGACTAATACTACAGGTACCGCTGGTAGTGCAGATGCCAATGTTACATTACCTGCTGAATCAGTTGAAATTTATATAGATCAATGGTACACATTACATCCTACACAAGATGCTAATTATTATTTAGGTGATGATGTACCTATTGCAGAACAAAATACTTTTGTTGTACCTATACATCAGAAAGCAGATAACTATACATTGAGAGTCTTCAGCGACTCACCATTCCCCTTAGCCTTAACTTCTATGGCTTGGGAAGGTAACTATTCACCCCGTTACTATAGACGAACATGACAATCAAGGCGCTAAAGGTTGAAACTAACGACATACCTTATATATGGCATGAAGTAAAACCTTTAATAGATAAAGTGTTGAACCGTACAAACGGTGAAATGCTATCAGAAGATGTGTTAAACCTTCTTTTAAATAGAAAACAACATCTCTTTATAGGAGGTGATGTCGAAAAAGATGAGATACTTAGCGCCTTAGTTGCAGAAATTATAAATTATCCACGTAAAAAAGTATTCCGTATAATAACATGGTCAACTAAATCAGGTAGAGATGCTGACTTTTGGTTAACTTTATTTGATACTATAGAGGATTTCGCGAGGAATCAGAACTGTGTTTCTATAGAAGCCTGGGCTAGAAAAGGCTTAGCTAGAAGACTTAAATGGGATAATGAATACTCAGTAATTACTAAAAACCTTTAGGAGGAAATATGGGAGGAGGCGGAGGAGGTTCCGGTGGTTTAACCCACGAACAAAAAGTCTACCAAGAAGAGAAATGGAAGTTTGACTGGCAACAGTTACAAAATAGAAATGCCTACTCTAGAAGTGTCTTTGATACTAAAGTTCTAAATGATGAACTTATCAGAGAGCATAAAAATGAGATAGCAGAAAGAGAGTGGCTTCAAAAAGAAGAGATGCGGATATTTGATTTTAATCAACAAATTGAAGCATACAATGCTAGTGTTAAATCATATGAGCAACAGTTAGATTATAATGCTTTAGCTCAGCATATAGCACAACAAGATAATACTAGAAAATATAATGAACGTTTAACTGATATTGGATTTAAAAACGAAGAACGTATAATGAATCTTGGTTTGGAGCAAGTAGCTGCAACACATCAGATGCAAAAAACTAAAGCAGGTTTAACAGCTAAAGCTCAAGAAACTAGACTTCAAGGTTTACAAGCTGAAGGAAAAGTTTTAGCTTCAGGTCAAACTGGTAGATCTGCACGTAAAAATCTACAGTCTGTATTAGCCCAGCAAGGCGCAATGCAGTCTTTATTAGTAGATCAGTTGACCAAGGAAGAAACTGGTTATCAATTTGCAATAGACACAGCTAGTAGAAAAGCTGCTCTTGGAGGCAGACAGCTTCAAGAATCAGTTAAGAGTGCAGCTGCACAAATGGATGCTGATAATATGCAGATTAATCTACAGAAACGTTCTGCTGATATGCAGGCTGAAGCTGCTATAATGCCAAAACCTGTTAAACCACCTCAATTAAGGAAACCACTTCATCTACCTAAACCAGGTGTTGTTGAACCGCCTCCAACTGTTACTTCGGATCAATGGGAGAAACTCAAGCCGCCTACAAATGTTGGTGGTGGAAAGACTAGCGGTGGCTTTATGGGTATGGTTATGGCTGGTTTGAATATTGCTGGTGCCTTTGCAAGTTCTGATGATAGATTAAAATATGATATAACACGTGTAGGTACATCACCAAATGGAATACCTAAATACACCTTTAGGTATAGAATGGATGGTAAACATGGTCCTAAATACATAGGAACATCTGCCCAAGATTTAATTTCAATAGGTCGTGAAGACGCTGTTGGACAAAAAGAAAAAGACGGATTCTATTATGTTGACTACAGTAAGCTGGATGTTGATATGGAAGTCGTTACAACCTAACATTTAAATAATGTCAGAATTCATAAGCTACGCAACTACAAAAGGTATGGGTGCGTACCTAGTCAAAGTACCTGATAAAGGTGAAAAAATTGCAGCCCGAACTAGAATTAAGAAGGGCTACATGCAAGATGAGCTTGAGTGGAATAACAAACAAGCTGCACGCCATTTAGCTGGCCTGGAGTCTAGTATAAATAAAGAAGCAGAGCTTCAGGAAATCACTTTTAAAGCTAGTCAGGATATTAATGAAACTCTTGCAAAACAAAAATGGTCTAATTTTGAAACCATTATAAAATTACAAGAGAAAAAAAGACAGCAGACTGAAAAAAACATTGCACAACTTTTAAAACTTACTGAAACAGGAGCTAAAGTTTATAAGCAGTTTGATGCGAAACGTAAGAAATCAGCTGATGATTTTGCTTTAGGTCTATGGGAAGAGCATGGTATTGGCCTTGAAAAATACAATGCTGTTATAGGTATAAAAGATAAGTTATGGAATGATGAAGCAAAGCAACAAGCTGAGTTAAGAAGACTAGGATTAGATGGTATACAAGATGATATCCTTAATAATCTAAGACGTACTGGTGGTTATAGAGCGATAGCTATAGCTGAACAAGATGCACTTAGATGGGCAAGGCAGAGAGGATTATTCTATGATGAGAACTGGAATACAAAAGTACACATAGAAGGTTTTGGTGAAATTGATTTACATTCTGCTAAAGGTTCACAAGTTGATCTTGTTCTAAGAGAATTAGATACTTTAGCTAGAGATGAATTAGGAGAGAATGCACCTAGTTCTAAAATCTTAGCTTCATCTGATGCTTATACAGTATTAGAAAACGCTAGAGCTACTATACGTAGACGGAAACGTGAAGAAGTAATTCAAGAAGCTAAAGGTCAACAATGGAATGATGAGATTAAATTTATTAAAAATGAATTCAATCAGACAGTTAATGGTGTACAGGTAACTGGCGGTCAAGCGATTCAAAATTCAATTTATCTTTTTGCAGGTGGAAAAGATGTTACAGATCCAAATGAATTAAGGGAAGGACGTAAAATAACTTTTAAAGCTTTAAATCATGCTCTCAAAAATGGAGATATATCGTCTTCAACGCTTATTGAGGCTGGTAATGATTATATAGAGCATAGTAGTGGTAGAGTTCAGATTAAATCAGTATTTAGAAAAGAGTGGTTGATGCTACAACCTGCTTTAAAAGACGCTCAAACAAGAGAAATGGCTGCAGCTAATTTAGCTATAGCACAGAACAACATTGAAGATATTAAAATGAGATCTGAGATGTTTAATTTAGCTTCTACTACTGACACAAAACCTGAGACTTGGACTAGATTTCTAAATATAGCTAAAGAGAAACAGTATCCTCAAACCCAAACATATATCAGCAGCCAGATAACAAGGAGTCAAACAGATGCTGCTGATGCTCAATTGTTAGCTATAGTTGATCAAGCTATTTCAGAAAACAGATTCATGACTCCAACTCAAGTAAATGAAATAGGTGGTTCTATAGCAGCACAAGGTGAAGCTAATAGCAGAATGGCTAAGGCATCAGATAAAATGCCTTATAAATATGGTCATTATGAGCCTATACAAGAGCTTGTTGAAGATCTTTTAGAAGGTGAGATACCAAGACGTATAACAGGTAATACAGATTATTCACGTAGTGCTGCACAAAGAGGTTTAGAAAATAAAGGCCTAGCTTATTATAGAGCTTTTATGCAAAAACCTGGTGCAACTCCTCAAGATGCTTTAGTAAATACTGAGAAGTATATTAAAGATCAAATGTTGACTAATCCTTTATTTCAAAAAGTACATGATAAAGAACTAGGTCAATGGGTATTTAAAATAGGTCATATTGAAGGCCAACCTTTTAAGATTGATGATGATTATAGTGAGATGACATCAGCTTTGGTTGCTAATAAAGGTGCTATTCATACTAGACTATGGATGGACCCTGTTGCATTAGAAAAAAAAGCTAATGATTTAAATGCTAATATTCCTAGAGAAATTCTACCACGTGCTACTCATATAGAAAGTGTCACTAAAGGTGGTATTAGAGCTTTAGAAGCTGAAATGGCACAAATTGATATGATTAACAAAACAAGAAAAGAAGAAGGTTTAGAACTTATTCCTCAATATCCTAACTCATATGTAAATAAAGTAAAGGATACTTATAAGTTAATCAATCCTAAAGCACTGAGACTTTTAAATAAATATGATTATTGTAGTGTGAACCGAGCTGCTTGTGATAGCGGTTTAAATCCATTTTATACTGAACCTACTTTGAATAGAGCTAGAACAGTATTCGCTCCTGAAAACGATTATAACTCTACTAGTGCAGGTAACAGTTACAGTGAATTTAGAATAGGTGTAGTACATTCTACTGGTAGAGAGGTTATTCAAATGATGAATAATGAGTATTTTGAATTTGCTGGAAGATTTAATATGAGACCTGAATCTATAGAAGAAGGTTATAAATTAGCTGGCATACCGTTAGATCAGAAATTTGACGAAGAAACTCAGAATAGAGTATGGGATGCCTTGTTTAAAAAGAATGGGCCAGCTATGATTGAACAAATAGAAAATCCTGAAGAAAAGTTTTTAATGAAAAGTCTTCATAAAAGTCTAACTTCTAAAGAAGGAGGAGAAGGAGTTTATGGCCTACCTCATAATTTAAATAGCAAGGCATACGAAGAGTTAGTAAGTAGAGGTTATTTTCCAGAATTAGTAATGGAGGAATCAAATGCCGTCGCCTAATGAAGGACAAAACACCTCATTTACACCAGATCCGTATTACACTAATTTAGAGAATTCTTTTGATATTGAAAATAATTTTGAAAAACAACGTGAAGAAGGGAAAATCCAAGGAGAAGAACCTACTCCACTTGAACCAAAAGATGAATTCGATTCAGTCGGTGATGCAACTAGACTTGTAGCAGAGACTGCACTACAACCTGTATTAGGAGTAGCCGATTTTGTTAGTGATGCTGTAGGTATTGTACCTTGGCTAAAACCGATTGATCAATGGTGGGATGATAATTCATACCGTTCAACACACCCAGCTCATAAATTATTACGTGATGCGTCGTCAATTATTATACCTACTATGGTAGGTGGAGGCGCTGTTGTAAAAGGTGGTCAAGCTTTTGCCGCTGCTAGATCAATGAATCTACCTTCATATGCTAATACATTAGCTAAAGTAGCAGCTTATACTGGTGTTGATACTGGTGTAGCTATGATTTCATCTCATTCTAAAACAGATGCAAATCTAGCTGGTACTCTTAATGACTGGTTAGGCTGGCAAATACCTTGGGCTACTAGAGCTAGTGATAGTCCTGATGTACGGTGGAAGAAGAATGTAATGGAAGCTGCTGGTTTTGCTGGTGGTATAGAGTTACTTGGAGCTGCATTTAGTATGGGTAGAAAAGCTAGACTTATTGCTAGAGATGATGCTGCTAAGGCAGCTATCGATGGAAGAGTAGCTAAATCTGCTCAATATGATAACCCATTAACTGAAGCTGTAGAATCCAATAGAGCTGCTAGAGAAGCTGCTCAAGATCAAGAAATGATGTGGGCTTTAGATTCAGATCCACAACGTACAGTATATAATGCATTTGTTAATGATCTTGGACCTGATGATGCAGGTAGAGCTGTTATAAATACAGAACCTGATCCACTAATGGCTAAGGTTCATCAAGCTCAAATTCAAAATAATCTAGATACAACAAATGGACGTGCAGCTGCTGTAGTAGATGAAGTTTTTAATAGAGATTTCTTACATGCTACAGAATCAGGAAGCCGTGCTAGACAGTTAGATGAACTATTTACTAAGATCTCACCTTCTTTTGATGCTGTTGTAGATGGTAAAACTATCACTGCAGAACAGATGAATAGATCAGTAGATAACTTAACTAATGCTGTATTTGGTCAAGATCTACCTTTGAAAGAATTTGAGTTCCTTGTAGATGATATGAAGACTACAGTCTTCAATTCTAATGCAGTTTTAGATGAAGAGGGTTGGACTATAGCCTCACGTGCATTTAGAAATGTATATGAAAAGCTATTTGATCCTAATCAGATGCGTGCCTCTGCTATGCTTACACAGCAAGCAGCTGATAATATATCTGATACTGCTTCAGCAGTTAAAATGCTAGGTGCTACAGATTCAGTCAGACAGCATAATATTATATTTGATAAACTTAATCTATTAGGACAAGAAGTAGAGATAAATAGCTATATAGTTAAGAAAGCTAAAGAGTGGCATAAGATTAAAGCACAAGGTAATCTTGAAGAATCTCTTAGTTGGATGAGTAAGCAAGGTGATGACTTTGATGAGTATATCAGACACATCAAACAGACTGGTAATAAACTTAATAAAGAACTAAAAGATATAGCTGCTAATAACCCAGAATACTATAAACCATTTATTGAAGCATATGATGCAAGTAATGGTAAAGTAGATGACTTACATAAATTAAAGCGAATAGCTGAAAGTAACATAGGTTTACTTAAAAAAGGTTTTATAGACCTTGAACCTGAGATGCCTAGTATGCTTGTTAAACAGATACAAGCCGCTAGAATTAATGGATTACTATCAGGACTAGCTCCAGTAAGAGCTTTGGTAGGTAACTCAATGTTAACTTTTACTAAACCTGTTTCTATATTTGCTGGTGCTTATATGCAAGGACAGCCAGCTGCATTTAAACGTGCTCAATATACCTTTGGTGGTATAACAGAGAACTTTAGACGCGGTTTGAAAGTCATGAAACAAGAATGGGATAGAGCTAGATTAGATCCAGAACAAGCTATGATGCGTGGTCGTTCTGACTTGAGGCAAGCTAAACTGGATGAGCTTGAATATATGGAAAGTATGGCTCAAGGATGGAGAACAAAGAAAGAAGCTGGTTGGAAAGCTAAAGTTGCACTATGGAATATGACCAAAGGTGTGTCTTGGTGGAACAAGCAACAGTTTGTACGTTGGGGTACTAATGCTTTGTATGCTATTGATGGTATGACTAATTCCTTCATGGCATCTGGTATGGCTAGAGCTAAAGCTTATGATGAATTGTTAGATCCTGTTAAAGGTACTGTAGATAAAGCAGACTTTATTAAAAGGCAGCGTGAATTATATTCAGAAGCTTTTGATGAAACAGGTTTATTAACTGATGAAGCTGCTAAATTTGCTTCTCAAGAAATAGCTCTTAACTTAGATAATGCTACAGTACAACATTTTGAAACTTTCTTAGATTCTGTACCAGCTGCTAAAGGTATATTCTTATTCCCTAGAACTGGTGTAAATGCTGCTGAATTAGCTTGGTCATTCAATCCTATGAGTAGTTTAGGTGTAGCTTTACCTAAATATAAACGAGTCATGAAAGCTATAACTCAACAAGAACAGTTAGCAGCTTTAGCTGAACATGGTATTAAAGAGCCTATAGATCCAGCTACAGCTTTTCAGACTCTTAAATCAGAATATATAGGACGTCAGATTATGGGTAGCACTGTAGTCATGAGTTCTGCACTGTGGGCTTTAGAAGGTAATATGACTGGTAATGGTCCTCAAGATGGTGCTGAAAGAGCACGTATGATGAGGATGGGTTGGCAGCCACTTTCTATAAAGAACCCTATTACTGGTAAGTGGCATAGTTATAGAGGATTTGAACCATTTGCTTCGGTAATGGGTCTAACTTCTGATATGGTTTATTATGGAAGTCGTGTAGATCAACCTGTACTTGAAGATTGGTTTAGAAAACTTTCATTCTCAATAAGCATGAATGTTACTAATAATACTTTTGTAGGAGGTTTTGAACCATTTGCAGGTTTATTAACAGGAGATGCTACTGGTTGGAATAGATTCTGGGCTCAACAGACTGATCAAGTTTTACCATTTAAAGGTGTAAGAAGTATTCTCAATAACGCTATCAGTCCACAACTAAGAGATGTTAATAATGAATTCATGGGATACCTTGCTAATGGTAGTAAGTTCTTATTCCCTGGTGGTGAAGAATCAGCTTTACCTGATTTATTAGATGTATATACAGGTAAACCTATAAGATTCCAGGAACCTTTAACTGCTGCAAGTAATGCTATATTACCTTACTTTAAACAGAATGGAGGTATGGAGCCATGGAGACAGTGGCTACTAGCTACTGGTTGGGATGGATTACAGAAAATAAGAATAAATAAATATACAGGAAAACCTTTATCTAGTAGAGATAGATACTTTATTAATAACTGGATGGCTAAAAATGCAGGTCTCAAGAGTCAGATAATACAATTAATGACTCGTGATGATGGGTATTTTGATAAAAAGATGAAAGAGTTCAGAAAGGTAAAAAGTCAAGTTCCTATTAAAGAATGGGTAGTTCATCAAGAATTAGATAATATACATGATAGAGCTTATAAAGCTGCATGGATAGCATTAGAAAATTATAACAGACAATTCACCTCACAAGGTCAGTTATTGAAGATGCGGAATCATGAATTACAACAAGGTAAAAGTAAACTAGCTGTAGAGACTCAGAAAAAGATTTTACAATTACAACAAATGCATAAATAAAGCATTATGGCAACAACTGAAAATTTACATAATGGAACCGGCTCTCAAGTCGATTTCTCCTTCACATTCCCATATTTAAAGACTACTGATATTAAAGTAGCTGTCGATAACGTAGACAAAACACTTACAACTCATTACACTTTACATAATGCAACAACTATTCGTTTTGTTAGTGCACCCGCTTCAGGTACGAATAATGTTAAAATTTATAGAGATACAGCTTCTGAGAACTTAGCTGCAACTTTCTACCCAGGTTCAGCTATTAGATCAAGTGATCTCAATGACAACTATAACCAAAATCTATACGTTACTCAAGAAGCGGAAAACGACGCTGATACTGCTCTTAGTAACTCTAGGGTTCTTGAAAGCGGGAGCTATGTTTCTGCTATTTCCAAAGCTACTACAGCTGATACAAATGCTACAGTAGCTAAACGAGCTACTGATAGACTAGTTGCTACTACATCAAATGATGGTGTTAGTTGGACCCTAACAGGTAATAATACAAACGCATCTACTGACCCTAAGGGTGTAGGCTATGCTGTTACTAAAGCAGAAACTGCGATTGCCGATTCAGCGACTGCAGTTGCTAATGCCGCTGCTGCTGTTGTTACAGCTAATAACGCGAGCGGAGCTGTTGGAGATAAGATAGACCAAGATGGTACTGTAGCTATGGAAGCTAACCTAGCTATGGGATCTAATAGGATTACTGGAGTAACAGATCCTAGTGGAGCACAAGATGCTGCTACCAAGAATTATGTAGATACAAACCACTATACTAAAACAGCTGCTGATGCTAGGTTCTATAACTTAGCTAGTGCAGAAGAAATACAATCTGGTGAAACGTGGTCTGCTGCTGATAACTTAGTAGCTACAACTGCAGCTATTGATGCACGTATAACAGATTTAGTAGATGATGTTGGCGGATTCGTTCCTATTGCAAATGAAACCTCTTTTCCAAATGCTAATCCCGATGTTAATAATGGGGCTGGGACTCTTGTTAGTATTAAAGCCCTCACTAGTTCTGTCACCTCCAATGGGAGTGGTGTAGCTACAATTTCTAATGGTACTGTAGGTAATTCTACTGTTACTATCGAGGGTTTAGCTAATAGCACTACTTATGCAGCTACATATGGTATGATCGTAGAAACAACTACGACACTAAATACTTATACATTCCATAGACAAACACCTAAAGCCACTGAAGTTACTACGGTAGCTGGCTCTATAACTAATGTGAATACAGTAGCAGGTAGTATATCTAATGTCAATAATGTAGCAACTAATATTGCTGATGCAAATGCTTATGGTAGTCAGTATCAAATAGCAAGCTCAGATCCATCTACAGATGGTGGTGGTGCTTCACTTGCTGCTGGTGACTTATATTATAATACAGCTTCTAATTCACTTAAAGTGTATACTGGAAGTGCATGGGTTGCTGCTGGATCAGGTAATATTTTAGAAACTACTGGAGGTACATTAACTGGTGATTTAGTCATAGATAATCAGAAAGATCTACGACTAGAAGAAGCCACTGCTAATGGTAACCATTATGCAGCTATACAAGCTCCAGCTTCTTTAGCAGCTAATTATACACTTACTCTACCTACAACTGATGGTGATGTTAATCAAGTATTATCAACAGATGGTAGTGGAGTTTTAAGTTGGGCTGACTCAACTTCTGGTGCTACAGGCGCTGGTACAGATGAAGTCTTTGTTGAAAACAGTCAGACAGTAACAGGTAGTTACAGTCTATCTACTAATAAAAATGCTCATTTAGTTGGGCCGGTAGCACTCAATAGTGGTGTTGTCGTAACAGTTCCTGCAAACGCAACTCTATTGGTACACTAAATTATGGCATACGGAAAAGTAAAAACAGATACCCTTGTATATGATAACAGTGGATCTGATGTAGAAATTAATGTAAACGCTTTAGCACCTAAGGCAGCTCCTGCATTCACAGGTACAGCTACAGGTGTTAACCTAACTCTTAGCGGTGATTTAACTGTTAATGGTACAACAACAACAGTCAATACTGGCACAATGACTGTTACTGATAAGAATATTGAACTTGCTAAAGGTGCCGCTAATGATGCTGCTGCTGATGGTGGTGGTATAACACTTGATTCAGGTGATGGAGATAAGACTTTTAATTGGGTAAACTCAACAGATGCTTGGACAAGTAACCAGCATATAGAGATTGCTTCTGGAAAAAATTATGTAGTTAATGGTAATAATGTTTTAAACCAAACAACTCTTGGTTCTACTGTTTTAGCTAGTTCACTGACTTCAACAGGAACTCTAGCTGATTTAGTTGCTACAAACCCAGATTTTTCTGGTAGACTAAGTGAAGCAGTTACAGTGACAGCAGGTAAATTAAGTGATAACTTAAATTTAGATCTTGCTAACGGTAACGTATTCTTATTTACTACAGCAGAAAGTACAACTGCAACACCTAATCTTCGTTATAATGGTTCTACAACTCTGAACAGCAAAATGGCTGTAGGAGATGCTATTGCTGTTACAATTATTACGACTGCTAATGCTTCTGGATTCTCAGCTCAATTAACAATTGATGGATCAGCTGTTACTGAGAATTGGATAGGAGGTTCAGCTCCAGATGGTGGTGGTAGTTCAGGTGTAGATATACATGCTTATACAATCATTAAAACTGCTGCTAACACCTACACTGTAATTGCAAATCACTCGAAGACTAGCTAATGATGTATTATCCTGAAAGAATCAAACAAGCCCCCTTAATAGGATATACAGGTTTCGGTGGGGGTGCAACAGGTTTGTGTGGCGTAGGTGCTGGAGGTTGTCCAAATACAAGTACATTTGTTGGATCACGTTGCTATACTGCTGCTGGTTATGTTAGCAGTTGGGTTAGTTCAATGGAGTATCTTACTATACAAACTACAAGTAATGGATCAGACTTCGGTGACTTAACAGGCCCTGATTTCCATGATGGTTGTTCTAATGGAACAAGAGGTGTATTTGGAGGTTATCATGGTCCTGGTGCAATGGATTATATAACTTGTGATACAGGTAGTAATGCTTCAGATTTTGGTAATTTGACTTCTGATCGTGGTCCTGGCGCTGCTTGTGATGGTGCTTATGCACTATTTGGAGCAGGTTATTTCTCAAGCCAATGGCATAAAGCAATTGATTATGTTTGTGTAGCAACGCCAGCTGATGCTACAGACTTTGGAGATTGTACATTTGGTAAACATGGACTCAAAGGTATTAGTGACGATGTTCGTGCAATATTTGGAGGTGGAGAGAATTCAGCTTCTGGTGGTTGGACAAATATAATAGATTATGTTACTGTACAGACACCAGGAGATGCTAGTGACTTTGGTGATATGACAGACGGCAGACATGGTTATGCTGGTTATGGTAATGGTACTCGTGGTATTATGGCAGGAGGTTATAACGGTTCTTGGGTTGATGTTATAGAGTACATAACAGCAGCTACTACTGGAAATGCTAGTGACTTTGGAGATCTTACCCAATCTCGTTATGGATTCGGTGGCGCTTGTGATGCTACTAGAGGAGTGCACACTGGAGGTTACGCGACTAGTGGAGGAGGTGGAGCTAATCTTAATTATATAGATTATATTACTATATCTTCTACAGGTAATGCTACTGACTTTGGAGACTTATATGAACCTAGACGATCACATGCTTGTTTATCAGGAGGTTCATGATGTATACTTTTTATCCTAAATTGTCTCCAATAGCTGGGTTAACTGGCTTTGGAGGTGGAATTGCGAACCTCACTTTTACTGGAGCAGCTTATGTTACTACAGGTAAATGGTATGGTAATCGTGGTATAACTGGTGGAGGTAAGACCAATAGTGGTTATCATGCTGGAATGGATTATTTTAATATAGCTTCAGCTGGTAATGCATCTTCTTTTGGTAATTTAACAACAGCTAGACGTAATCTTGGAGCAGCTTCTGATAGTATAAAAGGAGTATTTGCTGCAGGTGATACTGGTAGTAAAAGTAATGTTATAGATTATGTTACTATAGCTAGTACTAGTAATGCTTCAGATTTTGGAGATTTAACAGCTGCGATAGCGGGACCTGATCAAGGGTGTTCTGATGGTGGTTATGGTTTATTCTCTGGTGGTGCTGATTCAAGTACTAATTTTAGAACTCAAATCGAATATATCACTATAGCTTCAACTGGCAATGCTGGTGATTTTGG
>VTLG01003016.1_pt1 | contig 13985 bp, 14 predicted proteins | sample 4694571 | NCBI WGS metagenome assembly VTLG01 (sample SAMN12604809, study PRJNA352737) | marine metagenome | biome: ENVO:00000447; feature: ENVO:00000209|ENVO:00000569|ENVO:01000036; material: ENVO:00002151; isolation source: viral sequences binned using virsorter ...
AATTGCGTTGGCCGTCCAAGTGTCCGAAGTCCGGCAGTCGGCATGTTTAACCAAAAATGGGCTAATTGAAAACTCGCCAGACCAAACACAATCCGACGCACACGGCCCGGCCTCGTTTTCAATTGCGAGCGTGTAAGAACCGCCCAAATCAATCACCCCCGGCGTCGGCGGGGTTGGGTCGTTGGGTAACGCTTCGGTAAATTTGAAACCTGATTCAATGGTCAAAATTAACGTACTAGGCGCGGTCCCCGGTTCGCAGCCACAGTTGTAACGGTCGGCGTCGTCGTCACACGTGGCGAACGTTTCTAACGTCGTCCCCGCCCAATCACAATCCGTGTTTAAATGCGAGTCGTCTGTATATTCAAGCCACGTAAAGCCAACTAATTTTTCAAATCGCAACAAATCTAATTCTTGGTCCGTGTAACTATCCGCACAACTTAGCCGCTCCGTTCCTAGCTCGGCGCGGTACACGGCGCGGCGATCTTTCCCCGCGCTCACGCGTCCATATAAATAATAAACCCCGCTTTCTAGTTCTGTCTTTAAGTGAACACTGCTAGCCGCGCCCGCGTGCGGATACCACGGCCGCCCGGTTTGGTTCGGGTGCGTCCAATCGGCATCGAAACAATTATCAACCGTCAGCGGGTAAGGCGTTGAAGGGTGCCAACATGCCCAACAATTTAAGAACGGAGAACTGCCGCCGCATTCACCTAGCGAAGTAACAGAGTATTTTTTGCCGCTTATAATCGTGCAACTTTGACATTGTTCATAAACACCTAAATCGGTGCGGTCAGCCAAACCATCGATGGACACGCATAGCGTGGGCGTGTCGCCGTCGCAATGTGGTTCACACGGCCCACAACAGCAGCGGCCGCCGGGCGAAATTGTCAAACCTGTCATCGAATAACCGGGTTAAATTTCTGGCGGGTCGCAAACCTCGCCACAATAATAAAAATTCAAGTCCGCTTGGCTTCTACAGCAAAGGCAAAAAACGTGATGCGTAACTGGTGAATTTGACGATGTGTTCGCCCAATTCCAAACGCTAATCGGCGTAGTGCCCAACGCAACAAATTGCCCCGACGCGTCGCGGCCGTATGGGATAACTTGCCCGCTACCTAAAGACAACACGCCGCCGCTACTAACCGTTGCCGCGCTAATTACGGTAGATACTTTGGCCACAAATATGCCCGTCGCCGTCGCGTGAAACGTCCCGTGTTGCGAACGGTGCGCGTCAATGTATTCAACCGGTAACGCCTTTACTTCCGGCGTGTGGTCCGTCGTCCCGTCCGACTTCGTGATTTTTTGCAGTTCGCCCGACTGCGAGTTGAGTCGGTAACACTCGGCGTCCGCCGCCCCTGGTTTAACATCCGTACCACCGGGGACGCCGCCCGCCAGCGCCTTAACGAATGTCGAGCCGTCCGCGTGTACGAAATCCGGCGGGATATCTTGCAAGACGCCAATTCGTGTAGCTAGACTAGAAACCTTTTTTATCGTGTCTTCAAGTTCCGCGCGTAGTTGGTCCGTTAATAGATGCCCGGTTGTCATGTTCCCCCCCCTAAAAAACAAAACTAGCCGCGACAATCGCAACGTAATTTTGCGCGCGTAATTTCGCCAATGGTCGCCGTGCCCGTGGCCGTATCGGTCCCGGTGACGGTCACGCGGATATCAATAAGTGAACCGGCCGTTAAGCCGCTCGCGTTAATCGTAAACGAATGATCCGACGACGTTAAGGAATTTATTGACGTGTCCGCGCTACTGCCCGCCGTCGTGCAAATATCCGCGCCTACCGAACCACTCGCGGCGATTTTGTGCGCCTCGACATCTAACCAACAATAGCCGTCCGCTATCGTGGTATTCATTGCGCCCGATAGTAGAATTTCGAGCGTTTGCCCCGCATCATACGACAACGGAAGCTCAACCACTCGCCGCGCGTAGGCCGTGACCGAAGAGGCTTTAAAATCAATCGTCTGCAAACTATTAGCGGCCGTGCCAAAACTACCCGCCGAAATTCCCAAATCGTCAGCGGCCGCCGTGGTCGACAACGCCGCGCCGCTATCATGGACGCGCCAAGATTCGAGAGGCAAGTTAAATTCAGCCAGCGCCGTCTGTTCCATTTGCTGGCGGCCTACCGCGCCAGCGGCTAGCGCGCCTTGTGTTACCGATCCAGCGGGTAAGGCTATCTGGCTTAGGCTTCCCGTGCAATGTAATGTAATATTACCACTCATTTTAAATTATTCCTTTGTTAGTTGTTAAAGAATTGCCGGAAAGCCGTACACGGAAAAATCGCATTCGGCCACCTGTTGCAACCGCCCCGTTGTCGATGCCTCGGCAATGGTCCCGGCCGCTGTGCCGTTGTCGAGGAAGTAAAGCGTAGGCGGCGCGCCCGTTACTGGCTCGGCCATGTCGTCGATTGGTAACCGGATACCCGGCTTTGCGCCGTTCACGTCAGATTGTTTGACCATGTTTTCAGGCTTGCGGTTCGCCGCAAGCGCCGCCAAGTCTGGATCAAGTTGCATTAAACCTTCGTTAAGAATTTGCGGGTCTTGGTAGGTGTCAATGTGGAACGTGTGCGGGTAGTACGCATTGCAGGTGCCGTAAAAGGCATTTTGCCAACTAATTTTTCGCATGTATAACGAACGCGCCGGGTAAGTGACACCCGCGATAGTAACCGGCGCGTTGTTCACTTTTTGTTCGTTGTCTTTATTTAACGCCTCGTTATGCACGGGAAAGTTTTTTTGCAATCGCATTTTTCGGCGGGTAATAAAACGATCTAACGCGACTGGCTCAAAGCTCGTTGACAAAATTGGTTGTCCGTGTCGGTCTAGTAAACTTTTCACGCTGAATTCTTCTGAATCTGCGCTATAGCTCCACGGTTCTGATAACGGATCGTCTCGGGCGGAATCTTTGCAGCGCTCGCTATCGACGTTTGAGTGATTTATGACAACGATCCACGATCTATCCAACCCTTGTGGATTACGCCACTTCGGCTTTTCCAGTTTGGCCGCCGCAATCGGCGCGGCCGCCACATACTTATCGGTGAACCCGTGCCATTTATAGATTTCCCCGTGGTCGCAACTCGGGGAATTTCCGCCGTGATTTTTTTGCACGTACCGCCCCGCCTGATACGGGCTAAGGTCTTCGCGCACCGTGTCTAAGACGCGGTACGTACTTTTATAACGCCGCGCGCCCTTGTCACCGCTAGCGCTTAATTCGCTCTCCAAAGGTTGAACGATTACTGTCATTAAACAACCCCCTCGGCCATTTGGACGGTTAATAAATCTTTGCTGTTTATCGCTTCCAACTCAGTTTTAATACCGGCTAAAATCGTGTTCGCTTGCCCGGCGTCCGCTGCGAACGGGTGCGGCGGTTCCTCAATTACCCCGCGCTGTACATCGTGCGCCCGTGGTGCGGCGGCGTTCCGTAGCCGTTTCGCTTGCCCGGCGTCCTTAATGAACGGGTGGGGCGGTTCCTCAATCACCCCGCGCTGTACATCGTGCGCCCGTGGTGCGGCGGCGTTCCGTAGCCGTCGCGGGTCCACGCGAAACCGCGCCGGAAGAACCGCCCTCTCTCGCGCGTCCCGGTTCATTTGGTTAATTAGCATTCCGCTAAGTTCTGCTGTCACGCCGCGCCCGGCCATCGGCCCCGCGTCAAGTTCTTTTATTTTCTTTTTCTTTTCCGTGATCGCGTCAAGTTCTTGCGCCTGCTTGCGTAATTGCGCAACCTCATCTTCGGACAAGCCGCGCATTTCTTTCATTAACTCAACTTGCAATTCATGGCGGCCCATTAAGCCGCCGCCCGCTTCATTCTTTGCGGCAATGTCCGCCTTGATTTTTTCGCTTGCGAAATTTTTAGACAACTTATCGATCTCGTCCGCGTCTTGTTTCGCTCGCTCAATACCGCCGCGCAAGTTGTCTAGAAACTGCTCACCCATTCCGCCAATGTCTGGAAGTAATCCCCGCGCAACGTTGCCTATACGTGTAATGTTCCGTTGGAAATTATCCGCCGCTTCGTCAAGCGCACCAAGGAACGGCGCGAACTGGCCACCGGCCGCACCTTCAGACGCAAGCACACCAAACGCGGTATCCATCCAACCAAGCATAGCGCGATCGACGTCGTTGGTCGCCTCGGCCGCCGCTTGCAAAGCGCCCGTTCCCGCGTTCACCACGCGGAAAAAGTTTTCCGCTAATGGCGTACCGTCCGCGACCACCCCGAAAATATTTTCAATTCCGGTGGCCGCCTGCGCCCAGCTTCCTTGCATATCCCGCACCGCTTCCCCGATGGCTAAAAATTGCGCATCAACCGACATTTCTAAAATCTGCCCGATTGCGTCACCGTCCAAACCGATAGCGCGCAAAAAGTTAAATTCTTTGGACCCCGCCACCTCGGCGGCTGCTAACACTCTGACCATTTCCTTCAACGCCGCGTCCATGTCCGACGCGCCAACGTTGTGCAAATCAGCAGCCGCACGCCGCAAGCCGTCTAACGCTTTCACTGAAATTCCGATTTGTTCCGCCGTTGCCGCCGTGTCAACGTTGCCCATCGACGCGTTAAGTTCGTCAAACTCGCTGGCCGTCGTGTGAATTAATCCGCCAAGATTCGCGGCCGCTGGCCCAAGCAATTCAAACGCCGCGTGTGCCCGCTCGGTCTTGTCGTCTATCGACTGTAAATGCTCAATCAAAAATTTAACACGCTCGCCGCTACTCATTTCGGCGAACGCGTTAGAAATCGTGCGGGCGTCGGTCCCTAACCGTTCGGCAACGCCAGACCAATCACCACCGGCCCCCATAAATTCGGCCGCCTCAAATAGCGCGGCCATTGCCCCCCCGTGGACGTCCCCGAAAATTGCGGCCGCCACTTCTCCGCGTCCCTCTTTCAGTTCACCGATAGCCCCGCGAACCGTGCGCAACGCATCGGCCGCGCTCATTGCCGACACCGCCGCCGGGTCAAGGTTAAGCGTCTTAAAAACGTCGCCTAGCTCGTTCCCTTTTTCTTGCGCGGCCGCCACCGATTTAGAAAGGATTAAAAACGCTTCACTCGCGGCGCGCGTTTCTTGCTCGCTTAGTTGTTTTCGTTCCAATGGTGCGGCAATTTCACGCGCGGGCCGCATCGATTCTAAGGTCGTGGCAAGATTATTAACGCGCTCTTCGGCCAAAATAGCCGCGTCCATAATTGTTGTAATCGCCTTGGGTTTCATTGCTGGCGCGCCCGTGATTTCCGCCATCGTGTCATTGAATCCGCCAATGGCAAAATTGATTGTCATCATATGCGATTTTGCCATTAAAAACATTTTTTGAAACACGCCGTGCATTGCTTGCCCTTTAGTAAATGCGTGCACCAAAAGCTCGGCAAATTTTTCAATTTCTGGCGCAAGGGTAATTGCAAAATCGTTTGCAATTCCTTGAAGCGCCAACCCTAAGCGGCCTAGCGCGTCTTTCGCCTCTTCAATTTGGGCCGCTTCAAACCGGTTAAAGGTCGCGCCTAATTCATCGGCGGCGGTTTCCATTTCTAAAAGCGCTTTACGTCCAGCGGCAAGGGTCGAACTCAACGCGGCACCTTCCGAGTCAAACAGTTTGAAACTAAGCCGCAACCGGTCGCCCTCGTTCTTTACGTTTTGCATTGCGTCCGCAACCATGCGGAACGCCTCGGCCGGTCCCGCGTCGCGTAATTCAACCGCCGACAATCCAAGCTCAATAAAAGCGCTCCGCGCCTCACCCGAACCGTTCGCCGCCTCGGCAATTCGTCGGCTAAATCTTTGCAATGCCATATCGAGCGTAGACGACGCCACGCCCGAAAATTCCGACGCGGCGAGGCGTAAGCCGACTAGCTGACGCGTCGTCATGCCTAACTTCGCCGAAACCTTCGCCAGCTTGTCAATGCGTTCCATTGCTTCGTTTATTGTCCGAATGGCGAAGCGCAACCCACGCAACGCGGCGACAAACCCGGCCGTTGCGGCGGCGGCCGCTAGCATGTGCGGGGACAGTTTCATAAAGCCCAAGTTGAAACCGCGCGTGTTCGCGGTCGCGCCCTTCATTTCATCTTTAACTTTTTTCAAGGCGCGGCGGTACGTGTCTTTTGTGATCGCGCCTTTTTTCAATAGTCGCGCAAGTTCCTTTTGTGCGTGCCCGAATCTTTCGGCAGCCGTGCGCGTGGTGCCGAATAGTTCGCGGGAACGCTTCAATTCTCGGCGGGTAGATACAGCGCCCTTCGTAAAGTCACTGTGATCCATTTGCAACTTATAAACAAGGCTACCTAGCGTTGCCATTACTTTTTGCCCTTTTTGATTTCTCGGCTACAAAGGCGGCCGATCGTTTCGACTAGAATGCGTTCTTGTTGCGGTTGCGTGCTATCCACCGCCGGTTGCAAAAACTCGCGGCCCTCTACGCGGTCGTTACCCGCGTACCAGCCAGACGCCTCGTGTCCAAATTCGACTAGGTGCGCGTGTGCCCCTTGTGGCCACGTCGCCCCCACTAACGAATAGGTGATGTCCTTGGAGCGTAGACTATTTGTTTTAATGGCCAACGATTCCAGTAAATTACCTTCGGCGGCGGGCGATGTTACGCGCTCTAAATTTACGCGGCTTTGCTCTAACACCACTTGCGCGGCAGCGCGCAAAGCGCGTTTTACAATGCGCTCACGTAAGGCAACCGAAACTTTAGCTAGTACGTTTTCTATATAGTCCGCGTTCGCGCTCGCCGTGAATTCTAATTTGTCAGCCAAAATAAGCGCCCATTGTGCGTTGTAATTGGTCGTTGATTCGCTTGGTTAAATCGTCGTGTTTCTTTTTTGCTCGCTCTTTTTTTCCCTCGAATTTAACCAGCGGCATAAAGTCGCTAGGTTTTCGCCACGCCTTCGCCCGGTCGCTTTGACTTGTGATATTTGACCAAACGGCCGTATTGTGAATTGTTGAACAAATCGTTCCAACGAAATGACTCTCCCGCCCCCAGTTATCGAGCAAACACAACGCCCGCCATTCCATTAACTCGCTTTCGTCAATCGAATCGTATAGTTCCGAAAGTTTCAGCACACCGAACCGCGCCGCAATCCTACGGTCTAGTCTTCGCTCGGCGTGCCTTCGAAGTTTTTTACCGCGTCCGCCAACGTGGCCACACTATCGGCAAGGCCAATCCATTGCCTCGCCGCATCGTAAAGCGTTTCAATGTCGGCGGCGCTCGCGTTCGAAAACGCCCCGGCTAACACCTCTTTCGCAGTAAATAACGGGACGCCTTCGCCGTCAACAAGCGTTTGCCCGATCAATAATTCGTTTGCAAACGGCAACCGTTCGCCGTCAAGTTCACCGTCGGCCGTTAAATGTCCGCTGCGAAATTCTCGCATCTCAGATTGCTTCAAATTCCTAATTTTGGCCGTTGTCCCGCTCGGTAAATCAACCAATTTGAAACGGCGGTTAAAGTCTTTTTTGAAATCGTCTTTGGTTAACATTTCACCCCCCTAAAAAAGTACGGCGCGCCGCTTCGTTGCTGCGCGCCGCACCCCGTGCAGCGTAGGAGGTGGACACGCTGCGCGCCTCAAAATTAAATAACTTCGTCTTCGCTGCTTTCCATAATTTGATTAACCAACTTTACTTGGTCGGCAAGTTGCGACTCAGTAAAGACGGGGGAACATTCCCGCCGCGAACCAACCACGCGCGCAACCTCGGCGCAAATTTCTTCAACGTCGCCATCTTCAAGAATGCTAGACGTGGGCAGAAAACAAATTTTGTTATTTTCATTTTCGCCAACGTATGCAATCAATTGGCCCCGCGCCATAACGCAAAATTGCGGCAACTCTACAACCTCACCGTGGGCGGTCATGCCCCGGTGACGTTCCACCGTAACCCCGCTTTTGCTTTTCGCGGCGGGCGGTTTTTTTTTCGCCATTGTTTACCCCTCTTTAATGTTAACTTGGGTTGGTATAGGTCAAATCGGTGCCAGTTCCGCTCACGCCGCTTGAAGCAAGCCCAAGCCCCATGAAAGTAATCACACCGGTTGCGGTTGCTGGCGCGTTGGAGTTTGCGCCAAGTTCGCTGAACGAAATCGACTTAAAAAACGCGCTGCCGCTCCAACTGGCGGCACTAATCCCCAACGCCGCCGCGCTTGTAACAGTCATCACTTCGATGCTTCCTTCCGTTGGCTTTGTTGCGTCGGTCACAAGCCACGTTGCCGTTACATCACCAACCGTTTTTAAATCGCCGGGCATTTTCTCAACGTGCCCGTTGCGCGCCGTGTTATGCGAAGTAATAACCACTTCGCCGATATCAATTGAAGGCGGGGTAATGGAAGTTAATAACAGCGTTGTGCCGCTGCTGGCCAATGTCAAACTTGCACCATGCTGGGTAAGTACTTTTGCCACGGTTATGTTCCTTATGAGGGTAACGAAGTTTCAAACGTAATTGATAAATCTTGCGCCAAAAAAAAACGCATCCAGTCACCCCCACTTTTCGATTTTATGACGCCCGTTTCCGGCGTCGTGTCCACTACCGCCCGCGCAATTGCGGTTGCGCCCCACGTGGCGGCGCTTCCCGTCGTCGCGCACGCGTGGCGCACCTTTTCAAGCAACGCCTCACACGCGGTCGGACTGTCACCATACGCGCGCATTTCAACGCGTGTCGCCCCTAGCCCAATTTCTCCAGCAAGTGAACTAAACACCGGGCCGCCTAAGACTTGGTAGGTCAAAAAACTACCGCGACGGCTCGCGCGTTGTGGAATCCCTTGCGTCTTTGATATTTCAAAAATCTTTGCAGCGTTGCCACTCCCAACAATCGCCGTGATGGCGGCTTGCGTTTTCAAAAACGTTTTTAATTCATCGCCTAACCATGCCATAATCACAGCACCTCCACACAATGGCACATCGTGCGCGCGGGTTTCGTGCCGCGTGTCACTGGAATAACGCCTGTGATTTCCAGCAGCGCGCCATCGTGCAAACCCCCGACAACTTTAATTCGGTGGCTAGCGTCTAGCCCTGCAATATGTCGCACGGTCACAACGTAATCCGTCCGCGCTTCCAGTTGCGCGCCCTGATACGATTCATCACCACTAATACCCTTAACACAAGAAACCTCAGCCGCCACTTTTTCGGCGAGTGTCCCGCTATAATCCGGCGCAAAATCACCGGCCGCCGCCGTGTCGATTTGGATCGTTACGCGGTCGCGCATCCTGCCGATTTTGCTTCGCATTTTAGCCATAGACGGCGCGCCCCTCGCTTTGTAGTGTGGCGTCGATTCCTGCGCGAACTTGCGGCGACAAACTTAATTCTCGGTTTTCGTATCGGTCGGCGCAAAAGTCTTTGATTGCTTGGCGAATCATTGGCGATGGTTCGTCGCTCGCTCCCGCCGTATGCGTTAGAGTTACCGCGCCCCCTTGCGCTCGCACGGCGGGCCACGATTTGCCGTAAGCTGGTTCAATTTGTGCGTCTTGCGGCCCGGTCACCACGTTATAATCGGCGCTCAACAAATCCTGCGTTGCCCCGTCTGAATCGACATATTGAAAACTTGCCACCGCGAACAAAGGCGCACGCGGCAACCAAATAACGCCGCCGCGCAGATAAAAACATTCGTCGTTAAAATTATCGAGCGTCAGCGTCCACGTCTGCAACATGGCCGCCAAACAACAACGGTTTTCAACGTAGCGCGTCGCCGCTTCGATAATCTCGGACAACAGCGCGTCGTCGTCGCGGTGGTCAACATTTAGGTATTCCCGCACCGCCTCAATTGTCACCGCGCGCTTCGTTGCTTCCGTGGTTCTTAGGTAGCTTGCCGCCACGTTTTGGCCTCGTTTTTTTTACGCGTACTTGTTCGGCGATGCCCCGCCGAATTAGCACGTCAGACACGCCGCCGCCTAGGCTTGTCACGTGTCCAACGTCCCAAATTCGGTAAGCTCGCAAAAAGCGAATTTCCAAAATTTCACCCCCCCTGATTAACTGGCGGCCGTCAACAACGACACAACACCACCGGCAGCCGAAGCGCTCGACAAGTTGTGACAATTGATATCATAACGGCTAGTCACGCGTACCGTGGTGACATCTTCGTTAAAGGCGTACTCGTCCGACGTGGCAATTTCTACGCCGTCGCGCTCCCCAAGGATTACGCTTTGTTTCCAGTCGCCTAAGAAAAGACACTGTTGCGCGTCATCCTCGGCCACGGGCATGTACCCAGTAAATCGAACCGGGTAACCAAGGAACGATTTTCTAGCCGGGCCGTCAACGCTTTCGCTTACCGTCGCGCCGCCCGATGCAACTAGCAATTTTTCCATTACAGAATGATAAAAATTTCGGCTGCAAACAAACTCGGCCGCGTCGTGGAATTCATCGGGCAATTTTGCCAACATCGAATGAAAGTCTCCCATCACGATTTCGGACCACAGATTGCCGCTCGCGGTAACGCGTCCGCCCGCCAGATTTCCCGCCACAATTCCGGTCACGCTACCATAAGACGCTGTACCGTCGCCCGAAATAAACTCTTCGTCCTCGCGGCCGCTTAAGGCATACGCCGCCCGGTTGGCTACACGGTCAGCAATACGAATAAGACTGTCGGCGCTTAACTCGCGCGAAACCTTGGTTAACGTTGCACGCTTCACAACCGCAAGCGAGATATTTGAAAAAACCAAGTCCGTTAAACTAATGGCGGCCGCCTCGCCCGGATAACCGACAGATGGACCCGACGCAAGTTTTGGCACACTTGCCACGTCCGCACTCATGGGATAAATATCGGCAATCTGCCGCAGTAAGCCAACCCTTTCGCGGACGTCGATAATTGACGCGCTCACTGGATCAGGAACAGTAAAGCCGCCTTCAGTGTTCGTGGTTGTTTGTGCGGCGTTGAATCTTACGCCGTTATCGTCACACCAACGCTTAGCCGACTCGTTGCCGGACATTGCCCAAATCTGCATGCCCGCCGCGTAGGCGTTCGCGTTCGCATGTTGGCCACGGAACGACTTTAAATTGTAATCGACGCCCGCAATAGCGCGCGGGGTTTCAAATCGTGGTTCATCGTAAAATTTTGGAACGCGTGCCGCTTGCGCTTCGCTTTGTCGCGGGTCGTTGTTATCGCGGGCGGAGCAAAATTCCTCAAACTTTTTCGCCTTCGCTAGTCGGCCTTTGTTTTGCTCAATTTTTTCTAGCAATTCCTCTTGCCGCGTCGCCTCTTCGGCGGATAAATCCCGTGATTCGGTTTCCGCAAAGGCGTTGATTGCCTCAATTTCTTTAATGTCGTCGTTTAAAAGTTCCCCGATTCGCTGGCTAGAGAGTAAAGCTACCATTTTACAACGCTCCGTTTTTCGCTGTTTTGTGCTACGCGGCAGCGCACAAAAAAAACGAGTGGGCCGCCGGTTAAAAAAAACCGATCGGCGCGCCACTCGTTATCGGAAGCATCGCCAGAATTTGAATTATCTTACGGACGCGCGCGAATCGTCAAGACAAAATCGCGCGTTCCACTTTCATTCGACGTTGCGAGGCTAGACGCTTGGCCGGAATGGGCGCGGCGATAAGTTCCGGCGCTCGCCGGTATTCGCCCAACCACTCAGTGCGCGCCGCCCGTGCGGCTATCGCTACGTCGTTCGTCACATCACAAAAACCGTAGCCGGTGGCCTCTTCTGCATTTAACCACGTTTCCGCATCCATCATTGATTTTAGGTTTTCGCGTGATAATGCCGCCTTGGTTTGGTAGGCCGTTATTAATTCTTCGCCCACGCGCTCTAGAACGTCGGCCGTGTTCCGCAATTCGTCGGCGTTCCCACTTACGGCGCTCCAAGGTTGGTGAATCATTAACCATGACGCCGTTTGCATTTGCACAACGTCCGCGGCGCAGCAAATCACACTAGCTATCGATGCGGCTACGCCGTCAACCTTCGCGGTAATGTGCGCCGGGTGGTCGCGTAGCATGTTAAAAATTGCCAACCCGTCGAAAACAGAACCACCTTCGCTATTAATCCTCAATACGAGCTCTTTAATGCTCCCCAAGGCCGCCAGTTCGTGGCGTATATCATTTGCGCTAACCGCGTCAAACCAGTAAGACTCGCCGATAGTGTCGTAAATCCAAAGCTCGGCGGCGTCGTCGGAAACTTGATTAAAGAATTTCATTTTCGGTCGCCTCATATTCGTTAGTAATTAACCGCCGCGCCCGCGTGGCGTGTTCGCGTGAATCGTCTATGATTCGCGCCGCGCACGTCTGCGGGTCACCGTCGCACAAATTTAACACTTCCTGTTTCCTTTTTTCACAATAATTAACAATTACGTCTAGCGAGAATAACGCGTCCATGCGGGCGGGTAATTCCTCGCCGTAATAGTTTTCGAGCCAGTCAATATAGTTCGTTTCGTTTGCAATCGCCTTGCGTAGCGCGGCACCTTCGGCCCTCAACACTTTTTGTAGCTCGTGATTAAATAGCCTGCGCGTTATGAGGTCGGAAACGCGAACAGCCTGGCCATTTACAGTTGACGCTTCGGCGCTCGCCGCATCGGTCAACGTCCCAGGTTGCGCGGCGTTGCTGGTTGTGTGTGGATTTTCGTAAACATCTAAACCGTCAACCGGGTTTTTGTCTTCCAGTTTCCGAACTTCATTCGGCGACATAACGCGCATTGCAATAAACTTTTCGTAAGCCGTTGCGCGGCTTAGTGTGTCGCCACGCAAAAACGCTTCGGTCTTCCATTTAAAAAAGTGTGTTCGGTTTTCTCGTTCGCTCGGCCTCAGTAATTTTCGCGCCGCTTCGCTTGCCCATTTATTTAGCCACCGTTGTAACGCTGATTGCAAATAACTTTGATTCATTTCTGAAATATTAGAAAACGTGCCCTGCACCATAGCACCTAATTTATGGGGTGGCAGATTTAACAACCCCGCCACCTCTTCGCGGTCTAGTCGTTTGCTTTCGATCCATTGCGCGTCCGTGTGCGACATTTGCAAACTATTCCATTCCATCCCTTGCTCTAGGATTGCAATTTTCCCGGCGTTATCAACTCCCGCGTGCAACTGTTGCCAGTCGCGGCGAAACGCGGCTTTCTTTTCTGGATCACGAAAAGTTCCGTCCATAGAAATCACGCCATTTAACCGCGCGCCATTTTTAAAACTACTGGCCCCGTGCTTAGTTAATGCCAAACCCATGCCGATAGTGTTACGCGCGACATCGCAAAGACTCACGCCCCAATAACCGTTAGACGATAAACCTTTGAGATGGAAAATATCTGAATAATTGAAAATGTATTCCTTTTCATTTACTCGCGTTGAAATGTATAGTTTTCCCTGCGGGTCAAAAATTGGTTGCGTTGCGTCCGGCGGTAGCGGCGTCAAGCTTACCGGGTCTTGTGTTAACTCGTTGCGATTAATCAACGCGCAAGCGTTCCCCCACAACAAGGCGCGGCTGGCCATAAGTTCACGAAAACAACCCGGCGTCATGTAATCATTTGGCGTCTGACAAAGTACACGCGCCGCGGGGTGTTTATATTCTTCGTTTACAAGTTCGCCGCTGCGCCTCATTAGCACTAACGGCAGCGTTGCTTGATCGCCCGATAAAATGCAAACGCCTTGATATAGCGGCCCGTGTGTCAACGCTGTTTCGGCGTTCACTTTCACGCCGCTATCGCTTGCGCCGCCGCCAAGCGAATTAACTAGCCACACGGCCGGGTTTTGCGAACCGCTCGCCTTTAGCGAGGATTCATAGTTGCCGTCTTGCGTTACATCAATTGAGAAATTGTTCATGTCAACAAGCCCCCCGGCTCATAATCGAAATCGTCGGTTTCTTTTTGTGCAAACATCACTTCCGAAAATGCCATGATCGACGCCACAATCGGGTCTATTTTTTCCTGGCTCCGCGCCTTGGCTGGCATAATGTAGCCTTGGTGGTCTTCGCGTACCGAAACGTTAAGCGCGCACCAACCCAAAAGCGGATTGCCGCCGTGGATGATTTCGCCGCGCTCTAGCGCCGAAACAAACGCCCGTGTTGGCTCGTTATATTTCGCCGTGTTTTGGGCGAATTTATAAGTCGGTACGCCCCATTGATTATTCGTGC
>VTLG01010708.1_pt1 | contig 13982 bp, 27 predicted proteins | sample 4694571 | NCBI WGS metagenome assembly VTLG01 (sample SAMN12604809, study PRJNA352737) | marine metagenome | biome: ENVO:00000447; feature: ENVO:00000209|ENVO:00000569|ENVO:01000036; material: ENVO:00002151; isolation source: viral sequences binned using virsorter ...
CTAAAATGTCTCTAAATTCTTCTCTATCTATGATCTGTTGATCAAACAATGCTGTTAATGCTGTAATATCCTGTCCAATTAATCTTTCAATATCAAAATCTCTACTAATCTTTACTTCTGGTGGTTCAATACCTACATATTCAGCAGAAAAATTAAAACATTTTTGAAGTTTTTGTTCTAATTCCATTGAAACCATAGCAAGCATAGAATTAGTATCAACACGATCTAAACGTCTTGCATCAGCAGATTCAGCTACAAATTTCTGTTGACTTAAAGTAGATATTCCCAAGGTAGCCATTTGCATTTGAAGTTCTTTTATCTCAGCAGATTGAGCGTCAAAAGCACTACTTGCAGGTTCTACATAGTAAACTTTATTGCCTGGCTGAGTTGCCATTGCATAATTAACAGATATAGCAAGGTCTTTTGTCTGATCATCATATCCTTCCATTACAAGCATTGGTTGAGATGCAACGTGCAAACTATGAATGAGGTCAGCCTGTCTTTGAAAATGTGCAAGATTTAAATATGCAATATCAAGTAAAGGTGGTTTGCTTACTAAATTTTCAGTTTTTCCAGAATAAATAGTAACTAAAGGTATTTCACCAAGAGAAAATTCTCCTGATTCAACTTGTTGATAATCTTTATCTGCTGATCCCATTTCAAAATTTCCTGTCACACTATTATCAGAGACATCATACATTTCTTCGATTTGCTCTTTTTTACGAAACACTCTGTACCGACCAGGTTCTATAACTCTTATCTGGTCATAAACTTTTTCACCAAAATCTCCATCAGGCAATACAGCCTTTTCTGCAATTCGAGCTTGTATAAGATTCCCATAATTTGATTCTCTATCTAATCTCCAACCATAAAGATTGTTTGGGTCAACTTCAATCCAATAAGGTCTACGATTTTGCTGTCTTTCTTCAGCAAGACTTAATGCACCAGATGGAGCAGGATAATCAACAAGAATATGACTTTGACCATATGTAAGAGAACACATCAATATTCTTCTTGCATATTCATCTAAATCAGAACCACAACCATCAACATCCATTTTGAATGTATCTGTCCAATAAGGATCTCCAATCAATGATATTGGTTTTCTTAATACAAGACCTGTAGCTGCTCTTATTAATCTTTGTGTAAAAGGAGAAAATACAGCACGATTTACTCTTGCCATATAAGCATCAAAATCTTCTCTTGGTTCTAAAGGCAAAAACGCTTCGCTATTTTCTCTAAGATATTCAGTACCTTCTGTTACAGCTTTCATTATTTCCCACCCTTTCATCATGTCTAAAACTGCTCTAGTTCTAGTAAAAGGACTATCAATACCACCTAAAGAAGTAGATGAAACAATATTAGTTCTAATTGGACCAGGAACAGCGTAAGTCATAATTTACCATTTAGTGCGGTGTGACCAGTATCTTGCAGAAAAAAATCCTGGGTTGGGATCTTGTGCATTATGTCTAGCATAATATGCTTTTCTTCTAGCTTTATCTTTTTCTGTTTTAGGATTTTTACCAGCACCTACAACCCCCTGTTGACCAAATCTTATTAACTGAATTTTATCGCCTTTTTTAGCTAAAACCACATGAGATTTAGTTGGATGATTAGGAGTTTTTTTTGGTTTATTAAAATCTTCTAATCTATTTTTTATAAGTCTAGGGTCTTTTTTTTTCATCTTCCTACTTTTGCTTGTGCTTTTTTATGGGCTTGAGTAAAAGTTTCACCCTCTCTCATCTTCCTCTTCATATACTCCATATGTTTTTTGCTATGGTGCTCAGAGTGTTTTTCAAGGAGATTTTTTTGGCGAGTTGTAAGTTTCACTTCTTTTTCTTTTTTTTCTTAGAACGTAATTTTTTAAGATCCGCAGCCGTAATCTTATCCCGTGGTGGAGCAACAGCAGCAAGTTTACGCTGTTTTGCTGAATAAGATCTTTTAGGCATTAGATAGCAGAAGTAATAGCACCATTAGTTACAAAACTAACTGATACTGTAGAAATATCTCCAACAGTAGAACTAAATGAAGTACCTGTAATAATTGCGTTAAAACTTAATTTTTTTGTACCTGATGTATCTAAAAACAGGTTGAATGTTGCATCACCAGCATCTTCAGTCGTTAATACGTCTGTAATAATTTCAGCAGTATCATCACCAGATGTTGCTGTGTAAAGAAGATCAACAGTACCAGAACCAGAAATTAAAGATCCCACATACTTTCTTGATGTATCTCCATGAGCAGTACACTCAAGAGTATCTTTTGTTGTATCTAGAGTCCAAGCTGTTGTAGATGCTATAGCTCCAACTGTTCCAGTTCCGTTATCAAATGATACAGAGCCTTCTTCACCACGAAAAAATGCCATGATTCTAAGAAAAATTTACTTATAACAATATATTACCTTGAAACTGCGTTTTTCACAGTTATTTTCTTTTTCTTTTTTTTTGATACTCTGCATAAATAGCCTTATCTGCTGTTCTAGCACCCCCCTGTCCTGTCATATAACTATTAACTCTACCCATAGCCCATGCTTCCATTGATACATTTCTTGAACCAGCAGAAAGATAGGCTCCCTGACCTTTACGATAAACCCTTGCAAGCTCTCCATAATAGAACCTACTATCTTCAGCCTTCTTTTCAAGACTTTTTTTAATTTTACCGCTTAGAGGTTTTCTTCTTCCGCTTTGAGTCATCTTGTTGAGAACGTAATTTTGAAATAGCTTTTATATCAATATATTCACCTTTTCTGTATTTTTCGGCAGTTTCTTTTATTTCTTTTGCCTTTGCAGCTTTATTTTTCGCACCAGCAAGGTATTTGCTAGGCACACCTGTTTTTTTGTCTCTTTTTACTCTTCTAAATTTTCTCACTTTTTCTTAGTAGTTTTTTTCTTTTTCTTCTTTTTTTTCTTACCTGTCATTGAATGAGAGCTGTGATACATAATAAAAAAGTAAACTCTTAATATATTCTAAACGCAGTTTGCCCTAATGTCTCTGGTTTTGCCAAATTAAATTGTTGTAGACAAAGATAGCCAAAAGCATCAAAAGCATGATCTACACCAAGGTTTTTGTTTGGTAGACCTGTATTTGGTGCATATGTAAGAGTTCTAAGTGCTTTTATCAATTCTTTACATCTTGGATGTATTAATGTTCTTCTTGTACCATCAGCATCATATAAAGCAGTATTAACAGCAGTAATTTTATCTCTGATCCTCCAAGGTGATCTAGGACTCATAACAGTAAAACCAGACCTTCTAAGTATTGTATGATCTGTAACTCCTACCCCACTAGTTTTTCTTGCACTACCGGTAGGGTCAGGACAAGCAATAATTCTTCTATCCACCCCATATCTTCTAGTAACTTCTTCAGCAAAATCCCAAGTAGTAGCACCACCTGTCAGCATAATCTCATCGAAGACATATAGTGTATCATTATGCTTCACAGCACAGATTCCTGCCATAGGATCAACGTTAAAATCCAATCCAATTAACAAGGGAAGCATATGTAAATCAGCTATCTCCTTATTAATATTCTCATCACTAAAACTAACAGCAACAAGACCAGTAAGATTCTCAAAACTAGCTTCAAATTCCTGTCTGAATGTTCTTGGGTCTAGTTGTCCTCTTGCTGCTTCTACTTCTTCTTCTTTTACATTACCTCCTTCAATCGTAGTAAAACTCCACCTCTGCCAATCATCCCACTCCTGCTCACCACAAAAGCACCACATATCATAAAACCAACTTGCCGTACCATCAGGTGTTGATATAAAAAGTGCCCATCCTTGTTTGTCAGCTAAAGCAGGCCTTATAACTTCAGCCCACACATCACGTTCCATAAATGCAGCTTCATCCAATACAACCCCTGCTAAGCTTCTACCTCTTAGTGCCATAGCATTTTCAGTACCTTTTAACTCAATACTTGACCCATTTATCAAATCAATCCTCAAATCTGTTTCATTTTTAGCTTTTATCCATGTTTTAGGTGTTAATCTCTTCAATTCCTTCCACGCAATATCCTTTGCCATACGATAAGTAGGAGCACAATAGAAATAAACCTCCCCAGGTCTATCGATTGCTCCTCTAAGCAACTCGATACAGGATAAATATGACTTCCCAAACCTTCTTCCAGCAACCAACACACGAAATCTTTTCTCACTATTAAACACCTCCCCCTGTGCATACCTTAAACTGATCTCATTCAAGCTCATATCACCCTTTTTTTCATAATATTACTCATTTTCTTTCGCATTTCATACTTTTAAGGCTATCATCAGAATATTAACCCCCTCAAAGACTAAGTCTGTGGCTGAATCTTTTATTAACAATCTAAATTACGACCTTCCTGCACCTCAACGTAAACCTCGTGTTCAAAAATATACAGGAGGTACAAATTCAAGAGCAGTAATAGAAGCTCGTTGTCAACGTTTATACTCAAAACAGTTAGAAGGTAAAACAACTAGACAACTAGTAATAGAACATTCTCATAGAGAAGGTATCTCAGAAACAACAGGTTGGGCTGATTGGAATAAAGTTAAAGAATGGAATGATCAAGATTGGTTGAAAGAAAGAGATAAAATGATTCCTCGTCTTCAAGCAATGCGTATGCGTCTATTCAATAAAGCAGTATCAAAAGGTCAATTACAAACAGCTGCACAAATATTAGACTCCCTAGGAAAAGTAGTTGGTGAATCCGTAGAAACAGTTAACATCCAAGCTCCAGAACTTGCTATACGCATAGAACCTAAGCAATAAATATTTGTAGAATATATTTAAGTTACCCACACACGCAAAAAAAATAAATAAATTTACAACTACACCCCTATTGTTACAAATTATTAAGATATTGATATATAATTATATAACTATATATCTAGTAGCTAATATTGGGGTAGGGGAAATAATATCTTATTTCTTCAGTACCTAGACAATTGCATACTAATTAAACTATGGAAGCTCATCAAAAAGCTATTTTAAAAGCTATTGATAAAATACCGGCTTTTGTGATAAATGAAGGTGACATAGAATTTATAAGACTTTCACGTTTTGTAGATCCTAACAATCCTGATCCTAATCACGCTACTAGAAAATTTCTAGTTATAAAGATTGCTTGGGATTAATCCTCTAGCACTCTTTAAATCAATTGTAAGGGGTGTAAATATCTTTTATAGATAAATACACCTTTTACAACTAATAAGCTTTTATAGCTTTACTAAAACTAAACAACACTAAATTAATTAAACTCATGATTAAAAATTTTGTTATCTGGTCTGGTTTTTATGCCTTAACTGGAATTGTTTTTACCTCGGTTATTACTGAAAGTCTAAATAAAAGTACTTTTGCAGATTGTAAACTTAATATCTCTAGGGATAATAAAGCATGCATACAAGTATTAAAAACTGGTAGCAGTTTTCAACAACAACAAGTATTAAATATACTTGCCATAAATGAACTAAAAGGTATATAATTAAATATACCTTTATACAATTTTATTTAATTAAACTCATGAATTCAAAAGAAATTGCCGACCAGCTCCAAGAGTCAAAAGAAATTCTTCAAGCTATTGAAGAAATTCCAACAAGTAAATTTTTAACTTGTGAAGAATACAATACAATACTTTTAAGTCTTGTAAAAGATTCTTATTACTACAATAAAAATAAAGAATCTATCGATTCTATTTTAAATAAACTCTTTAATGTTTCTATTATCGAAGTTGAAAAGCTTTTAACTATTCAAGAAATAGCAAAAGAGCAAAATAGAAGAATAGAGGAATTAAGTAAACCTCTAACAACAAAACCAACTATAAGTAACCCATAACGGGTTACTTTTTTTATTCACTTTATTAATTTAAAAACTATGTATACAGTATTTGTAAGAAATTGGTTTAAATATAATCCTAGTGTTATTAATGAGCTAGACAGTTCATTAAATGGGATTGAACCAGACTCAAGAGCTAGAAAATATAAGCTAGCTACTTTTAAAACTGAAAATGAAGCAATAGAGTATGCAAGAGAATACAATAAGACACATAAAGAGGGAAAATTAAGACGTAAAGCAGAATACACACAATATTATTAAAAATATTTTCTTATAGCCTCGAATTAATCGAGGTTATAAAAAACTATTTTTATAAATAGTTTTATTTTCAACTTACATTAATTAAAAAAATGAATCACACATTAACTGTTAGAGGTGCATATAGCACTGATTTCAAGAGTAAAAAAGAGATATTAGAGCACTATAACTCTAATAAAGACTTTCAAAACTTGAATCCGATGGTTTCAGGTGCATATGTCAATAAAAAAGACGCTAAAAGGTTTAAAGTAGGTTATTTGAATGTTAGATATAAAAACTTAATGAATATAGCAGTTATAGACGTTAGTAAGGATAAATTATTATGAATTTAGATAAGGTATTTACTAAGCATGATGATGCAGCTCATGGATGGTTAGAAGTTAGTTTTGAAGATTTAATCGATTTAAATATTCATAATAAAATTTCTAATTTTTCATACATAGATTCAAATAAAAATTTAATCTATTTAGAGGAAGATGTTGACATGGTTTTATTTTTAAAATCATATAAAGAAAAATATAATAAGGGGTTAGCTTATGTTGTAGAAAATAATTATGAGATACATCCTATTCGAGAGTTAGCAAGTTATATAGTTATATAAATCAAAAATAATACTAGCTTAAAGGGATGTTTTAAACATCCTTTTATGAAAGTATTTTTTTACTTTCAATTAAAAACTTATTTTATTAATTAAAAATGAAAAAAGAATTATTTAAGTTTGGGGTTAATAACTCTAAACTTAAAAATACTATCACATTTTCTAAAAGCTCAGGGTTGACGTGTCCAGGTGCTAATGAATGCCGAGCATATGCCGATATGAATGCCCAGGGCAAGAGATCGGTTAAAAGGTTTAAAGATACTAAATTTACTTGTTATAGTGCAAGTTTGGAAGCTTTATATCCTAGTCTATATAATCTTACTAGACATAACACTAGCCTATTGAATGAGTATATTAAAAAAGATGATTTTAATGGATTAGTAGAATGTTTGAATGCTTCATTAAATAAAAAAAGAAGTAAAAATATTAATTTAGTTCGCTGGAATCAAAGCGGGGATATATATACACGTTTTGAATTAGAGGCATTAAAAGAAGTATGTAATTTAAATAAAGATTTGACGTTTTATTTTTATACTAAAAATTTAATATTGTTTGATCATAATCACTCAATACCTAACAATATGAAAGTAACCGCAAGTTATGGCGGGAAATATGATTATTTAATAGATAGGGGTTATTTCAAGAGATTTTCAAAAGTTGTTTTTTCAACTAATGAAGCTAAAATCTTAAATCTACCGATAGACACTGACGATACTCATGCTTATGAAGATAAAGGTGCTAACGGCTTTGCATTATTGCTTCATGGTCAGCAAGAAAAAAACACCCCAAGTGCAATTGCATTAAGAGAAATAAAAAGAAATAAAAAATATAAAACTTTATTCGATGATATCGAAAATTTAAAAAAGAATAAAAGATATCAAGTAATAGAAAAAAATAATCATGTAATTATTAAAGATAATATAACATCTTTAGTACATTCAAAGCCTATTTAATATTTAGATTTTAAAAGTAATAAGAATAATAATTTATAAAGCATATCGTTATTATTAGGGGTTATCTCATCAACTTGAGATAACTTTTGATGCTTAATAAAAGATTGCAATTGATCATTATTCTGAATGTCATGATTATGAATAAAATTTTTAATAAAAGACATTAAAGGCGAATTAGGGTTGATTAGTATACTAAATAGTGTATACTAAAATATATAATTATACAATTAATTAATCATGAATGAATCAAATTTACGTTTATCGAACGTACAACAGAGAGCTATTAGGGCGTTAGCCAAGGCCGATGCTAGACCAGTTAAGCAAATGCTATCAATGGTTTTAAATGAAGGTTTTAATTGGGTATTTAATGACTTTCAAGAGAATATTCAACCTTATCAAGGGTGGCCTAGTGATTGGGAAAAGATAAAAAAAGAATTAGAGAATGAATATAAAAAAGCTATGGAGGTTAAATAGTGGTAAAAGAAAACCCTAATAAAGAATCCTGTAGAGAAAGAATGAAAGAACTTATTCGAGTTAAAAAACTCAATAGGAATCAAGTAGTTAAAAGATGTATGAGAGAATTTGATGACGTTCATAAATCAACTTTTTATAGTTGGTATGATGAAGTTATTAATGAACCTGATATAGTTTCCTGGGAAGAAGATAGAAGGTTAGAAGTTGTATCTGAATATCAAATTAAACATGATCTTATGAGTAGAATGTTTAATCGAAACTTAGAACAATATGAAAAGTATTGTGATCAGTTTGAAGATAATGAAGATACTGAAACTTTAAACAATATCGAGAAGTATGAAGATAGACTTAAATACTTCATTAAAAAATAACATACACGAAAATTCGCTAACGAAAATGATTGACAACCCACTAGAAAACCAGGTTATGCAAGAGTATGACAATCTCTATATCAATGAAAAATTTGAAGAGCATTGTTCTGATGCTGCTAAAGAATTAGCTAAAGATAATAATCTAAACCCAGATTATTATGAACCTTTTATAGAGTTTTACATTGAAGAATGTAGAGAATCTGACCGAGGATATTTTTTCTCGGATGATAAATATATTATTGATCTTTGGTGGGATCATAATAAAGATTTATATGAAACTAAAACACCTTATATGGAGATTAAAAAATGAAATTTTATGATGAATTAGATTCTATTCATGAAAAGATAGAGGATATTATTGAAAAAGAACAATCAACCTGGTATCCCAATAGACAACTATCATCTAATGATTTATCTGATTTAGAAGAAGTTTTTAATTTATTGGGAAAGATAATAAATTCAGAACCTACTGATCATGAAATGATGAGTAGCTTTGGTACTAAATGGCATGATGGATTATAAATTAATCATTATCTTCTAAATACTTATCAACAGCAGTTCTAACTTGCCAAGAGACAGGTAAACCAGTTTTTTCCTTTCTTTCTCTAAGTTTATCTGCTGTTTTTTCAGTAAAATTAATCATCATTTTTGTATGATCATCAGTTTTAGGTCTTCCTTGAGGCATAAATATACAATTAGATATAAATATATATAACACAAAATAAAAAGACTATCAAGTAAAACTTAATAGCCTTTTAGTTTACTGATGAGGTAACTAGTTGCTTATGAATGAATAATTAGGTCATGAAATGAACCTTGACTCTTCAAACATCCTCGATGGGAACTCATAACATCTTTGATTGAAAGTTTGGGGTCGAATCCAAATCTATTTAGAGTCATCAATAGTAAATTCTTTCAAAGGAGCAGCGACTAACTTCAGTATACCCCAGGATTCATATAATTAAACATATTATGATATATAAATATATATCCTATGAATGGCAAAAAAGAAAAAGAAAAGAACCAAAAGAAAAAGAAATATATATTAAGTAAATAAATATATTAAGTAGATAAGATTATAAGTGTATTAAATATTATATATATATTAAATATATATTATTTAGGATAAGGAAAAGAATTTTTCAGATATTTGCTTGACAATTAAATAAGTATCATTTACTGTCAGTAGTGAACACTTAATTATCTATTAATGGAAACAAAGAAAGATATAAAGGTTTCTGTCTTCCTTGATAAGGAGATGGCTACTTTTATTGACGAAAATAAAACTTATGGGATGAGGCGATCAGATTATATGCGTGGTCTTGTCTGGGAGAAGATGAAACGTAAAAAGGCAAAACCAACAGTTACAACTACGAATGATCCTTTCAATAGTTCTTGTATTACTACTGATTTAATACCTGATGATCTCAAACAATACTCTGATCTTTTTATTGAATGGTGGCCTATAAGAAAACAAAAAGGTGGATCTTGTACTGAGAGCGTTGCTAACCGCATCTTTAAAACACTTAGGTCATTTCCATCACAGGACAGAAAAGAAGCTCTTGAGAAGGCAATTACAGGTGGCTGGAAAGACATTTACCCACTTAAGAAGGGTTACAAACAAGAAGAGCCAAAAAACAATCACCCTGCATCAAGAGTATTTACAGCAAAAGGAGGGTTTGAATAATGGCAAAAAGTCAAATTGAAATCGCTGTTGAGTTTCTCAAAGAGCGTGGTTGGGAGTTTAGACCTGCTCAAAAAATCCAAGGTGTATTTAAACCTGTTGGTAAATATGATGCCAAGAATCCTGTTCAAGATGACTTCAGTATTTATGACAACAAGACTCTTAAAATGTATGCTTATCATATTTCTTTAGCAGAATCACAAGGTAGAACTTGGAGGTATGTTGATTAATTATGGAAAAACTATTTGATGTTTCTGTTATTAAAACTCTTAAAGATGCAATAAAGAGAGGTAAATTTACTCTCGAAGATTTAGATACACCTCCCCCAGGTTGGACAGAATGCGTTAACAACTGTAATGGTAACCCTGCTTTCCCAAAAGGTTATCAAGGTGTCGAGTATAAAAACCTTGCTAGGATCAAAGAAGCTCCACCCCCACAAGAAAAAGTAGAAGTAATCAACCCCAAAGACTATCCAACATTTTTTTAATTAAACATGAAAACTATTCAAAAACTTCCTAAACTTCCTGTCTTCAGAAGTGAACGTGAACACAAATATTATTGTGAAAAATCAAATAAATGGTTGAAGTATTCAACTACTCAGGTTTGTAATGAGCTAGATGAGAAAGCAAGAGAAAACATAGAACATACAAGACATATCTGGCAACCAAGAGGAGAAATTGTTCATTACTGTTTAGAACAAAGAATGTTAGGTGCTGATGAAACACTTATCGATATGGATGTATATGAAGAATGGGTTATTCCATTATTTAGATTAGAACTTTTCACTCACTTTAAACCTATGGGTGTTGAATATATGATGAGTAACCCTATCAAAGATGTTGGAGGTCAGCTTGATCTTATCGGTTACGATACAAAAGCTAAGAAGATCAGATTGATTGATCTCAAGACTAAGGGAGATACAAAATATGATTTTAAAAAAAGGACAGGTTGGGGAGAACCTTACAGAACAGATAAACAACTAGGTTGTTATATCGAAATGCTTAAAATGAATTGTGATATCGAGCCTGATATCTGCAATACGATTTGGGCGTACAAAGGCAAGTGTATGTTGAACGAAGATCAACCTGTGCAGCGATGCAAGGATGCATGGCAGGAAGCATGGGAAAAGTTTGAAGCTAAACAGGTAGTGTTTTGATATGGGCTACCTTTACTCAAAGATGAGTCCTTTTTACAATACGAGGACTATAAGTATCTCAACTGCTGGTACTAATATGTTTCCTACATCTACTGGAGTAGTTTACGACAACAATGCTTTCGATAACTTACCAGGAGATGAGAAACATTATTTAATTTCAGAAACTGAATTAGAACAATTAGCAATTGATGTTGCAGAAGGAAGTATAGGTATTTATGGAAGAACACAAGCTACATTTTTTAAACGTAAAAAAGAAAAAAAATGGGATCATAAAAAAAACTTAGGTCATGTTTATTTTTTTAAAAGTGCAGGAAGTCATAAAGTAGGCTGTTCTTGTGCAAATAATATAAAAAATAGAGTTAGATCGCAATGTCCTGATGAAGTGATTGCAGTAAGTGAAGCAAGAAAAGATTATAAAGAATTAGAAAAAACAATACACAAGATGTTTGCTAAAAATCAGGTAGGAAGATACGAAATATTTAATGATTTGACAGAAAACGATATACAAAAGATTAAAAGATTGCTAGGAAATAAAATAGCTGTTGATATACGACTTAGAAAACGATGAGATATATACTTGATGTCTCAGGTAGAGACCTGGAGCTAATAAAAGCTTCTATTGTCAACTTTGAAAGATCATTAGAGATGTCATCTGAAGAAGATTTTGATCATCTTATTGATGAACTAAATGACACATACATGAGTTTAAAATTACAGAAAAGTAAACAACTAAAAGCAAAACTTAGAAGAAAATGGGGTGTAAACACATGAAATCTTTTTATAAAGAATTAGAAAAGGCAAAAAGAACCATAATAAAAAATTTATGGATTCAGAAAGGTATGCTTGATGATGAATGGTTTCGTGAGCAGATATCAACAAAAGAGTATGTTGTAAGAGATAAAGATTTGAAAAGACGTATAAAAGAACTTGAAGGATAATATAATTTGGTATATAGTTATATATAAATATATCTACTTATTAATTAAAGATGCCAAAGCCTTCTAGTTTTGATAAAGGTAAAAGAATACCTAAAGAAGAATATAAAAAAAGGTTAGATAATTATTATCAATCAAAAAGTTATAGTTACTTAGTAAAAAACGCTTACGATAAAATCCTTATATGTAAATTAAGACGTACAGCAAAAGAAAATTTTGTATGGCCTTCTAAAGAAGCAAAAACTTGGGTAGTAAAAGAATATTATAGATTAGGTGGAACTCTTATAGGCGATAAAAAAAATGATGATGATCATTTGATTGCAAATTTATATAATAAATCAAAAAGACAAGCTAATGCACCAAAATTATTTGCACAGGTAAAAGCAGAAGCAAAAAGAAAATTTAAAGTTTATCCTTCAGTTTATGCCAAAGCTTGGATTGTTAAAGAATATAAAAAAAGAGGTGGTACATTTGCTGGTCAAAATTTAAATCCAAGAGACTATAAAAAAAATTTATCTAATAAAACACAAACAAATATAGTCGTAAATGACGAGGGTAAAATTACAAAAATAACGCAAACAACAGGTCTACAAGGGGAATCAACTCTTACTTTGCCTTCTGGTCAAACTGTTTCAATGGAGCAGAATATAGCATTTAAAGAAGGACAATCGGCAGGGCAGTTATTTTTTAATACAAAAGATTCAAATCTTTATACTGTCGAAGAAGAAACTAATGAAAGAAAAATAGTTGAACGTAGAGGTGATGCAAAAGAAGGAGACTTATGGGTTCATCCAAATACAGGAAATCTAAAAATGAAAGTAGGAGATAAATGGGTAACTGTTAATGATCCAAATGAATTACCTAAAATTAATAATCAAAAAAGAAGAAAAGATTTATCTGAAGCTTTCGCAGAGAAACGTAAGAAAGAGAAAACTGAAATAAAAGAAGTAGTGCTTGAAGCCAAACCAAAAATTACTAGAGGACAATTCTTGTATAAATACAAATCTCCTCAAAACTTTTATTCCTGGCAAGATTTAGCAAGAGAACATATCAATTGTAAATACAGAAGTCAGCAATATATCTATGACTCTCCTGCCTACTATTTAAAAGATGATTTATGCAATTCTTTAATTCATACCAATATTGATAATCTTGAACTTACGGAAAATCCAAATATAGTAAACCCAAGTTTCTTTTTACTTAATTCAAGCAAAGTAAACGAGATCAAATATTCATTTATTGAATGCCATAAGTGGAATAACAAAGAAGCAAAAGATATGTTGATAAATCCGAAAATGAAGTTTGATGTATATGTAAATTTTGTAATCGAACCTGGCAAAATTCATTACTATGCATTCAATTGGAACAATCTCAAATCAGTGAAATTCATTCAATTACCAGTAGCTGATGAACTGATTAAAGAACATTTTCAAACTGTTGTTAATTTGATTTTATTGATGAATCAACAGCCAGATATTATTACCGAAGAATATATCCCATCAAAAATTGTACCTTTACAAAAAAAATATAAAGTACAAAGTGAAATCAAACCAAGAGCTATTTGTTGGGTAGGAAAAGACTTTACAACAAGGGTTGTCAAACTAAAACCAAAACAAGATGAGGATATGTTGATAGTTAGTGGAAGTAAAAGAAAGTTAAGACCACATTGGCGAAGAGGTCATTGGCATACAGTATTGAAAGGAGCTAAACGTAAGGAGCGTAAAATGCGATGGTATCAACCAG